>ERZ1048068.3586-NODE-3586-length-10148-cov-4.924898_pt1 | contig 10148 bp, 10 predicted proteins | sample MGYA00383098_ERZ1048068 | MGnify/ENA primary metagenome ERZ1048068 (study PRJEB29581, sample SAMEA5548368) | metagenome | biome: marine; feature: coastal; material: water | depth 1 m | study: Short-term variability in the microbial, nano- and picoplankton... | reverse complement strand
TGAATGATATGAATGATATGAATGATAGGAATGATATGAATGATATGAATGATATGAATGATATGAATGATATGAATGATATGAATCTGTTAAAAGAAAATTCATATAACGATCCTTTAGAAAACATTCCTACATATAAAGAACTATTTTCTATGTATACTAAAAATGCCAAACAAATAAGCGAGAACTCAGGGTCGTTTAATGTAGTTATGACTTATAATAGACCAAATGGTGATAAAATTGCTATCAGAACATCTAAAGAGTTTATTTTTGAGCGTGGAGATGACGCAAAAAATAGCTTGGAAATTAATCCAATCATACTAGGTGACACGGATGAAGATGATTTTTTAGAACAGATGCAACAAAGTAAAAAAAATTGGATAAGCGCCTCTAATTATGATTTATGTCCTAAAATCTACTATTTTGGTTATTTCAAACATCCTATAAAATACAGTAATCGTTATAAATTATATTTTACAATTATATCAAAGGCATATGATACAGATTTATATAGTTATTACAATAATAAAAAATATTTAGGATATCAAAATAAAGAACGCGATACATTGTCTGCTAGTGATAAAGATATTGCACTGCAACTTGTAGATCTGTTAAATAAGACTAGTTCAAAATTAAAATTAATCTGTTTTGATATTAAACCTGCAAATTGTGTCATTGATATACGCACCAATGAAGTGAAATTAATTGATTGGGATGGTGATTGGTGTCAAGATTTTAGTAATATATTAACTTCTACTGGTGCCGATAGCCAGAGAGAACACATTAATTTAATAAATCAAATTGTCATGGCTAATCATTTTTACGTTAATTGTAAGTGGAATATATTTGCTTATTACTTTAACTATAAAATCGGTAAGAAATTTTTACTTGAAAAACAAAGTGCTCTCTCTGAATTATTCTGTAATTTACCACATGTTTCCTATCAATTTATGGCAAATCATTATTTTAACATAAATATTCCAGATTGTGAAGAATTATTTTTAAAATTACTAGAACGTTCTTTACGACTGAATAATATGATACATGATTATGACGAAGATATGATGGGTAATTACTACGATAGTCCAATGAGTAGATTTGGTGGAAAAAAGTCTAAAACATGTAAAAAGTCTAAAAAATCTAAAAAGTCTAAAAAGTCTAAAAGTCTAAAAAGTCTAAAAATTTAAAAGTCTAAAAGAGTAAAATAAAAAACAACCGACGTCGGAAATATAAATATTTTATATGAATGTATAGTATACAATCATACAAAATGGTAGATACATTTGTAAAAAAAGAACATGTGTTTTTTACATTAGTACTCATAGTATTCATATATTTCTTGTATCATCAGTATATTTTTCAAAAAGAGGTATTTTTCTTTTCATATCAAGAAGCATTTACGCCAAAACATGTAAATGCTATAATACAACAACCGAATGCAAATCAAATTGGTACTATGGATGTTGACTATGTCAAAAAAGTTGGTATTAAGACTGTTAGCAATGGATACAATAAAAAAACTATAAATAATTTGAAACCAAGTAACCCTCAGCCTTTTTCACGATATTCTATTACATCGACAATGGGTAATTTTTCAACAGCGGAAGAAAATATCGATCATGAATTGCCTACAAAGAAGTTCGAATTTCCAAATAACCACAAATTTACTGTAGAATATGACTGTAGAGAAACAGCTACAGGTATGTTTACTGACTGTGGAGTATATTCTGCAAATACCGCATGGACCGCTGATCCATATAAGGGATTAAATTGTCCTCTACAAAATACAAAAACCCCGAATATTACAAATGATTATCAACGTAAGAGAGAGATACAATACAATAAAAAATAATACACTTCATATTTTTACATTTTATGACGTGTATAATACAACATGTATTATCTAGCATACATTAATCCGCAATTCCCTCCAATAAATGTTAATACATTATATCTTTCTTCGAATACTGTTAAATCATAGTTATAGTCGTATATTCTCCACGACGGTTTATTAACACCAATAATTGTACCACCAGATGGATCACATATAGTATAAAATTTAGCCTCTTCGTCTAATGGAGGGCTATGTGTAGTAAACTCTAATTGTATTTCTTTAAATTTACTCATATTCATAGCACCAGAAGGTTGAAAATCAAACGGGTCGTTGTTAATTGCGAAACTATAATGATATAAACCATCAGGTGCGTTACCGGATGTTCGTACATATTTTTCTACGTAGTTATAGACACCTGCATCTAGTACATTTTCACGATATTTACCGTCTAATAAAATACCTAGTTGTAATAAGATGTCTTTCTTGTTTTCAACACTATATTTACCAGTAGTAAAATATCCAGTATGTTCTCCGCTACTAGGATTATATCCGGGTCCAATTCCACCTTGTGTAATAGAATTACAATCTAATTTCCAGTTACCAGATGCATCTGCAATACCGACTTCATTAGGTAAATAATTATAAGGCCAATTCGTGTAATTAGACCATTCATTTCTCAGATTAATATCGTTTCTTTGAAACGTCCACATCCATGATGATACCATTCCCATTGTATTTTCTAATTTCACGCGCTGACTTCCGGTTATATTGAAAAATTTCCAATCATAAACAGACTTAATCAAATATTTTTGTTCTCTCGATGCAAATACTTTGGATTCTTCTTCAGTTAAAAATCCATAGGTTGACATTAAATGAATATCTGCGTTCCAATTTGTTCGCTTATCGTCATATGATTGTGTATTTAATGAAATATCAGGAGGTGGTTGTAAAAATCGATAAAATTGTTGCAATGAGTCATTAAAATTAGGTTGAATATAGGGATAATTATTTGCACTATCAGTAACATCGCGTATTACTACCAATTCTTGAACGGGGCGAATAGTCACATTGATTTCTAATTCATTATATTGCAGTGATACTAAAGGAAATGCCATTTTAGCAGCTAGTGTAAACCAAAAATTAATTGGTATATATAGTTTTCTACCGTGTATAGATGGTTCTGGGCCAGCGACATCGCTTGTATAATAAGCATTTGGATAAGCATTTACGCGAGGTAATACATTTCCTGGGTCATTTAATTCAGGTACATTACCAGTCATTTTATCGTATAGTGCCATTTTTTCTGTAGTAAAATCTCTCTGCATCATAGCTAGTAAATATGCACCCGAGTATCTATTTAATGTTTGCCCCCCAACAGATATTTCAATTTCTTCAATCATTTGAGTACCTAAATTATCAATCCACTTAAATTCGTATGGAGCCCAATTACTAGAACAATCTTGTGGTGGATATATGGGACTCCATATTGTGGGTAAATTTACAACTAAATATGTATCCATGAGTAATTCTGCATAACGTTTCATTCTAAATGTAAATTTAGACGATTCTGTCATTCGTAGATTCCGTAAGCCATCAAAATCAATACGAAATTTCTGTAAACCAAAATTGGTGTATTTTTTATATGTTGTTTTAAAAAACGTTTTTGATGGATTTCCATTCAAATATACGTTTTGATTTCCATATGCTACAATATTTAAAAGACCGCCAGGCATTATTATATATTTATTTATACTTTTATTATTTATTTTTAGTTATTGTTATTTCTATTTAGTTATTGTTATTTCTATTTTATCGACATATGTTTTACATTTTAGTAACAATAAATTTAATATTATTTTTTTCATTACTTATTATAAGTATGTTAGATAAAGCAAAACAATTGTTATCAAAATTAAATTTAGATAAAAGCAAAGCTGCTTACATTAGATATATAGCTTATATTATAGTTGCTCTTTTAATTGTTGGTATGATTTTATACACTGTCAATAAAATGAGATTAAACAAGTTAAATTGCGAAAATATAGATAAACTATATACATCTTTTCCTAAGCTATCCTCTATTAACATAAATGATGCTGCATATAAATATAAATTAAGAGATTACTATGTCAAGACTGCCTACAATTCTTGCTGTGGAGGACAATTTAAAAACGATTATGTTAATGTTTGCGCTCTAAAAAAATGTATTCAACAAGGTGCTCGTGTTTTAGACTTTGAAATATATTCAGTAAATGATGAACCAGTTATTGCAACATCTGCTGTAGAGAACTATATGGTTAAAGAAACGTATAATAAAGTTGGATTTGATGAAGCTTTAAACGTTATTAATAACTATGCTTTTAGTGACGGTTCATGTCCCAATCCCCAAGACCCTCTTATTTTACACTTCCGTATTTCCAGTAATAATGAAAAAATATACAAAAAAATGTCCGACATGATCTATTCAACAATTGGTCCTAAATTATTAGGTAAGGAATATAGTTATGAATATAGCGGACATAATTTAGGAAGCGTTCCTATAGCCGAATTTATGAATAAAATAATTATATCTATTGATCGAGCCAATCCGCTTTTTGAAAAAACCCCTTTGAAAGAGTATGTTAATATTGCATCCAATTCTATTTTTTTACGGTCATCTAGACAATATGATATTAAATATGCACCCGATACACAAGAACTTATTGAATATAATAAAAAAAATATGACTATTACCATGCCCGATTTAAGCGCATTTAATACAAATGTGTCTGCTGCATTAAACTTTAAATATGGGTGTCAGTGGGTAGGTATGTGTTTTCAGAATTTCGATTCAAATATGGAATATTATAGTTTGTTTTTTGATAAAGTAGGTCATGCGTTTGCATTAAAACCAGAACATATGAGATATGTTCCTGTAACTATTCCTAATCCTAAGAAACAAAATCCAGAATATTCATATACTGCTAGAAAAAGTGAAACTGATTATTACTCTTATACTTTCTAAGTTTACACGTTTGAATAATTACACCATTGAATATTACATCTTTGAATATTACACCTACTAACAGACCTTTGAATAAATACATAATGTGTATAAATATTTTTTATACACATTATATAGATGAGTACTTGTAAACCTAAATTAACATTAGAAGAAAAAGAATTGGCTATATTAAGGGAATCTATTGATATTGCGGAAAAAAGAAAGGGTAAACAAACTGTCAGTGATCCAGATGTTAAAAAAATTATAAGTATATTAGAAGATTTCTTAAAAAAGAAAAAACTAGTGTGCTACGGAGGTACAGCAATCAATAACATTTTACCATTAGAAGATCAATTCTATAACAAAGATATTGAAATACCTGATTATGATTTTTATTCGCCATCTGCTTTAGAAGATGCAAAAGAATTGGCTGATATATATTATGATTATGGATTTCAAGAAGTAGAAGCCAAAGCCGGGGTACATCACGGTACTTATAAAGTCTATGTTAATTTCATACCGGTTGCGGATATTACATTTTTAGAAAAATCATTATTTAAAAAAGTCCAGAAGGAAGCTATTCGTGTATATGGTATTTTATACTGTCCTCCTAATTTCTTAAGAATGAATATGTACTTAGAATTATCTAGACCTGCCGGTGATATAAGCAGGTGGGAAAAAGTATTAAAAAGACTATTATTACTTAATAAAAATTATCCTCTTAAAGGTAAACACTGCGACCCTAAAAATTTTCAACGTGAATTTGAAAAAAAGGATAATAAACAGGAACAAGATTTGTATTACGCAGTTAGAGATGCATTTATAGACCAAGGATTGATATTTTTTGGAGGGTATGCAAGCTATCTATATTCTAACTATATGCCAAAAAAATTAAAAAGCATATTTCACAAAACACCTGATTTTGACGTACTTGCCGAAAATCCAGATCAAGCTGCAGTTATATTAAAAGAACGTCTGGAAGATCTTAATTATAGTAAAGTAAAAATAGTAAAACATGAAGGCATTGGTGAATTAATTGCACCTCATTATGAAATAAAAGTTAAGATCAACGATATTGAAGAAACCGTTGCATTTATATATCAACCAATTGCCTGTCATAGTTATAATGTTATTAAATTAGGAAAAAAATCAGTCCGAGTTGCAACAATAGATACAATGTTGAGTTTTTATTTTGCATTTTTTTATAGTGGTCGCGATTATTATGACGAAAACCGAATTTTATGTATGGCCCAATATTTATTCGACGTTCAACAAAAAAATCGATTGGAACAAAAAGGACTATTAAGACGTTTTAGTATTAACTGTTATGGTAAACAAGAAACATTAGAGGAAATGCGTAATACGAAATCCGAAAAATACAAAGAACTCAAAAATAAACGCAACACAAAAGAATATGAATCGTGGTTCTTACGGTATGTTCCATTTGAAGAAAATGAAAGTAAGAAGGAAAACAAGAACAGCAAAGAAAACGAATCAAAGAGAGAAAGTAAAAAGAAAACACAAAAACGCAAATCATCTAACAAACGTAAAACCAGAAAAAATATCTTTGGATTTTAGATCATTGTATTTTAGATCATTGTATTTTAGATCATTGTATTTTAGATCATTGTATTTTACATCTATATTGTTAAATACATAATAATATCTCTCCATATATTCTTGAATATTGATATATTTTGCTTAACAAAAGAATCGTTCTTTATATTCTGTGGCAACAACTCGTCTATTTTTAGACCGACCCGCAAAACATACATAATTGTCGTGTATATAATTTCTCTCAATCTAAAAAATAATATATCTAATAAATTCCAATCATTTACATAACTACACATATTATTTGCTTTATTTTTTTCGAAAAAATTATGCACGTCAAATAGTCCCTCCATTATTCTAGGATATATATTTTTTTCATTTTTAATAAAGATTATTTTTTTAAGTTTGTCGATGCTCTGTAAATTTAAAAAAAGTATTTTTCTTTTATTATTACTTCTTTTAAACATATAAGGAAATGCGCCATCTACACAACCATCTTTATCTGTTATTTTTCTATCTATTAAATATGGTACATACATTGATTTTATAATACTATCAATGACATCCTCTTTACTCTTATACTTTTTTTTTATGATTTGTTTCCCCTTTTTTGTATCAAAATAAGTTAAATAAAACCGATTATTTATTTCTTTCACACTATCCTCTGTAAGTATTTCGTTTAATTTCCTTCGAAATAATTCTGGTATTTTTTTAAGATCTTGATGTTTTCGCAAATATTTATAACTATAATTACATATTTCTATAGATATTTCCATTCTATTTAATAAAAATAATAAACCTAATATAGAACCTATACTACAGCCCGATACGCGGCGTATTTTTAATTTATTTTTGTTTTGCATTTCTTTCATATAAAATAAACCCCCTAACATGTATATTCCATTAAAAGCACCCCCGTCTAGCACTAGATCTATTTCGGATGGTATATTTTTTTCATCTATATTTTCTATTAATGTATTTATGAATGTATTCAAAGCCATAAATTAGTTACATTTTCACTAGAATAGTTTTTTTCTATATAAACTTAAATATTTTTTCAATATACAAACTATATACAATGGATCCTATTGATGGTAGTTTATCTATAACATCTAGACCATCTAGACCATCTAGACCATCATGGCAAGATTATTTTAAAGAAATTTGTTTATGTACTGCTAAACGTTCTCCTTGTGAAAGATTGAAAGTTGGTTGTATACTAGTGAAAGACAACAGAATCATAGCTCAAGGATATAATGGATTTTTGCCAGGCGCTCCACATGAATCTAGAGTTATAAATAATCACGAGCAATCTACCGTGCATGCGGAGCAAAACGCTATTACTGATTGTGCTAAGCGCGGAGTTAGTAGTAATAATTGTGATGCATATATTACACATTATCCGTGTGTAAATTGTATGAAAATATTATGTGCTTCTGGTATTGAAAATATTTACTATGTAAATGATTACAAAAATGATCCACTTGTTGAATATTTTCATAGCATATCTAATATTCAACAAATTAATAAAATTTAAAGTTCCACATACCTACATTACATATTTTGCAATTGTTGCAATGATTTGGATATTACATAATAAGATACTCCAAAAGATAAACTATTTACTATATATCCTGACAAATTTGGATTGCCATCTAATTTATACAATGATGGTAACATAGATAAAAATTTACTTTTCACAACCGGTAATTGATATATGAAATATAGAATACCTATAATAATAGGTATCTGAAACTCATCGTATAATATTTCTAAAGAATCACGTGAGCTTTGGCTATTCATACGTCTATTCATTATTTCTTGTTCGGTATCAGTATCTTGAATGTAATCCATTTGCTCCGTTTGTTCGATTTGTGGTACAAAATTCGGCTTGGTTTCTTCATCTGCAAAGTGAACTGTATTTGTAGGTATATCTCTTGACGGTAATGTGGTAGCACCATTTGCACTTGCTTGCTGAATACCAGATACTAATTCATTCATAATTTTTTGTTCGTCTATTTGTGTGGACTGTTGTGTGGACTGTTGTGTGGACTGTTGTGTAGACTGTTGCCCCCCTTCCACATTTGGATTGTAATTAGTTTTCTCATTTGTTTGTAGAACTACATTTTGGTTTGAAAACCCCGAATTTGATTCAGAAGGTAAATCATCTAAATTGGTAGTATCATCCATATTTACTATACTATTAGATACATTCAAACTATTATTTACGCAAAATCAACATATTTTTTTTTGTTGTCACATATCACTGTATCTACTTCATAGTTAAAACATTTATTTCCGTATTTATACTTTTTTTTTTCTATGTCTTCTAAACTAGGTCCCTTAAATATCATACAATTTTTACCTTGGCAGCTTTTTCTAAATAATGTTGCTAGTCCCAATCCTAATAATACTGACATAATTATTCTCCCAGTTTCTGTCTTAAATACTTTACTCAATTCCATTATATATATATAATATTGTAATATTATTGTAATAATATTGTAATATGCATTTACTTATTACAATAATAGTTGAACTATTCATTCGTGGTTATTTACTAATCACCAGATATTAGCACATATTAGTACGTACTACATTACAACTGCATCGGTATTTCTTCTGCATCATTAGAACATTGAACTACTGTTTGCTTTAAGTGAAAACAATTATTTATTTTATCACGAAATTGAAATAAATCGCGATTGTCATCTGTCGGATATACTATTATTTCTTGTGGGGAAGGTGTTGACATATAAACGTATATCATACCAAATAAAAAACTCAATAAAAATGCTTTTATATTAATCAATGGCATATGGGATATATATTTTGACAATATTATAAATATTGTCCCCCCCTTAAATATCCATGCTGTTTATCTAAACAATTACTCTATACATAGTTCCTGTATCTCCGTCAACTGCGATTAACTCCGGTTTATTTTCTGCAATATAGATCATTTCCAATTTGTAATGTAAATTATTTGCAATAGTTACACCAATAGTATCTATATTTCCATATAGTTCCTTATTTTTATCGTAATCTAATTTATTTGCTATTACTTTATCTCCAATCATTAGTTTATTGTTTATCATTCTAACTTGTTTATCATTGGAAGAAGGAGGAGATGGTATGTGTGTAGTTTCTCCACTACTTACACTAAGTGTTTCTATTTCTCCTAGTTCTCCTATTTCTTCTACACTAATGTCATCATTTACACTATCTGATACTTTTGAACTACTAAAAGACGTTTCAAATCGTTCTACTACCGGATTACTAAATGGTTCTATTAAATCACTAAATGTGTAAACATTTCTTACTAATTTATAATTATTATCACTTGCATTATATTCTACATTTAAATATTTATATTTTAGGGCTTGTATTTCAATTAATAATGGTTTTAATTCATTTACATACATTTCTACTGTGTCTTTGACTAATTGAGTTTGACCGGTTTCACTAAACTCACTTATTGTTGATTTAATAAGTGATATTTTGTTATAAAATATATCTAATTTCGCTTTTAATTCTGGTTTATTTTCCAAGTTTTTTACCTTGTTTATTAATTTTGTTTTATACTCCATTACTGCTTCTAAATCTTCTTCTAACTGTGATTTTAATGATGCAAATTCGTTTAATACGTCAGTTTCTTTTTTATAATTAAATAATAAATCTAATTTTATCTTGATTATATTTTCTTTTGTTTCTTCCACGCCATCTTGGAATGCATCTAATAATTCCTCCAACAATAAGAATTTACCTCTGTTAATT
>ERZ1048068.3580-NODE-3580-length-10160-cov-37.236121_pt1 | contig 10160 bp, 7 predicted proteins | sample MGYA00383098_ERZ1048068 | MGnify/ENA primary metagenome ERZ1048068 (study PRJEB29581, sample SAMEA5548368) | metagenome | biome: marine; feature: coastal; material: water | depth 1 m | study: Short-term variability in the microbial, nano- and picoplankton... | reverse complement strand
AAGAGCCCAGTAAAGATCAAGCCCGCGAGGTGTCACGTACGCTGCCTGGGGTTATGCGAAAGCTAAAGCAAGCAAAAAGCCCAGCAGCAAAGCGCGAACTACTCAGCGCGATTAACCCTGCGTTAAGCACAATCCTCCAAGGTAACGCTGTCAAAGAAGGCGCTTGGGAGAAGTTCACAGGGCTGTTCAATGATGACGTAGACCTTGGGCAGGTTAGCGACTTTAACCTAGAGTTTGTTCGCATGGGCGATGACAAGACTATTGTATATGCACCCCCAGGCGGCCAAGCGGGTAAGCCTGTCCCACTGTCTTTACTCATGGATACCGACGCAAACGTCGCGAAGTTACTTACGCTAGCTGCTGAAATCAATGGAGGCTAGACCTTGGCTGAAACAGATCTATTTAACGAGCTTGTTTTCGGTGAAGAGAAGGACGCCTCACAGTTTGCAGACGCCCTTAATACTAAGACAGAAGCTGTTGGTCCAGATGGGCTGATTGATACTTTTGTAGCAGGCGTTAAGTCTGGTGCGAAGGGTTTATCGTCTGACTTAGAGTACTTCAAGGCGGGTGCGCAAACACTCATTGGCGATGAGAAAGGCGCAGCTGAAAGCGTCAAAGACGCTCGTGCTCTTGAGCAACTAGCTTCCTTGCCAATGGAGCAGATAGAAACCTTCGGCGATTTTCTAGAGAACCCTACGTTTGATGGCTTTTTAACCCAGGTCGCATCAGGCACAGGCCAGATACTTCCCAGTGCAATAAGCTCTATCGGCTCCGCGGGTGCAGGCGCTGTTGCCGCTGTTGGTCTTCGCACTGCATCGGGACAGACTGCTAAACACTTATCTAAGAGACTTATTCAAGAAGCTGCCGAGGCTACAGCTAACGGTACGGCTGATGCTACGCAAAAGAGAATAGCTCAGGGTGGGTATGAAGCACTTCGTGAAGCGTATGCAAAACGTAAAAGAGGGGACATAGTAAAAGGCGGAATAACTGGTGGATACGCCGCAGAATATGCACCGCTCACTGGCGGAAACATAAACGAAGCACTAGAGGCGGGCGAAGACCTAGATCGCGGGACAGTTCTGAGAGCTGGCGCAGTTGCTATACCGCAGGCCGCTGTAGGCGTATTGGGTGAGCTCGGCCTGGCAAAAATGCTGGCCAGCATGGCTACAAAAAAAGCTGGATCAAAACAGTCTATCTGGGCGAAGTATGCAAAAGACTTTGCGCAAGGTGGTGCAACTGAGGGGACTGCTGAGGTCATACAAGAAGGTATTGCTGTTGCAAACCGTCAAGACCTTGACCCAACTTACGCTGACGCTGACGCCAAGCTGCGACTGCAACAAGCGGCCTTTACTGGCTTCTTTGGTGGTGGCGCGATTGCTGGCGCAGGCTCAGTTGTAGGTAGTGCAGTTAACTCAGACGTTCTCAAAAATGCCCCCGACAAAGCCGCAGCTGTAGTTGATAAGTCAATGGAGATGATGGACCAGCTCAAAGAGATGGTCACTGCTAGAACCGTTGCGGAAGACGTAGTAGGTGATGTTGAACCTGGACAAACTACCCCAGAGTCAGACCGTGACATCTCTGCACAGGTTGACGCAATGCTCGATGACTCAAGCAGCAAAGAAGCTGTGTGGGTCTCTGGTACAGAACCTGACAAAAGGTTCGCAGTGCGCCGAGGCAAGATCAAGCCAATTACTGTTAATGGTAAGGAGGCATATAGTGTTTTTGTCCCAGGCCGAGGGACGCTTGTTTCTAAGACATACGACCTAGCTGAAGAAGTATTAGCGGGCAATGCGTCAGATGCCGTGCTTGCTGCCGCACTAGGGTATAGCTCAGTAAAAAGCGTCAACGATAGCGTTGTAGTACGCGCATATGACAAACAAAACGACATCGTATCTGAACAAACTGCGACAGCTGAAGGGTTGCCAGAAGCAATTGCTGCAGCTGAAAAGTTAGCGCCTACGGGCGGACGCGTTGAACAACTGTCACCAGAAGAAGCGCAGATAGACCGGCAGCAGCGCGCCAACCCAGATGTGCAGTTTATGGATGAGACTGATCCGTTAGAAGACGGTGATGCCAATGTAGATGAGACTGATCCGTTAGAAGACGGTAATGCCAATGTAGATAGCACTAATGAGTTCACGCCAGAAGTCCGCACTTATACTTTTCAGCAAGATGAAAAAACTGTCGACTCTTATCAGGCTATCGAGGGCGACAACAACTTTGAAGGCGTAAAAGAAGCCCGAACAGAATACGCAGCTATGACTGGACAAGACATCGACTTCAGCGCGCCGTTCTACAAGCGTATGTCTGGCAGCATGTTGAGAAGAGCTGTCGCGCTGCAGAAAACGCTACCTGATGAAGTTGTTGATGTAAAAATCAATACTGATGGTTCATATCGTATTGATATCGAGACAACTCCTGATACTCAGAAGATTCGACTAATAGACCCTGCAACAAAAGAAGAGTCAGAAGTCTCTATTGGTGAGTTCCTAGAAAAATCAATTTCTCAGGCAGCCAAGAGTAAGTTCCGTAACGTCCAAGTGAAAGCGCCTGGTTCTGATACGTTTACGTCAGTCAACCTCGTTGACCTGACTAACGCAGGCCGACGCCTTAACGAAGCAAATACAGGCTCATTTACAGAAGGCGGCACCATAGCGTCACAACGCCAAGGGCTGCTGGCCATGCTGGGTCAACTAGCGATGGCAGAGTATGAAGTAGAGGTTCAGGGTGTACCTGTCCGCACTTTATTAGAGACTATAGAAAACCCACGTAAAGAATTGCCTGATGGCTTTAAGAAAATCACAGCGGGTTTTAACAGTAAAAAACCTGTATCCCTGCATACGCTGTTAAAGCCGTATGTCCCAGGCGCAGCTGTTGAGAACACAATCGAAGTCGATGTTTCGAATGATGTAGAAACCCGACAAGAAACCATACTCAAAGACGTTGAGGGAAATGAGCTTGGGCGGGAGCGCACTGACCCTGATAGTACACAGACAGACTTGTTTGCTGGGCTACAGAGCGATGTGACTGTTGTTGAGTATCCAGACGTTAGCCAGACTGAAGATGTAACAGTTGAAGAAGCGATGGAGAGACGCCAGCAGGCTGACCCGATTACCAACACTGCTGAGATCGCAGAGAATTCAGCGCGTACATTTGACGGCGCACCACTGTCGCGCCTCAATATAGAAGAGGTTAGAGACGGAGTTAATACCGCTCAGAACCGCCCTCGAGGTGGTGGACCCTCTACTGGCCCAGCACGTCCTGCACCAACTGTTAAATTCAGCAACAGCATCACGTTCCCATTTGGTATGGGCAACAAGATGATGGCAGAAATAGCGCAGCGGCTGCACAGAGCTGTAGGTTTTAAGACACCGATTGCCGTGGTCAGCATTAAAGAATTTGACGCAGCAATAAGGAAAGATCTGCGTTCTCTAATACTGAAGAAAACCAGTGCTAACGGGAAGATTGCTCTAAAGCAATTAGATGGCTTGGACCTTGGCGACACAAAAGCTGTAGGTGAGTTTATCCAGGGCTTAGTAAGTAAGAAGCTGCTGACAAAGCGAGCAGCTGACTGGGTAGCTACTCAGACCGACGCCACCGTAATCGGTGAAGACATCGTTATGGGTTCTGCGTTTACTGTAGTCAAACCATTTACCACTGATCTAATGGTTGCTCGAGAGATAGCGACTCATCTTCGGAAGTCCTTGCCTAAAGAGAACACGATACGAGGTTCTCATAAAGCCTATAAAGGCGGTTCAATCATTACCGTTGATGATTTACATAACGTGAACGAAGCTGGGTTAGCTATGGTGCTCGCGCATGAGCTCGGGCATGCGCTGTATAAACAAGACCTTGACGCCCTGTTTGAGAACAAAGCGTTATACGGTCGTATGTGGAAGGCGTTTGAAGCGGATCGCAAGAAAGCAAACGACGAAGGCAAGCCGATCAAGCAATGGAACGAAGTTGGTTTCGAAGAGTGGTATGCGGACCAGGTGGCAGCTTGGACCAGAGTTGATATGGAGAAAGACGCGTCGAAGAAGAGCCGCGGGGTTGTCGACGCACACTTTAAGAAGCTAGTACGCGAGTTTAAAAAGCTTTGGAAAGCACTTAGCAATCACCCGTTAATGCGTCGCCAGGGCAAACTAGATGAGACGTTCTCTGAGTACATGGGCGAAGTTACTTACGCTAGCTGGCGCAATGCGGTAGACGTTAAGTTACCCGCCGGTGCCACGCAGACCGCGGATGGTAAGGTTTCATATCGCACTGCTCTAGGTTCAATAAAGCTGGAGGTGCCGTCCGAAGTACCGTTTGAGCAAAAAGCTACAGCGAAGGCTGTTCGTGAAGAGATAGACACGATAGTTGGTACGAAGCAGGCCGCAGCGAAATGGGCCAAGTTCTTTAGGTCTCTTGGCAAAGACTTCGCTCGTAAGCACCCATCGCTTATTGAATCTCTAAAGTTCGTACTGAGCGCGGACACCGTACTACGACTCATAGACCCCACTGGAACAGTCGCGGATATGTTTTACGTACCGTCGAATACGAAAGCAGGGCTTGGGTTTGTTAAACAGCGTCAGCTTGTTAGAGATAAGATGCGCGCGGACTTGTTCGACATCATAGGTACTGACTGGGATAACGAAGTCACCCAGAGGGTTCTTGCAGAAGCTGAGTCAGGTAGACCTACGACAGAGCTTTCACCGAAAGCGCAAGAAGTTCGTAAGTTCTTGGAGCGTATGCACACTGAATACATAGCCCCATCTAACAGCGATATCGGTTTTATCGAGAACTATTTCCCAAGAGTTCTTGATCTAGCCGAAGTGGCTGCGAACCCTGAACCGTTGATCCAAGAGATACTTTCGAAAGATCCAGAGGCGGATGTTAAGAAAGTTAGAGCTGCACTATCTCGTCTAGAGAAGTACCAGGCAGCGATTCTTAACGACGAGGGCGAGGTGGATATTGCGCCAGAAGATGTGTTTGAACCTGCGCAGGATGCAGAGAAAGCGCTGAACCTGACAAAGGATATCTCGCCTGATCGTTTGCGAGAGCTAGGTTACGTATTACCACCTGAAGTTGCCCTGCTGTCCTACATCGATCGTGTAACGAAGCGGGTTGAGTGGAACAAGCACACCAAGCGTGAAGACGGCACCAGCAAACTAGCTGATGCTATGCAGCAGATGAATGCTCGCGAGCAAGAGATTCTTCTCTCAATTACAAATGCGTACCTTGGCAATATAACGCCGATGGAGCCGTTCTGGCGGAAGATGAATAGCTATGCTCAGCTGATCCAGACTGTGACAATTCTGCCTTTTGCTTTCTTTGCATCTATCCCTGATTTCGCAGGCGCAATAGTTAATACCCGAGAGTTCAACGGGTTCAACATGTTCGGCAAGCAGGTTATGTCGATGATTAAAGATAAAGGCGAAGCAGAGCGACTTGCTAACGATATTGGCGTAACCATGTCTGAAGCAGCAGCGACGGCGTGGATGTCGCAAGCGGACGGTGAGCTACTAGACCCATCGGTGCGCGAAGCCACTGAGAAGTACTTCAAGTACATCGGTCTAGATTTCCTGACAACACTGTCGCGACAGTTCTCGTCCGGCATGGCCAGACAATTTATCCTTGAGCACGCGAACCACCCCACTAAAAGGTCGGAGCGTTATCTAAAGCAGTTAGGTGTAACTGCTGAACAAGTGAAAGCCTGGGAGGCCAGCGGTTTTGATTTAGGTACTGAAGATGGAAAGGCTGTCAAAGAAGCTCTAGTTAGATTTGTAGAGAGCTCGGTACTTAGACCTAATGCAGCAGAACGACCTATATGGGCGAACGATCCTAGATATGCACTTATTTGGCAGCTGAAGTCTTTCATCTACTCGTTTAACAAAACCATTTTAGGTGGGTTGGAACGAGAGTTTGTGACCAGGCTCGCTGAAGACCGCAACTTAATTTCAGCTCTTGTACCAGTAATGCTACTTACAGCTGCCGCATTCCTACCGCTCGCTGCTATGGGGCTTGAATTGCGTGAGTATGCGAAGGTCGGATTGAGCTATGCGATACCAGGTATTGATGGCAGTACTAAGTATCTTCGGTCTGATCGTATGGACTGGGGTACTTACATGACTGAGATCTGGGATCGTGCAGGGTTGAACGGCCCGATATCTTTGCTGTATTCAGCTCAGAGGTCTTCGGACTGGGGCAACTCAGGTATAGCAACACTGCTCGGTCCAACAGCAGAGTCAGTAGAAAAGATTATCGGCGATTTCCCAAGGTTCGATACACCAGTAACTGACAGGATTACGCAACCCGCAGGCGCTGTTGGCGCTGCCGCAGGTGTAGCGGCGTTCGGTCCACAAATAGTGAAGGCGATACTATGAGCATATTTACAGCACTACTCGGCCCTATTGCAGATTTAGGTAAAACCTACCTAAGTAACAAGGCCGAAGAGAAACAAGCTAAACACGCAGCCAAGATGAACGTCATTCAGAACGACGCCGACTGGGAAGCCAAGATGGCGGATGCTTCTAACAACTCACTTAAAGATGAGTTTTGGACTATAATATTAGCCATACCAATATTTATGATTGGATACGCAATCGTAGCTAATGATATGTCTGTTGTTGACCGAACGAAGCAGGCTTTTCAAACATTGAACGAATTGCCCGAGTGGTATCAATACCTTTTATTTATCGCGATCTCGAGTTCATTTGGAATCAAGGGTGCATCAAAACTTATGGGAATGCGCAAATGACCGACCCAGAAACAAACAGACGCTTCGATCGACTAGAAATAAAAATAGATAAGTTGACCGAGGTGCTGACTAACGTAGCACGAGTCGAGGAAAAGCTAGTTGGTGCAGATGCGCGACTGAAGCGTCACGAGTTCCGGTTAGATGAGGGTGAGAAAAAACTAGAGGAGGTAGCTGAGCTTGCTGCGTCTAATGCTAATACGGCTAAGTTCGGCACTGCGGTGCTTGCGTCCCTGTGGACCGCAGGGCTCGGGTACATCGCTTACTTATTTAGAGACTGATATGACTGATTTTATTTACTTCAAGATAGAAGATTTTGACTGCCAAGAGACAGGCGAGAACGAGATGTCAGAGCAGTTTATACATAGTTTAGACCAGCTCAGGGCGGCTTGTGGTTTTCCGTTTATTGTGACGAGCGGTTACCGGAGCCCGACGGGCCACAGCATTGAGAAAGCAAAAAGTTCTCCAGGCACCCATGCACAGGGAATTGCTGCGGACATAGCTGTAAACGGTGGCGTACAGCGCCGCGCAATCGTTAATCACGCACTAGCAATGGGGATGTCAGTGGGGGTCGCTAAGACCTTTGTTCACGTCGATATCAGGGGCACAACACCTGTCCTCTGGTGCTATTAATTACTGGTATTATATTAGTTTGACTAATATAATAAAGAGACCTATAGGTATATAAGATGGCTTACTCAGATACGCTAAATTTAGTAACAGGCGATACGCTGCCCGAACTGACTTTCACTCTAAAAGACAGCAACACAGCTGCGCCAGGGTTAAACCTGGACGAAAACAACAGCAGCACGTGGGCTCCAATCAACGTAACGGGTGCAACGGTAATCCTGCGCCTCAGAGAGCTCGGTAGCACTGCGGTCAAGTCCGCTTTGACCTGCATAGTCACCGATGGTGCTGCTGGGAAAGTTGCTACCGATTTCCCTGAAGGGACTCTTGACACCGCAGGCACGTTTGAAGGTGAGCTAGAGCTCACATTCCCTAATGGTGGTAAGCAGACAGTCAATGACCTAATTAAGTTTAAAGTACGAAGTGATTTTGATTAATGGCCTATCGAGTTGTAGTCGACAAACCACAACGCGTTCGTGCTCTAGCTAGTAGCGCGAATATTGTTGTTGCAGACGCACAACTCGCAAAGACACAAGTATCAGTAACACAGCCAGCATACGCTGTGACAGCCAGTTCTCGGGTTGTAAATGCTTTTACTGCCTACAGCGCGCCCGTAACTGAGATCAATTACCAGAACCTGTCTGCCATAAACGTGGCGCTAGACCCTTATGCACTCAACCAGTATTTACGCTTCGAGCTCGGTATCTCTGACGCACAAGCTATGTTTGTTACTAAAGCCTTTAATGATTTAGTTGGGGCTGCTGACCAGACTGACTTACAAGTTAGTAAAGGCATTGCAGACAGCTTTGGCATGGGTGACAACGCTGTTGTCCTCCTACAAATTATTAGAGATTTTGCTGACAGTACTTCTGTAATCGACTCGCAGGTATTTTCGCTGGGACTTATTAAGTCAGAAACCTTGGGAATAGCTGATACAGCGGCCCTATTTATATCTAGGTTCGAAAGTGATGTTACTAATATTAGCGAGCAAGCTGTTGTCGGTACATCAAAGCCCCTCGCTGATTCAGCAAGTATGGCAGACCAGTTTACTCGATCGGCAATATACCAACGCTCCTTCTCTGACGCTTTTGTACTAGATGATTTCACAGACGTTGATGCGTTAACTAAAGACTCTACCGCCGCCAAGGGTAACGTTATTGGGTTCTCTGATATACAGAGCCTTGTCACCGAGAAGGCATTACAAGACTCGGCGACAATGTCGGAAACGTTCCGAAAGGATGTCACTTATAACCGAACTTTCTCTGATGCAGTGAGTTTTGCTGAACAGTCTGTAGCTGCTTTTGAAAAAGGGCTTTCAGACACGGCGTCAATAACCGAATCACTTCAAATAACCACGTCGTCACTGGCGTCATCTGTATTGAATGCTAGCGCGCTAAATAGTGTGCCGCTTAATAACTAGGAGCAAACCTAATGCTACATGATAATTTCCAAATGACCGGACACCTGTCTATTTCCATTAATGATGCAGTTGTCCAAGAAGTACCCAACCTGGTCGTCACCGACGGGAAAGAGTATGTCGCTAGTCGTATGAAGGACACCACCAAAACCGCCATGTCACATATGGCGATTGGTACAGGTTCTACGGCGGCTGCTGCAGGCGACGCAGCGCTTGGCAGTCAAGCCAGCCGCAATACGCTGACCTCGACTACCGTTTCTGGAGCCGCCGTGACTTACGTCGCTACTTTCAGCGCTGGTGAAGGGACAGGCGCGATAACAGAAGCCGGTTTGTTTAACGCAAGCTCCGCTGGCGACATGCTTTGCCGCACAGTGTTCGCGGTTGTAAACAAAGGTTCAAGTGACTCTATGACTATTAGTTGGACAGTAACCGTAAGTTAATCCAACTAATAACCCGAGAGGTTTGACATGGCAGTAGTTTTTTCGAACAACGCTGCAACGACGTTAGCGTCTAGTGTTACTAGCTCAGTTACAAGTCTTACTGTCCAAGACGGTTCTGTATTCCCGACCCTAAGTGGGACGGACTATACATATATAACTCTTGAGGATCTCGACGGTAATGTTGAGATTGTAAAGCTTACTGCGCGCAGCGGTAATGCGTTGACGGTAGTCCGTGCTCAGGACAGTACGTCCGCGCGGGCGTTCGCTACTGGTTCGAAATGCGAACTTAGATTAACTGCTGCCTTGCTAAACGAAGTTGCCGCCCAGGCTGATACGGATACCACTTACTCAGTAGGTGATGGTGGTTTAACTCAGAAAAACTTCACCAGCGCGCTAAAGCTTAAATTGGACGATATAGAGGCGAGCGCAAATAACTATTCCCTGCCGTTCACTGATAACTCGACCAACTGGAACACCGCTTACGGTTGGGGTAACCATGCTAGTGCTGGCTACCTAACGGACGCTGAAGCTGAGCTGACTGCATTTCCCACTAACACTGATGCGGCAAGCTCTGACTTAGTTCCATATTATGACGTGTCTGCTGGTCGCTGGGAGAAGGGCACTATATCTAATGTAGCGCTGCAAGGACCTCAAGGTGCCGCAGGAGCTGATGGTTCTGACGGAGCAACAGGATCAACCGGTCCGCAAGGCGCTGCCGGTGCCGATGGCTCAGATGGAGCAACAGGACCGCAAGGTGCTACAGGTCCGGCTGGTGCAGATGGAAACGATGGTGCTACAGGTGCTACTGGACCTCAAGGTGCTACTGGTCCGGCTGGTGCAGATGGAAACGATGGTGCTACAGGTTCTAGGGGACCGCGAGGCTTTGCTGGTGCAGACGGAGACGATGGCGCTACAGGTGCTCAAGGTGCTACAGGTCCGC
>ERZ1048068.3576-NODE-3576-length-10168-cov-7.314051_pt1 | contig 10168 bp, 10 predicted proteins | sample MGYA00383098_ERZ1048068 | MGnify/ENA primary metagenome ERZ1048068 (study PRJEB29581, sample SAMEA5548368) | metagenome | biome: marine; feature: coastal; material: water | depth 1 m | study: Short-term variability in the microbial, nano- and picoplankton... | reverse complement strand
TTAAGTGTAAAAACTAAATGATCTAGGCTCTGTGAAACAGATACAACCTAGGAGTAACTGTAAATTGGCTAATTACGATTTACAGACTTCCGTTGCATGAAGCTAGAGTAAGGGGTACCGGGCAACCGCCTCTGTTCTGAAAAGAAATCTCTTTTAATTAGTATGGACTAAACTCAGATGATGTCTATTATTTCTCCTTGCAATAGGAGAAGTATGGCTCACATCTTGATGATGCAATTAAAAACAATCATTGTTCTTAATAAAAAGATTGTTTGAGCGGAGTGAAAACAATAGACTTACTACGTAAGTCTCCTAAGTAATCGATGATTGTGTGTATAACTTGAATCTTCTGGAACTGAATCAAAAACAACTGCACCCGCCCATAGTTTTGCGTTTTTGTGTATGGTTATTGATCTGTCATGACCTTCAGTAATAGTAACACTGAGTCCGATTCTCACATTGTCTTCGACTACAATACCACCTGCTAGTGTTGACCTAGCACCCACAATAACATTATTGCCTATAGTACATCTATGTCCTATGTATGTGTACCAGTCTATCACAGAATAATTTCCCACTTTGCAAAAATGACTGATTCCTGAAAACGGCATTGCTATAATACCATGACCTAGTTCTGTGTCGTCTAACTGTTTACAGTCTGGATGCATTAGATTAGTACACTTGATGTCATTATCCTCTAATAACTTGATGCGAGTCTTGCGTAAGTTATCTCCTGAGTGTTCTGGGTTATCTAAATTTTCTTTGCCGTCCCACCAGGAAGTAAGGAAAAAGTCGTGATCTTCCACAAAGGCTCTGTCTTCCAGCATGCCGTCTGCACCTATAACAGGCACTCCGCACACTTCTGAAGTGTTGCCGTAAAAATACTTGTCTAAGAGTCCTACTACTTGACGTCCTGTGTCCTTACATACTAGCAGTATGTCGTGTAAATTGCTTCTGTGTCCTACAAATACTATTGGTTTCATATTAAAAGAATGGTAGTTTTGATTTTTTAGTGGTTTCTAAATTGTCTTTGATTATGTCATTGATGATGGCTCGCTCACTGGTGCCCAAGTGATAGGCTTCTTCATACGTGAGACCTCCACGCATAAACCAACACATCTTGAGTAGATCCTTCTTTAAGGCTTTTGTCTCTTTATCTAAACTGTCTAGATATTCTACTATTTCACCGTCACTCAGTGACAAAAGCCTTATCCGAAAAAAGCTGAGTAGTCAAACTGTACAGGCACTGTGAACTGATTATCGCAATCACCGCACTGTATTGATGCTTCTGGTATCTTATTCACATCATTTACTGTTTTTATAAACTCCTCAACTGCACTGTAGATCTTCTTGGGTGCGTTGTCTAAGAACTCTCCGATGTGTCTAGGATCTAAAACATCGCCTTCTTCTGTAGTAATATGGCTTACATGACTGCCCACAGCCGCAAGTGTTGTCGCAGTCAGTTGCTCAAACAGTTGTTTAAACTGTCTAAGTTTCTCGTCTTCTGACATATCACTGTCGCCAACTGTGCTCAGTACTCTCTGCTCCTGATACATTCTCTGACTGGCATCGTTAACCTGTCTGTAAGTCTGCGGTTTTAGGAACACAGCCATACCATCTAAATTTAATGGATTAGAAAAATCAGGACAACGTATGCTGTCTAACAGTGCAGGCAGTTCTATTTCATAGGGAGAGTCTTCACTGCACTTTGGACACTTAGTGGTCATTTCCATCTGTTCACCGTAACTGGCAACTCTGATAGCAACTAACACATAATCTATATCCATAGCAGGCATCTGCCAGGGATCTTTAATCTGCGGTATACAACTCTTAATAACATCTACTACACTCTGTCCAGACATTAATGCATCAGGTGTTTTTAGTGTCAGTTCGTCCCTGGCTGTCATAGGCATTACACCTAGTTGACCATCTTGCGATAAGTCTATTGTGCCTGTGGGCCAGAACTTGCCTGCGCTAGGTAAAGAAATATAGATAGCAGGCTGTCTAAAGAACTTTTGTAATGGATTTGTCATGCATTTTTTCCTCGATAAATAACATATATATTTAAGCGTATAAAACACTATGGAAGAATTACAGCGTCTACTACAAAGTCTAGGTCAACTTACTAACGCAAGTTCTGCGGCTGCGCAGTCACTAGGACGTATATCTGATAGTGCTCAAGATGCAGACGAAGGACTAGAAGGTTTAGGATCCTCACTTAAAGGAGGTGTCGGCAAATTACTTTCCTTTAGTGGAGCAATGGGTGCGTTAACCAATCTAGTCATACGTAATGTTAGTGTACAGATTAGACTTACTAAGAGTATTACTGACCTAAACACACAAATTTATAAGTCAGAAGACGTTTTTGCCAGCATGACTGCAAAAACTGAAAAGTCTTTTGAGTACATGAGCGACGTAGTTAACACAAACACTGGTGGTTTAAGGGCCTTTTTCCAGGAGTTGCCAGTAATTGGTGATATATTTAAATCACTTGAGCAGGTTGGCCTTGAGACTATGTCGCTTGTGCAAGAGCAAAATAAACAGAATTTAGCAATAGTTCAGACTGTGTCAGGTGGTGTTAGGCAGTTATCATCTAACTTCGGTGTAGTAACATTAAATCTAACAGAATTTAGTGCGAAGGCAGGGGAAGCAGGATTAAATTCAGACCAGTTCGCTAAAATATTGTCCGACAACACAGCCAACCTGTCAGGTGCGTTTGGTGGTGTTACAGACGCAAGCAACATTATGAGTCAGGCATTTAAAGGACTTATAACTCCGGGTTCAGGTGTTGAAGGACTGCGTGACAGGTTTGTAGCATTGGGCATGAACACTGATGACATTGCTGAACTGTTCTCTGAAACTGCTATAAGACAACGGATACTGACAGGACAGCAAGTACAAAGCGGCAAAGCACTCGCTACTCAGTCTTTTGAATACTTAAAGTCACTGAAAGGACTTAGTGCTATAACAGGCGAAGACCTTAAAACACAACAAGCAAGACGCAGAGATATACTTAATCAAGCAAACTTTGCCGCTAAACTTGAGCAGTTACGAGCGCAAGAGAGAGGTGCAGAAGCAGATGCATTGTTTGGCGGAGTAAATCTAACTGGCCAGCTATTCGGTGCCTCAGCACAAAAATTAGCAATGGAAGTTGCTGTATACGGTCGAGCAATTACTCAAGAAGGTGCCATGTTGGCAATGAGTAATAAAGGGCAATACGAGGCTATACAGGAAGTCATTGCCGGTACCAAAGGTTTTACTGGCTCAATAGTAGAAGCAAACTCTCAAAATACTGCAATTTTCGACGCCAAGAAAGAGGAGATACAGCAAAGCAGAGACGCCAGCAATTCGCTTGCAATGCTGTCTGGGCTAACAGACAATCAGTTTGTACAGACTGTGGGTACCATGTTTGTGGAAACTAGAGATGCTGTGGAGCGGTTAGGAACTCTCAGTGAGAATTTTAACTCTTCTGTAGGCGCAATGGGATCCACACTAGATACGGTAACACAGCAAATAATAGATCAGTCTAGACTAGATCAAAAAAGACGGGCAGAACTTGAGAGAAAGTTGTTAGACGAGAGAGGGGGTCTAGCAGTGAGTACTGTGGCGCTAGCCGGTGCATTTGGCGACATGGCATATGAACTTACTGATAAACGACTGGGACTAATTGAAGGTATAACTAAAACGACAAACAAATTTGCAGAATTTGTGGGCGATGCTGGTGTAGACACCTTTATCGCATTGGCCAAAGCCGTTGGTGTAATGGCTGGTAATCCCGATACTCTGGAAGATAGAAAAACAGATGCACTAGCCGCAATCCTTGGTGGTGCAGAGTCCGCTGGCACAGATGCCGTTGGGGGCTACGGCACCGGAGCAGCCGTCAGTAGAGCAGACGGCGGGATTGTAACCGGTCCAGACACAGGGTATAGAGCAACTTTACATGGCACAGAAGCAATTGTGCCACTACCCGACGGCAAATCTATTCCAGTTACGTTGGATACTACTAAGTTTGACGAGAGTATCACAGCACTTGTGCAAGGCATAGGATCCTCTTCCAACAACGATAACAGTAATTTGGCATCGCTAATGGAACAGAGTGTAAATTTAAACGGTCAAATACTGGATACACTCAAACAGAACAACAGAACCGGCAAGCAGATGGTGAGAGCAATAAGTTAAATTGCTTGACATAAACCTACAATAAATAGTATAATACTAAAAAAGATATCTTATGGCTTGGAAAAAACACTTTAAAGTAAGCAACGACGTAGACCCTGGATATATCACAGAGGCAAGCAAAGCGAACCCTGGATATAGGAACTATCAGAGTCAACTACCTGAGGTTTATATTGGACACCCTAATCGTGTTGAGCGTTATACTCAATATGAGCAAATGGACATGGACTCAGAAGTAAATGCGGCGCTAGACACAATTGCAGAGTTCTGTACGCAAAAGAATATTGAAAACAATACTGCTTTTGATATCACATTTAAAGATCAGCCTAGCGACAGCGAAATTAAAATAATTAAAGAACAACTACAAAACTGGTGTAGTCTAAATAAACTAGACCAACGTATCTTTAAGATGTTTAGAAACGTTTTAAAGTATGGCGACCAAGTATTTGTAAGAGATCCAGAAACATTTGAAATGTACTGGGTAGAGATGTCCAAAGTAGTTAAGGTTATTGTTAACGAAAGTGATGGCAAAAAGCCAGAACAATATGTTGTTAAGGACCTTAACCCTAACTTCCAGAATTTAACAGTGTCAGCAGTCACAACTAGTGATGTTTACACTAACCATCCTCAAGTAGGAGGCCCTAACGGCAGTTATATACAGCCTAATGCACCCTATGGCAGTGGTGGATCACGTTTTAGTAATGCACAAAATGAGTCAGTTGTTGACGCAGAGCATGTTGTGCATACTAGTCTTACAGAGGGTTTAGATGTTAATTGGCCCTTTGGAAACAGCATTTTAGAGAACGTTTTTAAAGTCTTTAAGCAGAAAGAACTACTTGAAGACGCTATTATTATATACAGGGTACAAAGAGCCCCTGAGCGTAGAGTATTTTATGTTGATGTAGGTAACATGCCAAGTCACATGGCTATGGCGTTTGTTGAGCGTGTGAAAAATGAAATACATCAGCGCAGAATCCCAACACAAACTGGTGGCGGCACTAACATGATGGACGCCACATACAATCCACTGAGCATTAACGAAGACTACTTCTTTCCGCAGACAGCAGAAGGACGTGGATCTAAAGTTGAAACATTACCAGGCGGACAAAACTTAGGTGAGATTGATGACTTGCGATTCTTTACAAACAAGTTGTTTAGAGGTTTGCGTATCCCTAGCAGTTACTTGCCCACTGGTCCTGAAGACGGCAGCCAATCGGTAAGCGATGGGCGTGTTGGCACAGCATTAATTCAAGAGTGGCGCTTTAATCAGTACTGTAAGCGTCTACAGCGAATGATTGCTGAAAAACTTGATCAAGAGTTTAAGATGTTTATGCGTTGGCGTGGTATCAACGTAGATAACAGTTTATTTGACTTAAACTTTAACGAACCACAAAACTTTAGTAGAAACAGACAGGCAGAACTTGATAACACTCGTATAAATGCATTTGCTAACTTGGAACAAACACCTTATCTTAGTAAAAGGTTCTTGCTACAAAGGTTCTTGGGACTCAGTGAAGAAGAAATGCGTGAGAACGAAGAGCTCTGGAAAGAAGAAAATGGCACAGATGCTGTACCAGGTATGGATGCTGGACTACGTAGTGTAGGGGTTACACCAGCAGGTATTGATGCTGACTTAGAGACAGCAGAACCACCTGAGATGCCAGAAGAAGGTGGCGAAGCAGAAGCAGAGGCAATGGCACCAGAGGCACCCGGTGCTACACCCAGTCCTGTTCCGCCCGGAAATTAATAAATAATACTATTATGTTATTAAACGAATTCTTAAATAAACATGAAGACGAAAGTTATCCTAGTAATAACGACGACCAGAGCGTCTATAAACTAAGTGACTTGCGTAAAACTAGGCTCACATTGGCACAACTAAACAAGTTAAGAAATATCAGGGACGTTAAAAAAATAGAAAAAGAGAAAAAGATCAACGACGTTAGGCAACAATATAGGCCCGCACCACAGGCAATGTAATTAGCAAAAGGTAACAAATTTTGGTGTTTTCACATCAAAATCACCCAAAAACCCTCCTTTTTGCAGTGTAATTCTGCACCTCCGTTAAATACTACTATAATACTACTATAGGAGTAACTTCGCATGAGTACAAAGTATGAACAGTTGATTGATTATATCATCAACGAAGATGAAGAGAAAGCAAAAGAACTCTTTCATGATATCGTAGTTGAAACAAGTCGTGACATCTATGAGAACTTAATTGACGAAGAGGATTTTGCTGAAGAAGAATCAGTAGAAGACATGTCAGACGCTATCGAAGCTGATGAAGAAGGTATCAGTGAAGAAGACGATGAGAGCATGGAAGAGCCTGAAATGGAAATGGGCGACGAAGAAGCTGAAGAGAAAGGTGAAGAAGCTGAAGAGGAAGAACTCGAAGACAGAGTTATGGACTTGGAAGATGCTTTAGACGAACTCAAAGCTGAATTTGACGGCATGATGGACGATGAAGGTGAAAAGAAGCCTGAAATGGACATGGAAATGGAAATGGAAGCGACAGAGACTGAAGAAGACGCAGTATCTGAAGAGACCGTTGAAGAAGACGAAGCCATTGAAGAAGCTGAAGAAGAAGTGGAAGAGTCAGAAGACTCTGAAGTTGTTAAAGAGTATGTTGACAAAGTAGCACACCCTGCTAACAATTCAGAAGCTCACACATCTCCAGTAGCAGGTAAGAACGATATGGGCGGGAAAGCAGTAGATTCTACAGGTGAAGAAAAAGGTGGATCAACACCTAAAGTAGCACCAGGTAAAGCCTACAAGAATACAGCTGGTGGTAAAGCACCGATGGAAAAAGCACCTGCACCAAAAAAAGGTGAGTAATTAGAGTTTAATTAAGGATAAACGAATGGCTTTATTAAAAGAACACTTAACATTTGATGCGGCTCGTATGGTAACAGAGGGCTCTGAAGATGGTAAGGACATGTTTATGAAGGGTATTTTTATTCAGGGTGGTGTTAAGAATGAAAATAAAAGAGTTTATCCTGTTTCAGAAATCTCTAATGCAGTCAGCACTATCAATGAACAGATCAAGGGTGGTTACTCCGTCTTAGGCGAAGTTGACCACCCAGATGATTTGAAAATCAATTTAGATCGTGTTAGCCACATGATTACTGAAATGTGGATGGACGGCCCGAACGGTTTTGGTAAGTTAAAACTGCTCCCAACACCAATGGGACAGTTAGTAAAAACCATGTTAGAATCAGGCGTTAAACTTGGAGTAAGCTCTAGAGGCAGTGGTCAGGTCTCAGAATCTTCAGGAGACGTCAGTGATTTTGAAATTGTAACGGTGGATGTAGTTGCACAGCCTAGTGCTCCTAGTGCATATCCAACAGCAGTGTACGAAGGGCTGATGAATATGAAAGATGGACACAAGGTATTCGAAATGGCAGCAGATGCTAGTGCAAATCAAAAAGTACAAAAGTACCTAAAAGAGCAAGTAACACGCTTAATTAGGGACTTAAAAATTTAGGAGATCCGTATGTTAGAAGCAATCAAACCATTGCTAGATAGCGGAATTATAAACGAAGAAACAGAAACTGCAATTAATGAGGCTTGGGAAGCAAAACTTTCTGAAGCCAAAGAGACTGTACGTGCTGAACTTCGTGAGGAATTCGCACAACGCTATGAGCATGACAAGTCAGTCATGGTTGAGGCTTTAGACAAAATGGTCAACGAATCCTTAACTAAAGAGCTTCAGGAATTTGCTGAAGACAAGAAGAGATTAGCAGAAGATAGAGTTAAGTACAACACAAAGATGTCTGAAACAGCAGAAAAGTTTAAAGGCTTCTTAGTTGGTAAACTAACTGATGAACTCAAAGAGTTACGTGAAGACCGCAAGACAATGGCCGGTACAATGGCTAAAGTTGAGCAGTTTGTTATTCGTCAACTCGCTGAGGAAATTAAAGAATTCGAACAGGACAAGAAGGACGTTGTTGAAACCAAAGTCAAACTTGTTTCCAGTGCGAAGGAAAAGTTAGATGAACTTAAAACTAAATTCGTTGCTCGTTCTTCAGCTTTAGTTAAAGAAACAGTTGCTAAAAATCTAGAGTCTGAGTTAACTCAACTCAAGGAAGACATTCAAACTGCTCGTGAGAACATGTTTGGACGTAGATTGTTTGAAGCATTCGCAGGTGAATTTGCTGGTACTCACTTAAATGAGAACAAGGAAATTAAAAAACTTCAAAGCATTATTGCTGAGAAGGATGAAAAACTTGCAGACGCTACACAAGCAGAAGAAGATGCTAAGAAATTAGTTGAATCTAAAGACAGCGAAATTAAAGTTATTAAGGAATCTAGTGAGAGAAAAGAATCACTCAACGGATTACTTAAGACATTAAACAAAGAGAAGGCCACTGTAATGAGTGACTTACTCGAATCCGTGCATACTGATAAACTTCAGTCTGCATTTGACAAGTATCTACCAGCAGTTCTTAACAATTCAAAGATTGAACAAGCCTCAAAGCAGGTTCTCTCAGAGAATAAGACAGAAGTGACTGGTGATAAAACTGCGAAAGACGTCGTTAAGGAAGATGGTAGTAATATCATCCAAATTAAGCGTTTAGCAGGGCTATAAATTAGTAAAACTATTAGGAGAAAACTGAAATGTCAGATAATTTACTAGAAGGCCGTTGGGGTGAGACCAAAGATGCCCTGTTAGAAGGTTTACAAGGTTCTCGCCGTACAACAATGGCTTCCGTGTTAGAAAACACAAAGAAGCACTTGGTAGAATCCGCAACAGGCGGTGCAACAACTAGTGGTAATGTTGCTACTCTTAACAGAGTTATTCTTCCAGTAATTAGACGAGTTATGCCAACTGTTATTGCCAACGAAATCGTTGGTGTACAGCCAATGACTGGTCCAGTTGCACAAATTCACACATTACGTGTACGTTATGCTGAAACAGCAACATCATCAGCGTCTGCACCATTTGATACAGACACAACTGCTGGTGACGAAGCTCTTTCACCATTCAAAATTGCTACTGCATACTCCGGTTCAACAACAACTGGTCGTGCAGACAGCACAGCAACACTTGAAGGTTCACCAGGACGTAAGATTAACGTTCAGATCTTAAAGCAAGTTGTTGAAGCTAAAACCAGAAAGCTATCAGCTCGTTGGACATTTGAAGCCGCTCAAGACGCACAGTCAATGCACGGCTTAGATGTTGAAGCAGAGATTATGGCTGCTCTTGCACAAGAGATTACTGTTGAAATCGACCAGGAAGTACTTGGTTCTTTAAGAAGCCTAGCGGCAACTGAAGAAACATACAACCAGGCAGCAGTTTCAGGTACAGCTACATACGTTGGTGACGAGCATGCCGCTCTTGCTGTTTTAATTAACAGAGTTGCTAACAAGATCGCTCAAAGAACAAGACGTGGTGCAGGTAACTGGGCAGTTGTTTCCCCAGCCGCATTAACAGTTCTTCAGAGTGCAACAACAAGTGCATTCGCACGTACAACAGAAGGCACATTCGAAGCACCTACAAACACTAAGTTTGTTGGTACATTGAACGGTGCAATGCGTGTATATTGCGATTCATATGCAAGCGACACAACAGCAGTATTAGTTGGTTATAAGGGTTCAAGCGAAGCAGATGCAGCCGCTTTCTATTGCCCATATATCCCATTAATGAGCAGTGGTGTTGTTTTAGATCCAGCTACATTTGAACCAGTTGTTGGCTTTATGACCAGATACGGTTACGTAGAGCTTACAAACACAGCGTCATCGCTTGGTAACGCTGGTGATTATGTTGGTGAGATTGCAATGAGCAACTTGTCCTTCTCATAATTACAGAAGTTCAAAACGCAACAAAAAAATCCTGATCGGAATGGGATACGGGAAAGGAGTCGAAAGACTCCTTTTTTGTGACTTGTGGTTCTTGACGGAATGTATAAGTATTATTATGGGAAATATCGTAATGGTAATATTAGTCACAGTGTTAACCGCAGACGGAACTGAGTCAACAGGTTATCAC
>ERZ1048068.3575-NODE-3575-length-10169-cov-3.423374_pt1 | contig 10169 bp, 15 predicted proteins | sample MGYA00383098_ERZ1048068 | MGnify/ENA primary metagenome ERZ1048068 (study PRJEB29581, sample SAMEA5548368) | metagenome | biome: marine; feature: coastal; material: water | depth 1 m | study: Short-term variability in the microbial, nano- and picoplankton... | reverse complement strand
GAAGGCACTGAAGGCTTTGTCGATGAGACAGAGCTAGATGACAGTGATGACAGCAATGGCGATTTCTAGCCAGAACATAGGCTGGAAATACGGTTTCCGTAGTGGACTTGAGGAACGCATCGCAGAGCAACTACGTTCTGCGGGCGTACCTGTCCAGTACGAAGACCCTGATCACCGCATAGCCTATCGCGTACCTGAGAGACAAGCCCGCTACACACCTGATTTCATCCTGACTAAAAAGGATGGCACAAGAATGGTGATTGAAAGTAAAGGGCGTCTTACTCTTTCAGATCGAACCAAACACCTTTTAATCCAAGATCAATTTCCCCACATCGACTTGCGTTTTGTATTCCAACAACCAACACAAAAGATCGTCAAAGGCAGTAAGACCCGCTATTGCGATTGGGCTGACAAGCATGGTTTCAAATGGGCAAAAGCTTTGATCCCAGAAGAATGGTTGAATGAATGACAAGACCTCGCATCGCAACAGACTACATCGTTGTGCATGGAGCTTACTCATACCCTGACATGGATATCGGTTTCAAAGAGATCGATCTGTGGCACAGGAAAAGAGGCTTCATCCGTGGCGGTTACCACAGTGTTATCCGGCGTGATGGCACCCTTGAAAAAGGTCGAGAGGCACACCTCATCGGCGCAGGGGTCTACGGTTACAACGATGTCTCATACCACATCTGCATCGTAGGTGGACAATCCACTGAAAAAGAGTGGGAGTTCAATTACACAGATGTCCAGATGGACAAACTACGCACACATATAAAAGACCTTTTAATCCTATACCCCGAAGCCAAAGTGATGGGTCATTGTGATTTCCCTGAGATCAAAAAACAATGCCCAGCCTTTGATGTAGCAAAGTGGTTCTATGATTAGGTCGCACCTAAGTACCCCAAAACAATCAGAAGGAGCCACGCTATGGATGACCAAAGTTCAGAGTTCATTAAGCATACCCCATGCAGTTCATGCGGTTCTTCCGATGCTAACGCATTGTACGATGACGGACATCAGCATTGCTTTTCCTGTGGGGTAACCGTGCAAGCAGATGGTGAACCTCTAATCTCCTTGGGCAGCGAAACGAAATCAGTCACGTTAGCTGCTTTAGGTTCACCGTCTGCTTTGCCGCGCCGCCGACTGACAGAAGAAACCTGTCAGAAATTCGGCTACACAATTTCAGAATACAACGGACAGACCGTCCAGATCGCCAACTACAAGAAGAATGGTAAGGTCATCGCCCAGAAGATCAGGTTCCCTAACAAAGATTTCAGGTTCATTGGTGACACCAAGAACGCTGGTCTGTACGGGATGCACCTTTGGAAAGAGGGCGGTAAAATGCTCACTATCGTAGAAGGTGAGATCGATGCTCTATCAACCGCGCAAGCTATGGGTTTACGCTGGCCTGTCTGTTCGATACCAACCGGCAGTCAAGGCGCAGCTAAAGCCATCCGTGAGAACTATGAGTACGTCACAAGCTTTGACAAAGTGATCATCCTCATGGATCAGGACAGCGCAGGGGCTGCGGCCTCACAAGCAATCTGCGAGATACTCCCCCCCAACAAAGCCTTCATCGCCTCACTACCTCTAAAGGATGCCAGTGAGATGCTCAAGGCTGGGCGTAGTAAAGAACTGGTTGACGCTGTGTGGCAAGCCAAGTCGTTCCGTCCTGACGGTATCATCGATGCGTCTACCATGTTCGATGATGTGATGGCTGAAGACGATACAGCGTCTATCCCGTATCCGTGGAACGGACTTAACGATAAACTCCACGGAATCCGGCGGGGTGAACTCGTTGTGTTTACGGCGGGTACGGGCGTTGGGAAGTCCAGTGTCATCCGTGAGATTGCCTACGACTTGTTGAGACAAGGCGAGACAGTCGGGATGATCATGCTGGAAGAGAACATCAAACGCACCGCGCTTGGGATGATGGGGTTGCACGTTAATAAACCAATCCACATCAGCCGTGAAGGTGTAAGCCCTGAACAGATGAAAGATGCCTTTGACGCAACTTGTGGCACAGGCCGTTTGTTCTTGTATGACCATTGGGGTTCAACTGAAGCTGACAACTTGATCAGCAAAGTTCAGTATCTAGCCCAAGGTTGTGGCTGCACTCACCTGATCCTAGACCACATCTCTATCGCAGTAAGCGCACTAGAGGGTGACCAGCGTTTGATCATCGATAAGATGATGACGCAGTTACGCTCAGTGGTTGAGGCCACAGGTGTATCGCTCTTTGTTATCTCACACCTCAAACGCCCAGAAGGTAAAGCGCATGAGGAAGGCGGCAACACCTCACTAGCACAATTACGCGGCAGTGCCTCTCTTGGTCAACTAGCAGATCAAGTGATTGGCTTTGAACGTAACCAACAATCAGAAGAGGAAGCCAACATGATGTCTGTTCGCGTCTTAAAGAACAGGTTCTCCGGTGACACCGGACTATGTGAAACGCTTCATTATTCAAAAGATACTGGTCGATTACAATCTATCGATCCAGAGGCGGTAAAAGATTTTGTTGACGCTGAGTATTGATCAGTTGAGCGAAGCCGCTGAAATCCTAGCAGTGAGGGCTGTCTATGACCCCTCATTGGTAGATGCCTACAAGGCTGCACAATCCCGTGTTAAGAGCCTTGAATATGCCGGATGGCGAAGGAGCAATGGCACAATGACACAAGAAGCAACAGTGTTATCACACATTCAAAAAGCGGGCAGCATTACAGTCCGTGAAGCAATGGTTGAATATTCTATACAGTCACTAACGAAGCGTATCTCTAACTTACGCCAGATGGGGCATGATATTATTTCAACACGGAAATACCACCCTGTTACCCGACAACAATACGTCCGGTATTCATTGGCCTAATTCATTACGACATCGTAAGCAACAGAAGGAGAAAGTTATGCGCTTGATATTTGATATTGAAACAAACGGTCTCCGTCCTGACCTCATCCACTGCATCACTGCAATCGATGTGGACACGGAAGTTGCGTATGACTGGAAACCTGATGCTGTTGATGATGGTGTCAGGTTTCTGGAACAAGCCGATCAACTGATTGCCCACAACGGAATCGGTTACGATATTCCTGTCATCCGTAAGCTACGCCCTTGGTTCAGCTTCAAAGATGAACAGGTCATGGATACCCTCATCCTCTCACGGCTTATCTGGTCTGACTTAGCTGACAAGGATCATGCACAGATAGCGAAGGGAAGCGGCATCGGCAGACTTGCTGGTAGCCATTCCCTCGCCGCGTGGGGACACAGGCTTGGTGAACACAAAGGTGATTACACAGGCGGGTGGGATGAGTGGAGCGAAGATATGCACTCCTATGCAAAGCAAGATTGTGTGGTCACGCTCAAATTGTGGAAGCTCATCGAGAGTAAGGGTTATAGCCCAGAGGCAATCGATATAGAACATAGGGTTGCTTGGATCATGGCTGCGGCAGAACGTAAAGGCATAGGCTTTGACGTTGATGCTGCAAACTCACTGGCTGGAAAGCTTATAGCTACCAAAGCCGATCTTGAAGCAGAACTGCAAGACACATTTGCTCCTTGGTATTCAGCCACTGACGTTGTGGTTCCTAAACGCACCGTCAATTACAAGACCAGACCAGCGGTCACTGAAGGCGCGGCGTTCACTAAAGTAAAACAGAACGTCTTCAATGCTGGCTCTCGTCACCATATCGCAGACAGGCTCACTCATTGCTTTGGCTGGAAACCTACAGAGTTCAGTCCATCAGGACAGCCTAAGATCGATGAGACAACCTTATCGTCAATGGACTATCCCGAAGCAAGACCACTGATCGAATACCTGACCTTGCAAAAACGCCTAGGCCAGATAGCGGAAGGCCGACAAGCTTGGCTTAGTGTCCAAGAAGATGGGCGCATCCATCCAAGCTACATCACCAATGGTGCAGTGACAGGTAGATCAACACATCGATCACCTAATATCTCAGCCGTACCCGCAGTGCGGGCAGCTTGGGGCGAAGAGTGCCGCTCACTGTTCAAACCATCTAAAGGTCGTGTCCTGTGTGGTGTCGATTTATCCGGTGTGGAATTACGATGCCTAGCGCATTTCATGGCTAAGTGGGATGACGGGGCTTACGGTAAAATCGTTGTTGACGGTGATGTTCACAGTGCCAACGCAGAGGCACTAGGAGTTGACCGCGATACCAGTAAACGCTGGGTCTATGCTTTTTTATACGGCGCAGGTTCAGAGAAACTAGGTGCCATTTGCGGCAAGAACGCCGCCTACGGTAAACGCCTAAAGGACAGGTTTATGACAAACCTTCCAGCCCTGAACAGTCTAATCAAACAAGTTCAGAAAGTGTCTGCCCGTGGATACCTCAAAGGTCTTGACGGTAGACAGGTAAAAGTGCGCCACGCCTTTAGCTCACTCAACACATTGTTGCAGTCTGCTGGTGCGCTGCTTGCCAAGAAATGGCTCATCAACATCGATGACGCTTTAACCCAACACAACCTTCAAGACAAAGCAGACTTAGTTCTGTGGATACACGATGAGGTTCAAGTAGAAGTGGAGCCAGAGTATGCCGAACAAGTCAAAGACATCATCATCAAAGCAGCCATCAAAGCCGGTGAAGACTTCAACTTCCGTGTCGCAACAGATGCCGAAGGAAAAGTCGGAGATAATTGGGCTGCAACCCACTGAGCCTTGTTGTGGTCTGTGTGTCCACTTTGATCGTGACCGCTTGCCTGAAGCTTTGGGCGGTGAACAGACAACAGGTGAGTGTAAGCGATACCCACAGTACGTCTGGAAATACCACGGTAACTGGTGTGGTGAATACAAAAGGAGACAGGACTGATGGTTGTTCTAATAGATGGTGATATCACCATATTCCAAATCGCATCCAACGCAGAGCAGCCTACTGATTTCGGAGATGACCTATGGGTTCTTTGGGCTGATCTTAAAGTAGCTAAGATGGACTTTGATAACGCCATCCAATCCATCATCGAAAAATGTGATGCTGACGAAGCGATGATCTTCCTGACTGGTAAGGATAACTTTCGCAAAACAGTATCATCCACATACAAATCAAACAGGGCAGACAAGCGTAAACCTATGTTGCTCCCTGCACTGCGTGATTACGCCATTGAGAAATACGGAGCTATCGTCCGTGACACCCTTGAGGGTGATGATCTCATAGGCATCCACGCAACAGGGCCACTGAAGGATAACCACGTTATCTACTCTGCTGATAAAGACCTACTGACCATCGCGGGGAAACATTACTCTATCGATGGCATCTATGAGATCAGCCAGCCAGAAGCTGATCGTGCCTTCTATACCCAAATCCTCACAGGCGATACGACTGACGGGTACAGCGGGTGTCCTTCTATCGGGCCTGTGACAGCGGCTAAAATCCTAGACAAAACTGACGGGTCACGCCTGTCGATGTGGGAAGCTGTTGTCGATACCTATAGGAAAAAAGGGCTTGATGCCATCGATGCGATTATTCAAGCCAGACAAGCGTTCATCCTGACCTATGAATATTCAGACGGTCACAGTATCAGACTATGGGAGCCACCACATGAGTGACACAATTAAAGCACCGACACATTACGCAAGGTGGCCTATCCAGCCAATTGATTTTATCCAACACAATGGCTTTGAGTTCTGGCGCGGAAACATCGTCAAATACGCAAGCCGTGCGGGGTACAAAACAATCACAGGTATGGATGCAGTTGAATCGGAGATGCACGATCTTCAGAAAGTGATCCGTTACGCTGAGATGCGTATGAACCAGCTTCAAGGTAAGGGTCTTACAGATGACGAATAAACTCACACTGGATCAGTACCAGAAGGCCGCAGAGAAAACAGCCATATACACCGATGCCCTTGTCTACACAGGGCTTGGCCTAGCTGGGGAAGCGGGAGAGGTAGCTGACCATATCAAAAAATTCCTGAGAGATGGTGATCTCAACCACGAAGCAGTGGCGAAAGAACTAGGTGATGTACTCTGGTATGTCGCTATGCTGGCGAGTGACTTAGAGTATGACTTATCGGAGATCGCTCAGATAAATATGGACAAGCTCAGTGGTAGACACACTCGCGGAACCATAGGCGGTTCCGGTGATGAGCGATAAACCTGAACATTACCAAAACACAGCCGATTACATCACAAGGAAACTATTAGGGAAACCTGATGGTTATCCTGTGTGGCTTCGCTTTGAAGACTGTAAAACCATAAACCGATTACTTAAAGAGGCTGCGGATAAAGGGGATGCAGAGGTTAATCAATTATATCTGAGGTTTAACACACAATACAAAGATAACGGACGCACAGGTTGATAGTAATCTGTCGTCCTTTTTTCATTAAGACGCACCTATTGTAATACGGACATGAGGAGCCAACTGATGTCACTGCCCTATGTAGATAAAGAACTCATTGAGTGGCTTGAAAGAATATACCCAGACAGAACCCCTTCTATAGAAATGACGGACAGGGAAATCTGGGTGCAGAGAGGCAATGTCAATGTTGTTCTCAAACTTAGAGATTTGTACGAAGAACAGATCAAAAATTCATTAACATCAATGTAGGAGAGTGCCATGTGCGGAGGCGGTTCAAAACCAGCACCACCACCACCACCCGCGCCAGCCCCGCCGATGCAAGCTATTCAGTTAGACCCATCACAGGATGCGGAAACAGCGCAGAAAAAGAAACAAAAAGCCAAATCTAGTGGGACGAAAAAGTATCGTAACCCCGTGATGAGTTCAATGTCCATCAACACAGGTACTGCCGGTTCTGGCGGCTCTGGGTCTGGTGGCGGTCTCAATATTTCCTAAAAGGAGAAGCCTATGTGTATGGGAGGAAGCAGTTCGCCAGCCCCGCCGCCACCACCAATCGCGGCACCTGTTGTGCTTGAGCAAGTAGCACCAGACCTGAATAACCAACAAAAACGACAGAACAAACGCAAGCGTGATGGTAACCGGCAATATCGAAAAGGTTACAACCAAGGCTTCAAAGCGTCCAATAAAACTCTTGGCGGTATCCCAACATCAGGGACACCCAAGACACCCACAGGAACCTAGGAGTAGATCATGGAAAGCAGTTGCGCCGAACAATATGAAAAACTGGCGGCAACGCGAGACAGTTATCTTGACCGCGCTCGTGAGTGCGCCAAAGTAACAATTCCTAGTTTGATCCCAGACACCTCTCACAACTCTTACGCTCGTTTCCCCACACCATATCAAGGTGTAGGGGCGCGGGGTGTGAATAACCTCGCTTCAAAATTACTGTTAGCTCTACTTCCACCTAATGCACCCTTCTTCCGCTTACAAGTTGATGACTTCACTCTTGAAGAATTAGCTGGTGATGAGGATATGCGGGCTAGTGTGGAAGAAAGCTTGAATAAAATCGAGCGAAGCATAATGACCGAAATGGAAACTGACGGTCTACGCAGTCCGATGTTTGAAGCCCTCAAGCACCTCATCGTTGCTGGTAATGTATGTCTTTACTTACCAAAAGACGGTGGAAGCCGTGTGTTCCCTTTATCAAGATATGTCGTGAAACGTGACCCAATGGGTGAGGTTCTGACTGTCATTGTTAAGGAAGAGGTAGCGCAGAGCGCATTACCAGATGATGTTCTAGCAAGCATCGATCCAACAATCCAACGTGACAAAGATGAGCCGGTAGATGTGTACACAAAAATGTACCGTGAAGGCTCTAAGTACAAGATGTACCAACAGATCGATAACAACATCATCGCTGGTACAGAGGCTTCCTACCCATTAGATAAGTCTCCTATTCTTGCACTACGCTGGACAGCAATCGATGGTGAGAATTTTGGACGTAGTTACTGTGATGAATATCTAGGTGATCTCATTTCCCTTGAGGGTTTGAGTAAAGCTATCCTAGAGGCCAGCGCAGCCGCTGCTAAAATCTTGTTCCTTGTGAACCCGAACGGAACCACCCGTCCAAAAGATATCGCACAGGCTGAGAATGGGGACATCATTAACGGTAACGCTAATGAGGTGACTGTTCTTCAATCACAGAAACAAGCTGATATGAGCATTGCTCAACAGACTGCACAGACAGTAACCCAGAGACTTGCACAAGCGTTCCTTATGAACACCTCAGTGCAACGACAGGGTGAGCGTGTGACTGCGGAAGAAATCCGATTCATGGCTGGTGAGCTTGAAGATGCCCTTGGTGGTGTCTATTCAATCTTGAGCCAAGAGTTCCAGTTACCACTGGTAGCCCGTATCATGGATCGCATGACTAAAGCCAAACGCATCCCAGCGTTACCTAAAGGTGTTGTGCGTCCAGCTATTGTCACAGGTCTAGAAGCCCTTGGGCGAGGCCATGATTTACAGAAACTTAATCTCTTCATGCAAACACTTGGATCACTTGGCCCAGAGGCTATGTCATCCGTCAACATGAGTGATCTGATCTCCCGTGTAGGAACCAGCCTTGGCATCGATATGTCAGGTCTCGTGAAATCACAGGAACAGATGCAAGAAGAACAGCAACAGATGATGCAAGAACAGCAACAGATGATGCAACAACAACAAATGGGTGACATTGCTAAAGCAGCCGCTGGCCCAGCCGTGACTGCCGCTGCAAATGCCGCTCAAGGAGCTATGCAATAAATGAGTACGGAAAGTATCGTTGTAAACGAACCTGATCCAGAGATGACCCTTGAAGAAGAGGCTCAATCAAAAGGACTAGATACAAACGGGGAGCCGCTTGCAAAAGAGCAAGACGGTGAACAGGCTAAAACTGAAGACCGCCCAGAGTGGCTTCCCGAAAAGTTCAAAACTGTTGAGGACATGGCGAAAGCCTATGAGAACCTTGAGACCAAACTAGGTCGAGGTGAACGTGATCAAGAGACTGACGAAGTAGACCAGACAGCTAACGATGCTGTAGAGGCTGCTGGTTTAGATTTTGAAGTAATGTCCCAAGAGTATTTTGATAATGACGGTCTTTCAGATGCTACCTACGACAAACTAGAAGCTGGGGGTATCCCGCGAGAAATCGTGGATCAGTACATCGCCGGTCAAAAAGCAAGTGGTGAAGCTACACGGACAGAACTACTTGAGACCGTTGGTGGTGAAGAACAATACTCAGAAATGACCAATTGGGCGGCTGATGCTTTCTCAGATGGTGAGATTGATGCGTTCAATGATGCCATCAACCAAGGTAATTCTAACATGGCACGGATGGCTATTGCTGGCCTGAAGGCACGTTACGAAGCTGCGAATGGGTCTGAACCGTCCAGAACAATTTCTGGCGCAGAACCAAGAGATGGTAGTGCCTACCGTTCTGTCGCTGAACTCATGGAAGACATGAGCAATCCTAAATATCACAATGATGACGCTTTCCGGTCAGACGTTGAGCGTAAATTGGCACGGTCAGACATCATGTGAAAAACATGAAAGAACTGGCCTATGACAGATGTACGTCTTTCCATAAAAAAGCGTGAAAAATTACCTACAAGTCAAGGCGCAGGTCTGACCGCAAAAGGCCGCGCAAAATACAATAGAGCAACGGGTTCAAATCTAAAAGCCCCTGCCCCAAAACCTAAAACAAAAGCAGACAAAGGACGCAAAAAGTCCTTCTGCGCCCGCATGGGTGGGATCGCTAAACGTGCCAAGAATGGTGAACGTGCGAGAGCATCTATGCGCCGATGGAAATGCTAAAGGAGCCACAATGAACCTACCTAATACAATCGAGTATGGGCCAACGACACAGCTTTCAGAAGAGATTGATGCAATTAAATACCGTGCAGACGGAGAGACTTTCAATATGAAGGTCGCCCGTATTGCACACGCACTCAAGGATGATGAGAACCACCGTGTCAACTTTAAGGATGCCATCAAGCATCAACGGTTCCTACCCGCCGGTAGAGTTCAGAACGCTGCGGGATCGTCCCGCCAGACAACAGCTTTTAATTGTTTCGTATCATCTACTATTGAAGATGACATGACCTCAATCATGGAAGCTGCAAAGGAAGCTGCTTTCACCATGCGTATGGGCGGCGGCATTGGGTATAACTTTTCCAACATCCGTCCACGCGGTGATCTTATTAAAACCCTAGATAGTAAGGCATCCGGCCCTATTAGCTTTATGGGTATCTTTGATGCTGTCTGTCAGTGCATCGCATCTAGCGGTCACCGTAGAGGGGCGCAGATGGGGGTTTTAAA
>ERZ1048068.3574-NODE-3574-length-10169-cov-4.284358_pt1 | contig 10169 bp, 8 predicted proteins | sample MGYA00383098_ERZ1048068 | MGnify/ENA primary metagenome ERZ1048068 (study PRJEB29581, sample SAMEA5548368) | metagenome | biome: marine; feature: coastal; material: water | depth 1 m | study: Short-term variability in the microbial, nano- and picoplankton... | reverse complement strand
AAAACGCTTCATATCGAGAGGATTTCTTTCCGCACTATGCACGGGCGTCGTCTTATGGGAATGCTGAATTGCAGGGGATGTTCCAATATTTAAGTGGGGTGGGTCGGAGCGATCATGAGGTTTTTAGTCCAGATCGCGGTCGGCGAGGTCTTCTTCGCCCCAGCCGAAGTAGTGGCCAAGCTCGTGCAAGTAGGTGATTCGCACTTCGTCGAGGAAGGCGGCTTCGTCGGCCTCGGCGAACTCCCAGAGGTTGCCCAGAAAAAGGTGAATCTGCGCCGGCACGTCGTTGCCGTGGCCCGTGTTCTCGCCGTGGGGAGGGCCAACAAACAGGCCCAGAATGTCGGGCTCGAACTCGTCGCCGAGCACTTCGGGCGGGGGCTGTAGATGGTGTTCCACGGGAATCCCGGCCGCTAGGGTAGCCAATTCGTCGGGGAGCTCGTCGCGGGTGGCGGCGATCTCGTCTTCGGCGAGGGATTTCAGGGCGGAGGGATGCATTTAGGCAATGAAGGCTGGTTTTATTGATTCTGAGAGGCCACGAATGAAATTGAGCATGAGTCTTCGAAAATGGCAGATCTAAGAATCGCAGTAATTGGCGGCGGTGCAGCGGGGTATTTTTCGGCCATCACTGCAGCGGAAACTTCGAGCGAAGCGCGGGTGATGCTGTTTGAGGCGACGGCACACGTGCTGGCCAAGGTGCGGATCTCGGGAGGGGGGCGCTGCAATACGACGCATGCTTGCTTCGAAGCGAGGGAGTTAGTGAAGCGTTATCCGCGGGGGTGGCGCGAATTGATCGGGCCGATGAATCGTTTCGGGCCACGTGAGACGGTGGCTTGGTTTGCGGCACGAGGCGTGGAGCTAAAAACGGAAGCCGATGGGCGCATGTTTCCCACCACCGATGACTCGGGAACGATTGTGGAGTGTTTGCAACGGGGAGCGGCGGAGGCGGCCGTCGAGGTGCGAATGCGCACTCCGGTGCGGGCGGTGGAGTGCGTGGAGGATGGCCGGTTTCGGATGACTTTGGGTGATGGTGAGGTGGAGCGATTCGATCGCGTGATTCTGACGACGGGTGGGAATCGTGGATCAGGCGGCCACGATATTGCGGCGTCGCTGGGTCACACTATTGAGCCGCCGGTGCCGTCGTTGTTCACATTTCAGGTCGATGATGCGCGTTTGCAGGGCATCGAGGGATTGGCCGTGACGGAAGCTGAAGTAAGCGTGCCCGGCACGAAGCTCAAGGAACGCGGTCCGTTGTTGGTGACCCACTGGGGGCTGAGTGGCCCGGGAATATTGCGGTTGTCTGCGTGGGGCGCGCGCGAGTTGGCGGAGAAGGATTATAAATTTACTGTGCGGGTTGCCTGGATGAGTGATGCCAACGAAGAACGCGTTCGAGAGCGACTGTCGGTGGGACGGGCCGAGCTCGGCAAGAAGCGCGTTCGCAACGCCAATCCGCTTGGTCTGCCGGGACGGCTGTGGGAGCGGCTGGTCGAAGCGGCGGAAATCGGAGATGATGTGACCTGGGTCAGCTTGCCCAAGAAGTCGCTCAACGCGCTGGTGCGTGGGGTGGCGGCGAGTGAGTTTGTGGTGACAGGAAAGAGCATGAACAAAGAAGAGTTCGTGACCTGCGGTGGCGTGCGATTGCGCGAGGTGAATTTTAAGACGATGCAGAGCCGTCAGTGTCCCGGACTGCATTTCGCGGGTGAGGTGCTCGATATCGATGGAATCACGGGTGGTTTCAATTTCCAGTCTGCCTGGACGACCGCGCACCTAGCCGGTTCCGCTGCGGCGGACGATGCGGAGTCAGAGGGTTAGGTGCTTCCCAAAGGTTGCCCCCCTTCGACCGTAGCAATCAATCGGTTCTCTTACTCGTTCTTCGTTCCCCATTCTCGTTCTCGTGCGGTGGAGTTGAAGACGCTAAAGCAGTGGTGAGGCGAATGCATCGGGCTTGTATGGTCTTTTGTTCGAGAACGAGAACGAGAACGAGAATGGGGAACGAGAATGAAGTGAGGCGAGGCGGAAGGTTCCCGGTGAAGGTATTTGTCACCATTATGGTGACAAACAAGGCCATGGAAGAAAGGGCTCGAATAAACCAAAGCTCGTCAGGGGTGGATTGGCGCGTTGGCGTGGGACGTGCCTACGTATTTTGAACTCCTTGCTTTGATTGCGCCGATCTTTGCGCTTATCGGAATCGGCTCGATCGCGCGGTTCGCGGGTTAGCTGACGGCGGAGTCGGATGGGAGTCTGCTAAAGTTGGTGATCAATGTTTTGTATCCGGCGCTCATATTCAAAAACGTGTTGGGCAACCCGGCGCTAGCGGATCCGCGTAACGTGATTTGTCCGCCACTTGTCGGATTTGGCACGATGGCGGGTGGCATCTTGTTGGCGTGGTGGATTGGTCGCGCCTCGGGATTTTCGAAAGGTAAAGGATTACGAACGTTCGCCTTTGCCATTGGTATTTTTAGTTACGGTTACGTTCCGATTCCCCTGATGGAGTCGCCCTTTGGCCGCGATAGTATCGGGGTTTTATTGGTGCACAACGTAGGTTGTGAGGTCGCGATTTGGACGGTGGGAGTGCTCGTGCTGTCCGGCCTGTCTTGGCGCGATGGCTGGAAGCGGTTGGTGAGTGGGCCCGTGATTGGGTTGATACTGGCGGGTCTGGGTAATGTCGTCGGTCTCGATGAAATCATGCCAGCGGCGGTGGAGACCACAATCGCGATGGCGGCGGCTTGTGCGATCCCGGTAGCATTGCTTGCAATCGGTTCGACCTTATCGGAATCGCTGCGACGTCCTGCAGAGTTGTTTTCGGCCCGAGTGACTCCGGCGCTTTTTTTGGGATTGGCGAAAGTGCTGCCGATCAGCCTCGAATTGAAGCGGGTCATGATGGTGGAGGCGGCGATGCCGGCCGGCGTGATACCGATTCTCATCGCACGACATTATGGTGGAAAACCACTGACCGCGGTTCAGGTGGTAATCGGCACAACGGTCGTGGGGTTGATCGCAATTCCGCTGTGGCTCCGTATTGGGCTGGTGTGGATCGGTTGACGCCTGTGCTTCGATCGAACTAGGTGGCAGGTATGGAATGGATTGCCGACCCGCAGATTTGGATATCTCTGCTCACGCTGACCGCCCTCGAGGTGGTTCTGGGCATCGATAACATTATTTTCATCTCGATTCTCGCAGGGAAGCTACCGCCGGAACAACAAGACAAGGCGCGCAAGGTCGGGCTCATGTTGGCGATGTTGATGCGGATCGTGATGCTGATGGGTATTTCTTGGCTCATGGGGCTGACCGCACCGCTATTCACGCTGCCATTATTGAATCACGCCGTGTCAGGTAAGGATCTGATACTTTTGGTGGGAGGTTTGTTTCTGTTGGGGAAAAGTGTTTTCGAGATTCACGAGAAACTTGAAGGGGAAGACGGACATGCGACGTCGCAGATGAAGAAGGTAACGTTCAATGCCGTGGTTGCGCAGATACTGGTGCTCGATGTCGTGTTTTCGCTCGATTCGGTAATCACCGCCGTCGGCATGGCCGATGTGATTTGGGTGATGGTGGCGGCCGTCGTCATCGCGATGGGCATCATGTTGTGGTCGGCGAAATCAATCAGTGATTTCGTGAATCGTCACCCGACATTAAAGATGCTCGCCCTCAGTTTCTTGATCCTGATTGGTGTGATGTTGATCGGGGAGGCCTTCGGGCATCACATCCCGAAAGGCTACATCTACTTCGCCATGGCTTTCGCCTTTGGCGTCGAGATGCTCAATCTTCGACTGCGCACCAAGAAGAAGGCCGAGCGCCCCGTGGAGCTCAATCAACCGTATCGGTGAGGATGGGAGCGGTTTTATCACCGCCGATACAAAGGACTATTTAGCTCGTCGCTTCGACCGTCGAAGTCTCGCCGCGGCGGGCGGCGATGGCCCACTGGTAGGCGTCGATGTAGCTCTTGGCGGAGGCTCCCCAGCTGAAATCACGGGCCATGCCCGTGCGTTGGAGTTGGCGATACACTTCGGGGTGATCGTAGTAGGTCGCGCAGGCCCAGCCGATGGTATTGGCCAGTGCGAGCGCTGTTGCGTCTTCGAATCTAAATCCGGTGCCCTCGTTCGTGTTTTCGACAAATTGGTCGACGGAATCAATCAGGCCGCCGGTCGCGCGCACGATCGGCGGAGTGCCGTAGCGCATGGCGTAAAGTTGGGTGAGACCGCAGGGTTCGGCGCGGCTAGGCATGACGAAGAAATCGCTGCCGGCTTGGATGAGTTTGGCGAGTTTCGCATTGAAGCCGACGTAAAGTCCGAGCTTGCCCGGGAAACGCGCCGCCGCGTCGCGGAACATTGTTTCTAATTCGCCGTCACCACTGCCGAGCACAGCAAACTGCACCTTCATGCCTTCGAGGACTTTGGGTAGGCATTCGGCCAGGAGATCGAGACCCTTTTGCGTGGCAAAACGGGAGATGACACCGAACAGGGGAATGTTGGGGTCTTTGACGAGGCCCAGTTGTTTTTGCAGCGCGGTTTTGCAGGTCGCCTTGCCGCTGAGATCGTCGGCGGTGTAAGTGGCGGGAATGGTTTTATCGATCGCGGGATTCCAGCCGTCGGCGTCGATGCCGTTGACGATGCCGAGCAAATCGGCGGCGCGAAACCGCAACACGTGATCTAGGCCGAAGCCGCCGGATTCCGTTTTGATTTCCTCCGCGTAGGTTGGACTGACCGTGGTGATCTTGGTCGAATGATAGAGGCCCGCTTTCATCATGTTGACCTTGCCGTGCGACTCCGTGCTGTCGTCGCGGAACTCTGCCACCGGAATGTGGGCGAAGTCCAAGGCGCGTTGATCGCAGTAACCTTGGTGTTCCAGATTGTGTATCGTGAAGACGGTCGCGGCCTGGCCGATGGGCGTGTCGCGCAATACCGTGTTGAGCATCAGCGGAATGAATCCGGTCGTCCAATCGTGGCAGTGCACGACATCGGGGATCCAGCCGAGTTGCTGGCAAAGCGTAAGGGATCCGCGACAGAAAAACGAGAAGCGTAGATCGTTGTCGGGATGGTCACCCCACGGACCGGCGTAGACTTCGGGACGGTCGAAAAACTCACCGTGCTCGATGCAGTAGAAAGGGACTTTCGAACCGGGCAGGCCCGTTTCCCAAATGCGGCCCCAATGGGCGCCGGCGCCGACATCAACCCCGAGAGCCTCGTCGCGTGCGTGCCATGAGTTGTCTATCTTGATGCTGCTGTATGCGGGGCAAACGACACGGACATCGTGGCCCATCGCGGCGAGATCCTTAGGGAGTGACCCCACCATATCGGCAAGACCGCCGACTTTGACGAACGGATCAACTTCAGGAGAAACGAAAAGAACCTTTAGCGGAGGCATGGTAGACGGACGCGGTAGTGCGGAGGAAAGAATCCGGGAAGAGAGTGTTATCCGGTGAGGCGTTGCAATAAACTTGGTAGATCCGCGATCCCATCAAGCGCGTGGTAGTGCGGTCCTTCGGGTTCGCGATCAGCGACATCGAGCACCCAAGTGTGAGGGTAAGGCACGTGGGCGGCGTGGGCACCAATCTCCAAGACAGGCAGGATGTCGCTTTTGATGGAGTTGCCCACCATCAGGAACTCTTCGGGTGCGATGCGATGGCGTTTTAAGATGCGTTCGTAGGTGGCCGGATCCTTCTCGGTGACGACTTCGAGTTCAGTGAAGTGGGGGTCGAGGTCAGATAGGGAGTATTTACGGGATTGGTCGCGGAGATCGCCCTTGGTGATGACGATCATGTGATAATCACCGGCGAGAGCAGAGACGGTTTCGGGCACGTCATCGAGAATCTCGACCGGATGATCGAGCATATCGTGTGACAAGGCGATGATCTGGCGGATCTCGTCGGCGGAGACCTCGCAGTTGCTCAATTCGATCGCGGTTTCGATGGCGGAAAGCGTGAAGCTCTTAATGCCGTAGCCGTAGCGCTCTAGGTTGCGTCGTTCGGTCGTATTGAGCAGATCATCCACCTTATCGGCGTCATGATAACGCGAGAGGAGGTCACAAAGCCGCTGATGCGTTGCCACGAACACCGTCTCATTGTGCCAAAGTGTATCATCCGCGTCGAATCCGATGGTTTTGATCATGGGCGAGAAACGATGACTCCCCCCCGTCCCCAACAAAAGCGAAAAGCTCGAGTAAAAGAGGTCAGATCGTGGATTCTTAAATTATTAATTAAGAAAACACGACCTGACACCCTATCCATGGCACAAAAAATCCCGCTCGGTGAGGAGCGGGACAGGAAAGGTTTAGTCGACCTTTGGCAGCTCGGCATCGAGATCGATGCCGCGGGGCTTGTCGCGTTTCGACATCCGGTTGGTCGAGCGCTTCCGTAGGCCGCGATCAAGTTCCGAGACGAGCTTGTCAATCGCCGCATAGGCATCGTCGGCGGATTCGCCGGAATTGATATCTGGTCCTTGAATCTCGATCTGCCCCTTCGCTGTAAACTGTCCGTGGTGGGACTTGGTTTGGTGAAATTCGATGGTCACGCGAACTCGGACGATATGTGGCTCGTGGCGCAGGAGTTTGGTGACTTTTTCACGCACGTGTTGTTTCATCCCATCGGTGAGATCGAGATGGATACCGCTGATGATGAGTTTCTGATCGAGGACTTCGGGAGCGATTTCTGGAGTCATGTAAGGGGGGCAAGTTGAGTGGATTCATAGGTGAGCCTAAACCGGATCGAGTGACAATTGAGAACGTAGTAAATCGGCTCGAATCAAGCTCAGTTGCATCCCATCATCAGTTATGTTTCCTCAACACGTAATAACCCGAAAGAGAGATGGTTTGGAGTTGTCGGATGCCGAGATCCAGGCGTTCGTGAAGGGCGCAACGGATGGGAGTTGGGCCGACTATCAGCTATCGGCGATGTTGATGGCAATTTTCCTCAAGGGGATGACGACCCGGGAAATAGCTGCTTACACGCAGGCAATGATGCACTCGGGCACGGTGGCAGACCTTTCCAATGTCCCGGGGCGCAAAGTCGATAAGCATTCGACGGGCGGCGTGGGCGATAAGGTATCTCTGCCCTTGTCCGCCATGGTGACGGCGGCTGGAGTGCCGGTTCCGATGATTAGCGGGCGTGGACTCGGGCACAGTGGAGGCACGCTCGATAAGCTCGAGTCGATCCCAGGCTTTAACGTGAATCTTTCACTCGAGGAGTATCGGGATCAAGTGGAGCGCGTCGGTTGCGCGCTAATCGGGCAGACATCGGACTTAGCGCCTTCGGACAAAAAACTTTATGCGTTACGAGATGTTACGGCGACGGTTGAGTGCCGTCCGCTCATTTGCGGCTCGATCATGTGCAAGAAGCTCGCCGAGGGCATTGATGGATTGGTCTTGGACGTTAAATTTGGTTGCGGGGCCTTCATGAAGGATATCGATCAGGCGCGGGAGTTGGCGACTGCGATGGTCGAGATTGGGCAAACAATGGGCAAAGGCGTGCACGCGTTACTTACGGCGATGGATCAACCGCTTGGTCGAGCCGTGGGTAATGGGGTCGAAGTGGCCGAGTCGATTGCCTGTCTGCGAGGGGAGGGCCCGGCGGATCTCATGGAAATCACCTATGCGCTCGGAGCTGAGATGCTTTTGCTGGCCGAGGTGGAATCGGATCTTACCAAAGCCCGTGAACGCCTCGAAAAGACTATCAGTGATGGGTCAGCCTTGGCGAAATTTGGCGAAATTGTAGCTGTCCAAGGTGGAGACGCTCGCGTGATCGACCAACCCGCAGCCATCCTCCCATCCGCGACTCAGCAAGTCCCGCTAGCCGCAGATCGGACTGGTATCGTGCAGGATGTTGATGCGATGGAAGTGGCCTTGGCAGCCCTTCGCCTGGGGGCAGGACGCGCCACAACCGAAGCCGCGGTTGATCCCGCCGTGGGAATCACGGATCTGGTAAAAGTGGGCGAGCCCATCGAAAAAGGCCAACCCCTCGCCGTAATTCATGCGAACGACGACGAATCACTCCGTGTGGCCACTACCCAACTCCGCGAAGGTATCACCATCGGTGATTCCGCTGTCGCGACCCCACCTCTCATCGCCGAACGTATCGCCTAGCAAGTAACGGGTCAGGTCGTGTTTCTATAATTCTTGAATCGTATTTCGACCTAAAGAAGGCCGATTACGTAGTTAACGATCGGATTATGCTGTCCCAATATCTTGAGTCATGTGTCCCTCAATAATTAAGAAAACACGACCTGACCCCTTTAGCTGGAGGCTTCTAGGTTGGAGGCGGCGGCTTCCCAGGCTTGGTTGGCGGCGGTGAGTTGGTCGGTGATGGCCGTGAGCTCGCGGTTGAGGTGCTGGGCTTTGCCCGCCTCTTCGTAGGTGGCGGGATCTTCGAGCTCGGCGGTGAGCTCAGCTTGCTTCTCCTCTAACTCTACTACCCGTTTTTCGGCATCACTTACGGCGGTGCGCAGTTCCCGTTGTTTCGCCTGGAAGGCCTTGGCGGCGGCCCGGTCTACTTTGGGAGCAGCGGACTTGGTTGCAGTCTTGGCTTGGTCGGGTCGGGCGCTGGTGAATCCGGCGGTCAGGGCCTCACGGGCGTTGGTCGCTTTGGATTTTTCCAGATAGTAGTCGTAGTTACCGGCGTAAGGCGTGAGGCGGCCCGAGTGCACGTGGAGCACTTTTTCGGCGAGTTGCCGGATGAAATACACATCATGACTGATGAAGATGAACGTGCCGGCGAATTCCTTGAGGGCGCTGATGATTGCGTCGATCGAAGGAATGTCCAAGTGGGTGGTCGGCTCATCCATGAGCAACAGATTGGGCGGATCGACGAGGAGCCGGGCCAACGCCAGACGGGATTTTTCGCCGCCTGACAGCACACTGACCTTTTTGAACACATCGTCTTTGCGGAAGAGGAACGCTCCCAGAATCGCGCGGACCTTTTGCTCGGTGAGGTTGTTGGCCTGCGTTCGCAACTCCATCACATTGTCATAAACCGTGGCGTTGAGCTTCAGGTTGTCGGCGCGATTTTGAGCGAAGTAGCCGAGGGTCACGTTGGCGCCGAGTTCACGGGTGCCAGCACTGGTAGGAACGGCATCGGCGAGGATCTTGAGCAGCGTAGATTTGCCGGCTCCATTGGGACCGACGAGCACGATTTTTTCGCCCCGCTCGGCTTGGAAATTGAGATCCTGATAGACCACATGGTCACCGTAGGCCTGGTCGATCCCTTTGAGATCAACGACCTTCAGACCGGAGCGTGCAGGCTGGGGAAACTTAAAATTGATGCGAGCGAGCGCCTCCTCCGGAGACTCGACGGCCTCGGCTTTTAAGCGTTCGATATGCTTCTCCTTGGATTTCGCGCGCGTTGCCATTGATGCCTTGGCGCCGAAGCGGTCAACGAACTTCTGCTGGTGGGCGATCTCGCGTTGCTGACTCTTAAAGAGCGCGAGCATTTGCTCGTGGCGGGCGTCTTTCTGAGAGAGGTAGTCGTCGTAGTTTCCGGTATATTTGTGAAGCGTGGCTCCCCGCAGCTCGAGGATGCCGTTGCACAACGCGTTGAGGAAGGCGCGGTCATGGGAGATGACCAATAGTCCACCGGGATAGCGGGTTAGGTAATCCTGCAGCCACAACAACGCTTCCAGATCGAGGTGATTGGTCGGCTCATCGAGCAACAACAACGTGGGTTCGGAGACCAGGAGGCGCCCAAGATGCGCCCGCATGATCCAGCCACCGGAAAACGACTTGGCCGGCAGATCCATGTCGGCGTCCTTGAAACCCAGTCCCGCCAGAATCTTGCGGGCGCGCGGTTCGAGCGTCCAATCGATGTCGTAGTCCTCGTCATCGTCGCCGTAGAGGTCGAGTTTCTCGCCGTTGGTTGCGATTTCGATAACAGTTTCGTCACCGACCGGCGCACTCTCCTGTGGCAGGAAACCAAAGTCCGCCCCGCGTTCCCATTCGATCACGCCTTTATTGGGAGTTTCGTCGCCGAGAATGAGATTAAACAGCGTGGATTTGCCCGCGCCATTGGGGCCGACCAGACCCAAACGGTCGGTGCGCGCGACAAAAAGCGAGATGTCGGAAAACAATTCGCGGGTGCCGTAGGACTTGGCGACGTCGGCTAGAGTGAGCATAGAACCGGTCACCCCACACGGCGAAATGGCAGGCGTCAACGCACGAGGGTAAGCGCGACCACTCCGGCGACTGCC
>ERZ1048068.3571-NODE-3571-length-10179-cov-5.479949_pt1 | contig 10179 bp, 9 predicted proteins | sample MGYA00383098_ERZ1048068 | MGnify/ENA primary metagenome ERZ1048068 (study PRJEB29581, sample SAMEA5548368) | metagenome | biome: marine; feature: coastal; material: water | depth 1 m | study: Short-term variability in the microbial, nano- and picoplankton... | reverse complement strand
AATCATTTAATATTACTTTCGACAGCCATTATCAACATAGAAAATGTTTATTGAACCAAAAAACAATAGAGGGTGGATAGAAGTAGTGTGTGGATCTATGTTCTCTGGCAAAACGGAGGAACTTATTCGTAGAGTCAAACGAGCCAAAATTGCAAATTTGAAAGTTCGCATTTTTAAACCAAAGATGGAAACACGTTATGACAAAATGAAAGTAGTATCTCACGATGATAACCATGCTGATTCATTCCCTGTAGACCACTCTGAAGAGATACTTCGTTGGATAGACGATATAGAAGTAATCGGAATAGATGAGGCTCAATTTTTTGATGAGGGATTGCCTGCTATATGTCATCAACTAGCAAATATGGGTAAACGTGTAGTAATAGCTGGACTTGATATGGACTATATGGGGCAGCCTTTTGGTGTAATGCCAAACTTAATGGCAATGGCAGAATATTTAACAAAGGTGCACGCAATATGCATGCAGTGTGGTGGCTTAGCTCAGTACTCCTACCGATTTACTAAGAGTGGTGAACAGGTAAAATTAGGCGAAAAAGATCAATACGAACCGAGGTGCAGAAGTTGCTATATTAGAGGAATGGAAGGGCAGCAAGCGGATAAACGTAAATGAGATCCCCAAAAAAACGATAACGGTCTTCCAACTGAAAGTATCTCTTGTTCTTCAAAATAATAAATAAGGAGCCTTGCATAGCTAAAAATACAAACCACACCAACGCCGAAATATCTTCTCGCCAAAGACCTATGCTTGTGAATAGCAAGCTGAGAAGAATACACAGGACAGAAAGTCTGTAAATAGTATTACCAGTTGTAAGCTGAGCTAAAGAAAGCACATTTGCTCGCTGGTCTACCTCCTTATCAAAAAAAGAGAATACGAATAAGTTGGTGAGGTTCAACAACAATAGACTTATTGATACAATAGGTACACTGTTTGGCCATAAAGGAAATGGTACTTCTGCTAACGGAGCGATACAAAACCCAACCGCTACCACAAATGCAATAAATGCTTCTTTAAAGAAGAACTTTTGCTTGAAACTAACCGGAACTAAGTAGTTTACTATGAAATGAACCACTGTAAGCAACATCAAGACACCTACAATATTGTGATGTGCTTGAGGAATGTAAAATGCAAGCAATAGAAGAAGCGCTCCAATTACTACTAACATTGGGACCACCGTATCCTTCTTAGTGAAATGTATCGAGTGTCTTCGTGCAGTTGATTTGTATTTTAGCTGAATACCGTCTAACAAGTGATCTAGCGTGTAGATAAACCAAACGCCGAGACATAGACCTAGAGCAACTAAATAATTGGTCTGTAACTTGTAAATTTTACTAAAAAAAGCATAGCAGCTGAATGAACCCAATGCTACAGAAAGGCTATATGTGTTTATGAAATTGAGAAAGGCAACAAATAATTTGATTCGTTTCATCTAAACGAACATTAACTTAATCTACTGCTATGACTTCTTTTACTTCAGGAAGCATGTTTTTTATGCTTTCCTCTAACCCTGCCTTCATTGTGAGGTGACTAATACTGCATGTACTGCACGCTCCTAATAATTTAAGCTTGACTACATGGTTATCATAAGAAACAAGTTCTACATCCCCGCCATCTTTTCTCAAAAACGGTCTCATGCTTTCAAGGGCCTGTTCTATCGTTGATTCTTGTGTCGAAATTTTCACTTTGCCAAAAGTACCTCTTTTTATCTACTAGCCGCTAACACGGATAGTTTTTGCACGATTTTACCAACAATGGGTAGGTACTCACTGTAAAGACTCTCAAAAGATTTGTCCTCTTTTATTCTAATCTCTCCGAGTAAGTCAATATTGAATTCTTCGCACAGCTTAGCACCGCCATCTCTGCCAAAAATATAATATTTGCTTGTCTTTTTTTCGGGTTGGAAATAGCTCATATTTTCAATAACTCCTAGTATATTCTGTTTGAGATGAGGATTGGTAAACATATCTATGGCCCTACGTGTATCTGCAACGGCTAACTCCTCTGGTGTAGTCACTATTACTACTCCACTCAGGGGTATATGCTGTATTATACTTAAATGAGCATCTCCCGTACCTGGAGGCAAATCTACAAATAGATAATCTAGCTCCCCCCATTTGACATCACTACAAAATTGTGTAATAGCTTTGCTTAACATTGGTCCTCTCCAAACTAAAGCCTGTTTACTATCGACCAAATAGCCAATACTCATCGTCTTAAGACCATGCTTCTCTATAGGTAACATGAGTTCCCCTTCCATTATTGGGCTTTCTGCAGTAGTTCCTAATATAGTAGGTATGGACGGTCCGTGTATGTCTGCATCTAATATACCCACTCTAGCACCCGCTTCTTGGAGTGTGCGAGCAAGGTTGATAGCCACAGTACTCTTGCCTACACCACCTTTACCTGACCCTACAGCTATAATGTTTTTTATACCACCCAGTACGGTATTGTTATCTCTACTCACCTGTACATTTGAAGTAATATTAATATTAACCACTGCAGTATCACTTACCATAGTACTAATTGCCGTTCTGCAAGCGCTCGCCATACTATCTTTCATGGGGCAAGCTGGTGTGGTTAGTACAAGATCAAAAGAAATTTTATCTCCTTCTATAACTAATTTCTGAATCATATTGAGGGTCACCAGATCTTTGTTTAAGTCTGGATCGTCCACATAGCCCAAGGCTTTTAAAACTTCTTCGTTTGTCATTTTACATTTTTTAGAAACGGGAAAAATCGTTTATTCATCTTTAGCAAAAACCATCGTATGAATTTATACTCTCCCAGAATACTTCCGATAATGAATAAAAGAACTTGGTATATAAAATAGACAGCTACTATCGTAATTATGAGTTCATACCAATGGAGCTCACTATAGGTGCTTTTATCAAAAAAAAAGTCAGTAACTGGTCTTCTTACCTGCGTAACCGATGAACCAGTAATCGCAAAAATGATAAATATTCGTATCATTCTGATGTCTGTCCTTACATTCCATTTAACTTTAAGTTTTTCCCAAATAGACTTCATTTTTTACTACTGCAAAGTAACTTTTATTATTACTAAAACTATTTAGCAGTCAATATAGTTTTCAAAGGGACCACTCCATTTTTATCTCAACCATAATAACCTATTTTATTGCTAGACGTATCGGCTAAAAGGGTCTTGTGCACATGAGACCTTCCTTACACAAATAATTCCCTTTGTTGATTGAAAATACTCCAAGAATATTATATCGGCAATCCCTTAAACAGCAGTACGAGGGGGAATACTCCTAAAAATAAAAAAGGGGAGCAAATGCTCCCCTTTTTATTTAGTTTTTGGTACGTCCTAGTAGACTAATTCGAAGTCTACGCGTCTGTTGATAGCTCTACCGGCTTCAGAGCTGTTTTCAGCTATTGGCCTAGTTTCACCGTACCCCGTGGCTGTCATTCTCTCTCTGGATATACCTTTAGAAGCAAGGTAACGTTTTACAGCTTCTGATCTTTTTTGAGACAGTTCTAGGTTGGCAACCTCTTCACCTTTATCATCTGTGTGACCTTCTATCTTAACCATTGCCTTACCATATTCTTGCAAAATCTGACCTAGCTTATCCAGATTGGCAAAAGACTCTGCTTTGATTAGGTCCTTGCCACTTTCGAAGAATATACCTTTTGCTGCCAACCTTATTTGTTCTTTCACCTCTTCTTTAATCTCTGGGCATCCTTTATTTGCCATTACACCTGGAGTCACAGGACATACATCTAAGTGGTCATAAACACCATCTCCGTCGCTATCTGGGCAACCTTCCCCAGCGGCAGTACCTGCTTTTAACGGACATTTATCTTTGCTATCCTGTATGCCGTCCTTGTCAGAGTCTGGACAACCTACAAATTCTGCAAGACCAGGAACATTCGGACATTTATCTTCTGCATCTGCAATGCCATCGCCATCGCTATCTGGACAACCACCAAATATTTTTACGCCTTTGACATTCGGACATTTATCTTCTTCGTTTACAATGCCGTCACCGTCGTCATCTAGCGAGCAACCTGCTGTGTCCACATCATATCCTTCTGGTGTATTTGGACACATATCGAAATCATCAGATATACCGTCACCATCAGCATCTTTAATTTTGTACGAAGCCCCCCCATTATTACCAAAGTTAAATACCAGACCCACAGAATGGTATAAGAAAATATCATGCAAAGGTTTATTACCCTCTTGAGCACTATTTAGTCTTGCTCCGGCTACTACCCACGGGGAAGCATCCATATTATCATCAAATGAATAATTGATCTGCTCACTCACCACGAGATCCATTGCATCAGAAATAGCAAATTTCAATCCAGCTCCTGCATTCCAAGCTGAGGAAATCCACGTTCTGTTTTGAGAATACCCTTCGGGAACCGTGAACTCAGTAAATTTAGATATGGATTGAGTCACGCCCCATCCAGCTCTTAAAAAAGGCTTCAATCGAGCATCTTCATCTAAAATGTACCCATTAGCGAACTTATAAGTTACTCCCAGCATACCCTGAAGCACTCTTGATCTAAAACCTACTCTTCCTGTTGTAGCAAGCTCAGTACTATAATCAGTTTTGTAGAACCCAACATCGCCTGAAGAACCGTAAATATTTACATCGAATGATGAGTTTAAATAAATACCAAAAGCACCTCCAAGTCCTTGGTAGTCTGGACTATTCTTAAAATATAGTGAGGAACCCAGATCTCCATGATACTCTAATAACCCACCATTAAATTCCAGACCAAACTTCTTATTGTGCGACTGAGCAAATGAAGCTGTATTGAAAATAAATAAGGATAAAGCAAACGTCAGTAATTTTTTAATCATAATTGGTTGAAATAAATTGTGTAAGCAATATTACACTAAATTGGCACAACTTAAAAATATTTTTCCCGTTTCAACTCCAAAGTCTGCAGAGCAGCTAAGTCTCCACAGCATTTACATGGACCATACCATCTACTACTTATATCTTGGCTTCTGTATTAATTGAGGTATTTTCTTTTCGAGTAATAGTAAATCGACACTGAGACTGTAAATAGTATATACGTCACATTAAATAACCAGCCAATCATACCAATCCCAAAGATATAAAACGCCGCTACTATGCCAACTGCCATCCCACCTAAAAAGAGGTGAAATCCAATAAATTTTCCATTTCGAAGTAGTGCGATACCAAAAAGTGCTACGATACATCCTATCAGTCGATAAAGGCTCTTTTGTCGATATAAGCTTGGAACCAGTTTGTTTTCTAGTTGCTCAGCAAAACCATCAAACGTACTTTGCATTTCTGGGAAATCCTCGTAGGCGAGCTGTTGTTGGTTGAAAGCAGTCTTTAAGTCTGCTCTCAATAGTTCGGAGTCTTTATCCGCATTGGCATAGCCTGAGTAGTTGCTCACAGTCATAAAAGAGAGGATTACAGTGAGTATTATTCCAATTATTTTGTACGGTCGACTTTGCTCCATTATTTCACTCGCAAAGTAATAAAAAGACCGTTTCGAACCAAGACGAAACGGACTTTCTTAAGCTGGAAATCGCTCAAAAACTACGTTCCTACTAATCTTCTACTCACCTACAGCGCATGGACCAAATACGCCAAAAGCAACGTTAGAACAGCAAACAATAAGCTACCTCTAGGACGTATGCCGCTTTTTTCGTATTTAAGTGATCACTTAAAATTGAAAATATATGAAAGGCTGTAAATCTGCACTAGTAGCTTGGTATATGCCAAAAACTACCAATACAAAGATAAGTGTTTTCACATAGATAGGGGCCTCAGTAAACCACGATTGCAGCCTGTTTTTTAGGCTACTCGGGAGCATGTGGACCACATAACCTATAAACATGAGTACAAAGACTTTCCAGTACGCTACTGTGCGTGAAAATACTCCGCTAAAATCAAAATCTGTAAAAATAGTAGAAGCCATAGCTTCCACTGTGGCCATATCTGACGCTCGAAAATACATCCAAGAAAAGGCGACAAAATGAAATGTTATGAGCACCGCAGTTACCTGTCCTACTTTAGTGTTAGCTAAATTGAAACGATTGGCCCACATTCGGTGTGTCGCTAACCCTGCCCCATGCAGCATTCCCCAAACAATAAATTTTGTTGCAGCACCATGCCAGAGTCCTCCTAGTAACATGGTAATAATGAGGTTAACGTACATCCTTATTTTTCCTTTACGATTCCCTCCAATAGAAATATAAAGGTAGTCGCGTAACCATGAACTCAGGGAAATATGCCATCTCCTCCAAAACTCAGTAAGACTCTGAGACTTGTAAGGACTATTAAAATTTTCGGGCAGCTTGAAACCCAGAAGTGCTGCGAGTCCTATAGCAATATCTGAATAACCAGAAAAATCACAGTAAATCTGAATACTATAACCATATACTGCCATAAGGTTCATAAATCCGCTGTATACTTCGGGCGTTTCAAATACACGGTCTACAAAATTGATACTGATGTAGTCGCTTATTACAACCTTCTTGACTAAACCTGCCATAATTAAGAACACAGCAGTACCAAACCCATTACTGCTAAGGTAATATGGTCGTTTTATCTGTGGCAAAAACTCTGACGCTCGCACGATAGGTCCTGCCACAAGCTGCGGGAAAAAGCTTACAAAAAAAGCAAAATCAAAGATGTTACCGCACGGTTTCAATCGCCCACGATATATATCTATGCTATAGCTCAGTGTCTGGAAGGTGTAAAATGAAATACCTACGGGAAGTATTATTTCGTTTATTTCAAAGCCAGTATCAAAGGCGCCATTTGAGAATACCGCCAAAAAGTTGATTGTCTTGAAATCCGTACCTAACCAACCATTTATGCTATCAACAAAAAAGTAAGAGTATTTGAAAAATGTGAGTAACCCAATATTTGTAATTAAACTGACATATAGATATAGTCGTTTCTTCCATTTTTGTTTTGCCGCATATATACCAAAACCCACTCCATAATCTACCAGAGTACTAAACAGTAGTAGGCAGAAATAGAAACCACTGCACTTAAAGTAGAAAAAAAGACTAAATATTAACAAATAGAAATTTCTTATTCGGACATGTTTGTTTAGAACCGTATAACCTCCAAACATTAGCGTAAACAACAACAGGAAAAAATACTGATTAAAAAGCAATGGTTGCTTAGCTGAGTATCGGAATATTTCCTCCAAACTAAACATCGTTTATTGGCCCTTATAGCCCCTCATTAGTGCATTATAGAGCATCTCTCCTTGCAACTCATAGCCTTTTACAGTGAAGTGAATCAAATCTGCTCTTGCTAGCTCATCTTTTTTCCAGTCCACTATAGAATTTTTGCCACCCATAGATTTATATAAATCCCACATAGCAAGGTCCTCTTCTAAAGCCAGTTCTAACAGAACATCTCTCAAAGGAGCTATATTCTTGCTTGGAGACTTTCTGTTCAAGTAATGGTCTGGAGGGGTGGTCAGGAGTAAAGCGACGTCGGGATTTTTATTTCTTATCCTTTTTATTAATGTACGGTACTCTTCTTTGAGACATTTTACACAAAACTTCGATGAGGAAGTATAGCTATCATTTGTTCCAAAACTGATAATTACCAATGACGCCTTTAGGTCATTTATCTGCTCCTCGAAATGCTTGCTGCGAAGGTATTGAGAGACAGTACTTCCATTAATACCCATTGCATGATACAATACCCCTGGTTGGCTATTTTCTAAGACCATACCCTGCAGCTCTAGCAAAGTATCTGTGTCATAGCTAGGCCTGAACATTAGCCTATCTTGCAACTCATCAAAGTAAATCACCGTATGTCTATTTTCTTTACTAGTTGAAAAGTTACCAATGACCTGTTCAGGTAGAAAGCTGCCGTAGTTATCGAGAAAAGTTAACTTGTTGAAGGTAGCATCTATTTGAGCCTTATTAGCCACATCTATACCAAAAGTGGCGTTTCCTAACGGTATTACTGCAAATCCTGCTACACCTAGATTACATTCCAAATAATCTCTTTTAATATGGCAGTATTGCCAAGTACCGGTATGACTAAATTGCACATCTGGAGCTCCATAACTCTTCGCTATTTTGTAAGGAAAGATAAAACCTCTTCCCGCATTACCAAAAGTACTTTGCAACTTTTTACGGACCGTACCTGAAAAGACATCTGCTTGAATATGGGAGTCTCCTATATGCACTACTGATACAGCAGTACTATCTCGTATTATTCCTCTAAGCTCAGTAAAAAAAGGGCTGAGAGATTGTACATTAATAATATCACACGGACGAATAGCTACTTTACTGTGCTGAGTGAACCCGCACAACACTAGCAAAAAAATGGAGAGCAGCATTTTTTTCATCTAGCTATACTTACCCTTGTACGTTTTAGTAATATCAGATGCTATTTTCTTTACTTCTTGTTCTTGATCTACTTTACAAATAAGTAAAGCATCATCTGTATCAATGACAAAATAACCATCTAAGTCTTTTACTACAACAAGTTTTTTCTTGTCACTTACTATTAGGTTATTGGATGCGTTTATAGCCTCTAGATCTACATTTAGAACGGTGTTCTCTCCATCCGTTGTCAGTTCTTCTTGCACACTTTTCCAAGTACCCAAGTCACTCCACCCAAAATCAGAGGGCAATACATATACATTATCTGCCTTTTCGAGTAGCCCGTTATCTATGCTTACACTTGGTATCTCGGAATATATTCGTTCTATATGTTTTTTCTCTATGCTGGTATTATAAGCTCCTCTGCCTTCGGCAAAAGTCAAACTTAATTCTAGTAGGTGCTCATTTAGTGCTTTCAATATACTCGATGTACTCCAGATAAACATACCGCTATTCCATAAAAAATCACCACTTTCAAGAAACTTCTCTGCCAATTCCAACGGCGGTTTTTCTGTAAAGGTAATTACCTTATTGACTCCTTTTACCTCTTCCTGTTCTTCGTATTGTATATATCCATAACCAGTGTCTGGTCTATGTGGTTTTAATCCCAAGGTTACCAAGGCGTCATTTTCTCGAGCATACTTCTGAGCTGTATGTAACTGATATATGAAATTCGAATTATCCTGAATAAGATGGTCGCTCGGGGCTATTATTAGTATTCCATTTTTATCTATATCAGCTATTTTATAAGCAGCATAAGCAACACAAGCCGCCGTATTCTTACCCACCGGCTCACCCAGTATTTGGGTTTCATCTATTTCAGGAAGCTGTTCGCTTACCAGCCCTGAATAACTATCGTTGGCTATTACATAAATGTTTTCTTTGGGTACCACCTTTAGATAGCGTTCGTACGCCTCCTGCAAGAGCGTTTTTCCTGTACCCAGAATATCTATGAACTGTTTCGGCTTACTCTTTCGGCTTATTGGCCAAAACCTACTCCCTATACCTCCGGCTAATATAAGAACATAGGTGTCTTTTAGTATTTTCATATTAATCCCTCTCTTATTAAATCTTGTATATGTACCACCCCAATTGGCTTTCCATTATCTACCAGTATAATATGATTTATTTTATGCTCCCTTACAAAGGATGCACCGTCTATCGCCAACGTATTACCGTCTATCGTTTTGGGGTTAGCTGTCATTATATATTCTGCCGTAAAATCACCAATTTCAGAATGTTTTGTGAGCATTCTACGTAAATCACCATCTGTAATTATTCCTTTTAAATCTCCTTCGTCATTAATCACCAAAACAGCTCCCATTCTTCCTTCTGTAATGGCCACTATGCAAGCTGTAAATTTTGCGTTTTTACCAATGAGTGGTAACTTATTTTGCTCCGCTATCTCATCTAACGTGAGGTAAAGTTTTTTACCCAGAGATCCGCCAGGATGATACTTCGCAAAATCCTTAGATTTAAATCCTCTGCATTTTATCAGTGCTACAGCGAGAGCGTCTCCCATTGCCATTTGAGCAGTAGTGCTTGTAGTTGGAGCCAGATTGTTGGGACAAGCCTCTTCTGATACAGTAGTATCTAGGAGGTAGTGACTGTGCTTTGCCAAATGAGAGCTTAAATTTCCTGTTATTGAAACTAATTTGTTGCCTCCTTTTAGTATGAGCGGTACGAGCACTTTTATTTCTGGACTATTACCGCTTTTTGATATACACATAACGATATCATCTTGTTGCACCATACCTAAATCACCGTGTATAGCATCTGCTGCATGC
>ERZ1048068.3570-NODE-3570-length-10180-cov-5.275259_pt1 | contig 10180 bp, 7 predicted proteins | sample MGYA00383098_ERZ1048068 | MGnify/ENA primary metagenome ERZ1048068 (study PRJEB29581, sample SAMEA5548368) | metagenome | biome: marine; feature: coastal; material: water | depth 1 m | study: Short-term variability in the microbial, nano- and picoplankton... | reverse complement strand
AGAAGTATGAAATAACCAAATCCTTTCCGAATTTTTTGTCCATCAAATAAATGATTCAAAAAGGTTCCAATGAAGATACCTATGATGGCTATTGCAGTAAATGTCAATAGAAAATACCAATCTATGTTCATTGTAAGTGCATCTCCTAAAAAGAATCCGATCAAAGACTGTAGGGTAACGATTGCAAGGGATGTACCAATGGCTTTTTTGATGTCGATTTTAGTTAAAATCACCAATGAAGGGATAATCAAAAATCCACCTCCAGCGCCGACAATTCCAGTGAGGATCCCAATCACAGTCCCCAAAAGCATCATTAGTGGATAATTGTATTTTGTTTCAATGGATTTCGAATTTTCAAGCACAGGAGTTGGTGATTTCAACATCGCAATTGCTGCAGGAATCATTACGAAGCCAAACAGCCCAAACATTAGCATGCGTCTGGTTACCACAATGTCATACAGGTTAAATAGCTCGTCAGGAATAATTGGAATTAAAAATGAACGAATCAGAGAAACACTAAAAATAGCAGGGATACCAAAAACAACGGCAATTCTTAAATCTATATTCCCTTTTTGAGCTTGTTTTAACCCACCCACCAGAGCGCTACAACCAACAACAAAAAGAGAGTATCCAGTGGCCAATTTTTCGTCAAGTAAAAACAAATATGCCAATGCAGGAACGGCCAAAATAGATCCGCCACCTCCAATGAGTCCCAGTGTAAGCCCAATTAAAAGTGCTGCGCAATACCCCAAAAGGTCGATGGATTCCATAAATAAGAAATAGAATTGAGTACAAAATTAGTACGCTCAAAAGTAACAAAAAATGCAGAGCTGTGGGCTAAAATCTATGTCTAACTTTTTTTTTGTAAATTTATGAAATCCCATATTTCATGATCAATTTACTCAAAATCAATGTATTGTGATTAATTTATTCTCGTATGAAAAGTTTTACAATCTTGCCCTTTCTGAAAAGGTAAAGCTAAAAATTGAAAAAAGCATTTTAGTGATTGCCATGGTGAGTTTCTTGGTTCACTTGGCTTTGATTTATTTGAAAAGATATGGTTTGTTGCATATTTTTGAGGATTCCAATTTTTTTGACAATCCTATTGCAGCCATATATACGCCGTTCTCATTTATTTTGATTTATGAGGTATATTTATTGATTTTTTACCTTCCAAGGTCGATTACAACATATATTACCAAACAATACGAAATCATCACGCTTATCGTGATTAGAAGAATTTTCAAGGACTTATCAAACCTCGAATTATCATCAAATTGGTTTGACATCAAAAATGACATTGCATTTACTTACGATATCATAACCGCATTGATTCTCTTTTTTATGATCTATGTATTTTCTTACCTCAGAGAAAGTTTAGAAAACAGAGTTGCCAATCATGTCGAAACGCCTCAAATTATGCAGTTCATTAGGATAAAAAAAATAATGGCCACACTGCTCATTCCAACGTTTATTTTTATTGGCCTTGTTACCTTTGGTCGTTGGATAATGGATGCTGCACCTGAAAATCTTTCAGCGGCACTCAAAGATGTTAATAGTTTGTTTTTTGATGAATTCTTTGCGGTGCTCATCATTGTAGATGTTTTGCTGCTTTTAGTATCGTTTTTTTACACAGATCAATTTCATAAAGTCATAAGAAACTCAGGATTTATTATCTCTACTATTCTTATCAGAATGTCATTTTCTGTTGAAGGTGTTTTGAATAATATTTTGATTTTTGCATCAATTGCTTTTGGTCTGGGGATCCTTTGGATTCATAACAAATTTCAAAAAAACCTCAAATTAGAGTAAAAAAAATCCAAACTTAAGTTTGGATTTTCATTGCTTTAATGATAAGAAAATAGAGATTTCTCAGGTAATTATTTTTCACCTTTTTTATTGAGGTTTTTATGCTTTTTTTTCATGAGTTCTCTCTGCTTTGTCTTGTCTTGCCATATTTCATATTGTGCTGGGGTCAAAATTGATTTCATGCTTTTTTTTATGGCAATTTTTTCATCCAACTGATCAACTTTCATTTGGTAGAGTTCGGTATCGCTAGGACGTTCTTTTGGTCTGTTGGTTCTGCGTTTCTTTTGATTATTTGCTTTGTTCAGTACCAGGTCATAAACTTGTTTTTGTTGTGACTCGTTTAGGTCTAGTTCTAGTGTCATTTTTTTCGACCAAAGTGTTGCATGTTGTTCTGGAGTCATGTTTTTTATTTTCTCCATTCGCTTTTCCCCTTTTGTTCCTGCGTGAGGAGGTTGCCCTATGGCAGAAAAACCGATTATCATAACCAAAACACTTAAAATAGTTTTCATAATATGATTAATTTAAAATTATACTATATATAACTCCATAAAGTGAAGTTTATTACAATCAGCCCAAAAAGTCAACAAAAAGTTGATCTTCTGACTTGTAAACTTTAGCTAGGCCTTGTTTGGTTAGCCCTTTAATACCTTTGTCCCAACCTTTGTTGCTGAGTCCTGCTTTGGCTTTTAAATCGTTAAGTGCAAGTGTGTTTTCTTGCTTTAAAACCGCAAAAATAGCTTTTTCATTTTCGTTCAACTCTAATGTTTTTTTCTCAGGTTTCATCTGAGGGAAAAATAAAACTTCTTGAATGGAAGCGTTATTGGTCAAAAACATAATTAATCGATCCATACCAATACCCATTCCAGAAGTTGGGGGCATACCGTACTCGAGCGCACGAAGAAAGTCTTCATCTATAAATTGTGTTGCTTCGTCATCGCCACGGTCGGCGAGTTTAAGTTGTGCTTCAAAGCGTTCACGTTGGTCTATAGGGTCATTCAATTCTGAATACGCATTGGCAATTTCTTTTCCGCAAACCATAAGCTCAAAACGTTCTGTAAGTTCTGGGTTATCACGATGTTCTTTGCACAATGGACTCATTTCTTTTGGGTAATCTGTTATGTATGTAGGTTGAATGTAATTGCCTTCACATTTTTCGCCAAAAATTTCATCGATCAATTTTCCTTTACCCATGCTTCCGTCGACCTCGATCCCCATGTCTGTGGCTGCTGCTCTGAGTTCTTCTTCTGTTTTTCCAGTGATATCAAACCCAGTAAATTCTTTGATGGCGTCTGTCATGGTTACACGAGCATATGGTGCTTTAAAGTCGATTTCGTGACCGCCAAAAGTGGCTTTTGTTGTTCCATTAACCGCTATCGCACAGTGTTCAAGAAGTCGCTCGCAAAATTCCATCATCCAGTTGTAGTCTTTATAAGCGACATAAATCTCCATAGCGGTAAATTCTGGATTATGTGTCCGATCCATACCTTCATTCCTGAAGTTTTTTGAAAATTCATAAACCCCATCAAATCCACCAACAATAAGGCGTTTTAAGTACAATTCATTGGCAATTCGCATATACAAAGGGATGTCCAAACTGTTGTGATGCGTTACAAAAGGCCGAGCCGCAGCTCCACCAGCAATAGGTTGAAGAACTGGAGTTTCGACCTCAAAATACCCAGCGTTGTTAAAGAAATCACGCATGGCATTAAACAATTTTGTGCGCTTAACAAATACTTCTTTCACGTGTGGATTGACCGCCAAATCGGCATATCGTTGGCGATATCGCATTTCAGGGTCATTAAATTCGTCATAAGTATTTCCTTCTGCATCTGTTTTTGGAAGCGGAAGTGGTTTTAAAGCTTTGCTTAACAGTTTAAAGCGTTTGACCATAACAGTTTTTTCGCCAACTTGCGTGGAAAACAATTCGCCTTCAACTCCAATAAAATCACCTAAATCGAGGAGTTTTTTAAAAACTTCGTTGTATGCTGTTTTATCTTCGCTTGGGCAAATTTCATCGCGGTTAAAATAGACTTGAATTCGGCCCTCGCTGTCTTGAAGTTCAGCAAAAGCAGCTTTTCCTTGAACTTTTTTACGCATCAATCGTCCTGCAATAACCACTTTATCTCCTTCTTTAAAGTTCGTTTTTATGTTGTTTGTAGTGTGGGTTACTGGAAATAAATCTGCGGGATAGGGATTGATACCTAACGCTCGTAATTTTGTGAGTTTCTCGCGACGTACAAGTTCTTGTTCTGAAAGCTGCGCCATAATTGATTATAAGATTTAAGCCACAAAGATAACGACTCTGCATTGGATTTCAATAAGCGAAGCAAAAATTAAGTTTATTGTAACGAATTTGCAGTATTTTAGTCTAACATTTATAATAGTTAATTCATCTAAAATTTATGAGCTTTTGGCGCGTTCTTCTTTCTATTCTTTTCCCTCCTTTGGCTGTCGTTGATAAAGGTTGTGGATCTTTTATTATTGTCTTCATACTCACGCTTTGTGGTTGGGTGCCAGGCGTTATTGCCGCTTTGGTTATATTGAACAACCCTAAACGTTAATCCCTTATATTTGCACCATGAATAAAACAATTCATGTTCAAGATTTAGGCCTTAAAGACTACAAAGAAACTTGGGATTATCAAGAAGATTTGTTTAGGAAAACCGTCGACTGTAAAATAAAAAATAGACGCGAAAATGCTGGCTTACCCACTCCAAATCACTTTTTGTTTGTGAGCCATCCTCATGTATATACACTTGGCAAAAGTGGTGATTTTTCAAATTTACTTTTGAGCGACGAGCAACTTGCTCAAAGGGGTGCAACTTTTTACAAAATTAATAGAGGAGGCGATATCACCTACCATGGTCCTGGACAAGTAGTAGGTTATCCCATTTTGGATTTAGAAAACTTCTTTACAGATATTCATAAGTATTTAAGGTTACTAGAAGAAACCATCATTTTGACCCTTGCCGAGTATGGCCTCACAGCTACACGTAGCGATGGCGAAACTGGTGTGTGGTTAGATGTTGGTACTCCTTTTGCACGCAAAATCTGCGCTATGGGTGTTCGTGCTAGCCGTTGGGTAACGATGCATGGATTTGCTTTAAATGTTAATACGGATTTGGGGTATTTTGACAACATTATTCCATGCGGAATTCGCGGAAAAGCAGTGACCTCACTTCATGTTGAGCTGAATCGAGATACTGTAAATGAAAATGAAGTCAAGGAAAAATTACTAAAACATTTTTTTGCACTTTTTGAAGGTGATTTAGCTCAATAAATTTGATACATAATCAGTTCTGAAGCGCTACTTTGACAAATAAATTCTAACGCTGAATCTTTATCGGCATTTGAAAGATCTATTTTGGAAATACCATAGACAGGAAACCCCGGAAAAACGGATCCGTTACTATCAAAAAGTGTTATTTTTTGTGCCTGTTGATCTGTTAGTGCAATGTAGATTTTATCGTTTAAATAAAACAGTTGAGGGGATAAATAACTCCCAAAATCCAATGTGTTTTTCTTGTCCTTAATTTGCAATTTATTTGTCCATTGCGCTACCAATGTTCTGCTCGAAGTCGTGATTTGCGTTTGCGCATCAAAGCCCAATGTTTGCCTACTCACACGCCCCTTCATGTCTACTTGAACGAGATCTCCCTGAGTGTCCAGTGTAGTAAATTTGTTGTTGTAGAAAAAGATATCTTGATCAGAAAAATTTATAGATTCCTTGACACGAATTCTGTCTTGCCCTCTACGGTTCAAAATTTTCAATTTTTTTCCAGCTGCAAACACAATATAATCCTTACCGTTGTATCTAATATGTTGTGGAGAAGTATTCACCGTAGCATTAGATTTGTGCTTAAATCCTTTTACCTGTTTTCCATTGCTATCATACATCAAAAGGGATTTGTTTTGAGTGACCAAAAAACGGTAATTTTTATTTTTATCATAATCAAAAACAGAAATGGCTTGTGTGATTTTATCTTTAAAATTTAAAGGGAAAGTACCAACATCTCGTCCCAAACGATCCAAAACATAAATTTTATTGGGCGTAGAAAACACTATTTGCAAACGTCCATTTTTAAACAAATCCACCTCATTTATTCGTCCTAAAATAGCGCCAGATAGCTTCTTTTTCCAACGAATAACACCTTGATTTGATATCAAATACAAATTATTTTCTATGTCCTGGACTGCAATGTCTTTTTCCTGAGTTCGGTGATTTTCTAAAAACTGGACATTGCCCAAAATTGGTGCGTCAAGTGTTAAGCTAAACACTTCACTTACATTGTTTTGTTGTTGTGTTGGGCGAAAATTTTCAATTTGTGCATTGATGTGTACCACAGCATCATCTTTTATGACTTGAATCACGGAATTTTGATAATCGTCCAAATCGCTTGCAGACAGCGAAGTCCCCAAAAGTGAATTTAGCGAACGGGCCAAATCATCAGAACTTAATGTGTTTTGAAATGATAGTTCATCGCTTAGTTTTTGTGTTGTATTTAGAAAAGCTTCACTTGTATTCAAATTGTTTTTATTGGAGTATTTAGAAATGATTTCTTCAAGAACATCTTGTTGATCGGAAAACACCAAAAAATCATCTAATACAGTGTAAGTCGATGTGTTCATTTTGGGTAATAGTACACCAAAAGATTGCTGGAAAACTGTATCATTATTGAATTTAAAAATAGGTATGGAACGAAATGTATTCAATTCTTCTTGAAACCCTATCAGTGCGTCCCGTGTAGCTCTCATATCTAGTGAGTGTAAAGCAATGGCTGTGCCATTGGTGGTGTTCAAACTTCCTATTTCTTGAATTGTACCCATCAAAGATTTTGAAAATTCTGAGAAAGTCAAAGTACTATCTATGGCTTTTAAATTTTTTGAAAATTGCTCAAAATCTGAAAATACAAAAGATTTGAAATTCTGTGCATCGCTGGGCGCGATTTTATCTAACTGTTGTGCTTTTGGAGTGATTTGATCAAACATTTTCACCCAATCAGAGTTGGAGTCTGTGTACATTCCATTAATGGCAATACTTTCTGGAGTGGCATTTACATCTAATAGGACGTTTTCAAAAAGTAAAAATTCATGCTGTTTTGTTTTTGCGGTATAAATTGAAAATGTTGCATTTTCGTCCAAAATACTACTAAGTTTTTTAAACGGATGTTCCAAAAAGGACTCTTTAGATTTTAGGGGTGAAGAAGGAAAAACCCAAATGCTATCTTGAATATACTTCGGAATCAACAAAGATTTAGTATCTACATGTTTTTGCTCCGCAATGAATGTGTAGGAGGGGGTTTCATTATTCGAGTTTATACACACCAATAACGGACCAGAAATTTTCAAGCTATCGACTGGCCCAAGATTGGATTCCAAAATGGATTGTAATTTTGTTTTGGAAAGTAGAACATTATTTTTCAAAGCACTTTTAAACACATCCATGGAATTGATGCGCAGCACAAGCTGGGCTTTTGTGGGGATATAATCCTCTATAGATTTCTTCGGATTTAATTGATTTTGACAACCATAAATCAGAACTAAAATTAATAATAAGCTAAACTTTCTTTTCATGAATTTGAAACAATCAACCACAAACAAAGATAGAATTAAAATTCAAAACTTAACTGGTCGGGAAGAAGTTTAAATGACGTTCTGTGGTATTTCGTTGGCCCATATTTTTTGATGGCTTCGCGGTGTTCTTTTGTAGGATAGCCCTTGTTTTTTTTCCAATTGTACATGGGAAATTCTTCATGGATTTTTGACATATAATCGTCTCGGTATGTTTTGGCAAGTACAGATGCGGCCGCAATATTGAGGTACTTCCCATCCCCTTTGATGATTGTTTCGTGTGGAACAGTATTGTAAGCTTTAAAACGATTGCCATCTACACTGATGAATTCTACTTTTTCTAATTCATCAATGGCATGATGCATGGCCAAAATAGAGGCATTCAAAATATTTATTTCATCTATTTTGTTAGGATATATATGGGCCACACCAAATCCAATAGCTTCTTTTTCGATAATTGGGCGAAGCAGGGTACGTTTGTTGTGCGAAAGTTGTTTGGAGTCGTTCAGTAATTCATTTTTAAAGTCTGGAGGCAAAATTACTGCAGCTGCAGTCACAGGTCCTGCCAAACATCCACGACCCGCTTCATCTGTGCCGCATTCAAATTTTTTGTTGGAAACGCTATGTTTGAGCATCAATCTTAAATTTTGTCTGTAAATATAAATTACTTTTTTTGATTCTTGTTAAATCCATTAAAATCCCTAATAATTTCCTACTTTTGATGCAGTAATTTTGATGCACAAAATTTTATGTACAAATACGCATTGGTATTTTTTTTGCTGCTTTTCTCCAAAAACCTTTTTGGACAAATCGATCGTGAATTGCGTCAACCAGAAGGAGGAAAAATGCAAAAAATGGACCTCAAACAGCGCGGTTTGGATAGTATCCCAGATCGTGAATCCAGAAAGGTTGCAAAAAATGACAAAGCTAAAATTGAAGACTACAAAATCATCTCTCGCAGTCGGGACACAGTGCATGTAGATACCACGCTTACCATACAGAAAGAGTTCAAATTCAATTACCTCAGAAGAGATTATTTTGAGCTGTTACCCTTTAATAATATGGGGCAAACCTACAATACATTGAGCAAGGACATATCTAGCCGAAATTTGTTCCCCAGCTTTGGTGCTCAAGCGAAACATTTCAATTATATGAGTGTAGACGACACGCATTATTATCATGTGCCCACTCCACTCACCGAATTAATGTTTAAATCAAACTTTGAACAAGGGCAGCTATTGGATGCTTTTTTTACTGTAAATACCTCAGAACAATTTAATTTTTCCATAGCTTACAAGGGAATGCGCTCTTTAGGGAAATATCAAAATATTCTATCAAGCACTGGAAATTTCAGATTCACTTCCAGTTACCACACCAAAAACAAGCGTTATCATGCTCGTGCCCATATGGTGACTCAAGATATTTTAAATCAAGAAAATGGAGGTATTTCGGATGAAGATTTGCTGGAGTTTGAAAATGGGAACGAAGAATTTTTAGACCGCTCTTTGTTTGATCCACTTTTTGAAGATGCAGAAAACAATTTGGAGGGCCGCCGTTTTTATTTAGACCACACTTATCAGTTGAAAGTCAAAGATTCTTTGGGGAACAATGGGGTCAGCATTGGTCATGCTATATATATTGAGGACAAATATTATCAGTTCAAACAAGATCAAAATACCCCTATTTTTGGCGATGCTTTCGTCTCATCAAAACTTTTTGATAAAAACACATTTGAACATTTCTACACAGCATTTAATGCAGAATACTCAAATAAAACACTCGGTAAAATATCAGCACAATTGGGATATAACTCTTTCAATTATGGCTATGACGCATTGGTCATTCTTGATGGGCAAACCATCAGTAATCGCCTCAAAGAATCTGCGCTATCATTTGAAGGGTATTACCAAAATCAACTAGGACCTGTTGGGCTAACAGCCGATTTGGGAATCAATATTGCTGGCGATTTAGAAGGAAATTTTTTAGATGCTCAAGCCGATGTGCAAATCAGCGATGATATGTTGGCTTCAATTAAGCTCAATATAAACTCTACAGTTGCAGACTACAACTACCGTTTATACCAAAGTGATTATTTGAATTATAACTGGCAAAACAGTTTTAAAAATCAACAATCTCAACAATTGGCTTTTCATCTCAATTCAAAAAAATATGGTAATCTGTCAGCAGATTACACGACTATCAGTAACTATTTGTTTTTTGAGCAAAGAGAAAACCTAGGTGTGAAACCCTATCAATTTGATGGGGCGGTCAATTATGCACGTGCCAAATACGAGAAAGAATTCAAATACAAGAATTTCGCCCTTCACAACACCGTGATGTACCAGCAGGTACTCGATGGTGATCAAGTGCTCAATGTACCTCAATTCAATACCAGAAATACCTTGTATTATGCCAATGAGTTTTTTGACAAGGCACTTTATTTACAAACAGGGGTTACCTTTAGTTACTTTACAGAATACAACATGAATGCCTATGACCCTGTTCTTGCCGAATTTTATGTGCAAAACCAAAAATCTTTAGGAAATTTTCCGCGTTTAGACTTTTTTATAAACGCCAAAATTCAGCAAACACGACTGTTTTTAAAGGCCGAACATTTCAATTCTGCCATGACCGGCTACAATTTCTACTCGGCACCCAACTATCCCTATCGTGATTTTGTAGTTCGTTTCGGTCTTGTTTGGAACTTCTTTTTGTAGATTTTACAGGTTAAAATTGACATTTATTTATTTTTTTCAAAAATTAATTTAAAAAGTATTGTGAGTGTAGGAAAAGGGTTTTA
>ERZ1048068.3569-NODE-3569-length-10181-cov-6.090460_pt1 | contig 10181 bp, 8 predicted proteins | sample MGYA00383098_ERZ1048068 | MGnify/ENA primary metagenome ERZ1048068 (study PRJEB29581, sample SAMEA5548368) | metagenome | biome: marine; feature: coastal; material: water | depth 1 m | study: Short-term variability in the microbial, nano- and picoplankton... | reverse complement strand
CTATTGTAATGGATACAGATATGTTAGTATTACAAAATATTGACATTTGGTGGAAATTTTTATCTAATTATGAAATGTTTTTTGTTAATAGTGTACTCAACTATCGAGGAGAAATTGCAGACACTCGTTATTATAGACAAACTTTTATAAAAAATAATCTCCCTAATTTATTTGCAGGATTTCATTATTTTAAGAAGTGTGTATTTTCTCAAGAGTTTTATGCTTGGCTAGAACTAATAGTAAACAATTGGGAAGCGTTTTACGAACAACACTTAGAAGTATCATCGAGACCAAAGCATATGAGCATAGATGTTTGTTCTGCTATTGTAACACGTATACTAGATTGTGAAGATAAGATTACAAATAATCATGTAAAGTTTCCAAGTTTTACCCATATGAAAACACATTGTCAGGACTGGGCAGAAATACCGTCAAGCTGGCAAGATCAAATGGGCATTTATGTTAGTAAAGACGGAAGCATTAAAATTGGAAACTATGTACAGACTGGAATACTACACTATACTGAAAAAGATTTCTTAGAAAAATCTCCGGCATTTGAACGGTATAGGAGTTTAGCAAATGTCTAATTTACAAGATTTAATTAAAAAAATACAAGTAAGTAATGTAAATGATGAATCGTATATTTATTATAATAAAGACAGTGGTGTAATACATAAAATTAGCGGAAAAAATAATCCTAGCGAAGAATTTGCTATTATGCCAATACCATCTGAGGAAGTGGAAGAGCTTCTTTTAGGCAAACGACGAATTGAAGAATATGTTGTAACATATGATTTGAGTGTTAAGGAAATTAGATTAAAAGAACTAACATATGAACACGAGCATAAAACAGCATCTACAATGTGTTATCAATTACCTGTGATTAAACCTGTTTTTTCTAATGGTCATTTGTCGCTTGAAAAAGTATACCAAGATACATATGTATTCTTGTGGACCAAAGGAAACGTTTATGATAAAGGACAGTGTGTTTGGTATGATAATAATATATACAAATTGTCAACAGATTTAGCAGCAGACGATAATTTTGATATAAAAACACACAAGCTATTTTTAGAAAAGGTTATAATAACTACAATACCAACACATGCTCGAACCACAGAAAAAATAGAGCTACAACCAGAGTTTGTAGGAATACACATTGATGTATGGTATAAAGAGTTATCTCATTTAGCTGGACAACATATATTTGTAGAAGGCAATGTTTGGAAATTATTAAAAGACACCAAAGCAGGCAGTAACTTTAATGCAGATAATGCAGAACTTCTTGTTGAAAATGTAAAACTATATGCAGATAAAAATAAAGCATTGGATACAATTAAATCTGTTAAAGCTGGCGACATGCTATTAGATAATAACAATCTTTACCGCAGTATTTACAATATTAATATTACAAAAGAAGATGTTAATAATGATAAGGATAGTATCTTTTTTTATAATACTCCGCACACGCTTTTACATTATAAAGATAAGAAATGCTTTCAGGTTAATATAATAAATGCTGAAGACGATAAAGTAGTTACAAAAGATATAAAATTAGATTTAAGAGAAATTAATAATTTAAAAAATGGACAACTAATTCTAAGCGGCAAAGAATTATATCAAGTATGTGTGAATAAAGAATACGATGTTGTTCTACAGCAAGATACACTTAATCATTCGTGGAACGTAATTATCAATCCTTACACTAAAAGATTCCTACTTGCTTCTGGTTATAAATCAACCGAATTATTACATCTTAGTGTCACATCGAAATATGATCCAAATATTTTGTACAGAAGTTTGGAATTTAAAATTAGTGATTTATTAGACGAGCGTACGTCAGTAATTCCATTCATTTATGACATTGAGTTGTCCGAAGAAGATGTAAGTATATATACAGCAAAATATTTTGATAGTTACGCACATGAGGTTATTAAATGGCAAAATTCAAACCTATAGATTATGATATAATCTATTTGTCCTACGACGAACCTAACGCAGAAAAAAATTATGCAGATTTGTGTAGTAAAGTGCCTTGGGCAAAACGTGTACACGGTGTAGACGGCAGTGATGCTGCACACAAAGCTTGTGCAGAACTAAGTGAAACTGATCGATTTATTACTGTAGACGGTGACAACCGCATACGAGAAGATTTTCTTAACCAAGAAATTGATTTCGACGAACATGCAGATTTACAAAGCACAGTAATTAGCTGGTGTGGACGTAATGAAATAAACGGACTAATGTATGGCAACGGCGGACTTAAATGCTGGCCCAAACAGTATGTTCTAAACATGCGCACACACGAAAATGCAGATCCTGATAATGCACATGCACAAGTAGACTTCTGTTGGGATGCACAATACATTCAAATGAACAGTTGTTATTCGGATGTGTACAATAATGAAACAGCTGGACAAGCATGGAGAGCAGGCTTTAGAGAAGGTGTAAAACTTGCTACTGATCGCGGTGTAAGAATTGCTAGAGAAGAGTTTAAAAATAATCACTGGCGTTGTTTACATTGGTTGTACATTTGGAGCATGATAGGTGCAGATGTTGACAACGGTCTATGGGCAATTTATGGAGCTCGCGAAGGGTTGTATAAAACAATGTGTACTGACTGGGATTATGTTCAAGTGAGAGATTTTAAATATCTAAACAGTCTTTGGGACGAAGTTGAACCAAAAGTATTAATGGATGGATTAGAAGACTCTATCGAAGACTTAGGTAATAAGATCCTAGCTGAATTAGATATACCAATTTCTCCTAAGCCTTTAACTCCTTCGCAAAGTAAGTTCTTTAAAGCAGTATACCAGCATCCGTCAAGAACAGATCATCAAAGGTTTATAGAAAAATTATGAGTAACGAAACTGACAGAATACAAAATGTAAAAGACATTACTAATACAATAAGTCCTACTTTTTGTTTAGCAAAATGGCACCATACTACAATTTATCTACATACTGGAGATACGCATAGTTGTTATCATCCATCGCCTCATCATATACCACTTGAAGAAATTGAAAAAGATCCTTCGGCACTGCATAATACAATAGAAAAGAAAAAAGAACGTGCATTAATGTTGATAGGAGAAAAGCCTAAAGGTTGTCAATATTGTTGGAATGTTGAAAAGCTTAGTGACACACATATTAGTGATAGACATGAGCGTAATGCAGGTATTTACAATCAACATAGATTAGAAGAAATTGTCAATAGCCCATGGGACTTTAATATTAATCCTGAGTATATTGAATTGGCATTTAGTAATGAATGTAATTTTAAGTGTGGATATTGTCATCCTATGGCTAGTAGTTCATATGATGCAGAAATAAAAAAGCATGGACCTATGCCAGTTAAAAATCATACTCTAAATGTCGATTGGTTCAAGCCGTATGCTGAAGATGAAAATCCTTACATAAAAGCTTGGTGGAAATGGTGGCCAGAAGTAAGTAAAACACTAAACATTTTACGTCTTACAGGTGGTGAGCCATTAATGCATAAAAGCACTTGGAGTTTATTTGAAAGATTGAATGAAGACCCTAAACCTCAATTAGAAATAAACCTAAATAGTAATCTTGGTATTAAAGAAGCAATGGTTAAAAAATTAGCTGTAAGTGTTAAAGAACTAAAAGATGATAAAAAAATTAAAAACTTTAAACTATTTTCTAGTTTAGATTCTTGGGGAGACAGAGCTGAGTATATACGTACAGGTTTAAAATTAGATTTATGGGAGAAAAATTTAAACCATTATATATCAATTACAAATGCTCCAGTTAGTATCATGTGTACATTTAATATTTTAAGTGTAACTTCGTTTACAGAATTTTTGCAGAAAATTTTAGATTGGAGAAAACAATATCAAGCAACAATGAACCCAGGCGGTTATGGTAGACGTATTAGATTTGATACACCTTATCTAAAAGAACCATTACAGTATGATATGATGATTTTACCCAAAGAAGAATTTTTACCGTACTTCGATAAAATATTAGATTTTATTAACGATAACAAAGATGATTATGATGCTACTAAGTTTACAGAACTAGAGTATCAAAAGTTTCGACGTGTACGTGATTACTTTGCTACATCTAATTACGATGAAGAAAGAGTTAAAGAAGGACGTATAGACTTTTATAACTGGTTTAATGAATATGATCGCAGACGTGGTGTAAACTTTTTAGAAACATTTCCTGAAATGGAAAACTTTTATAATCATTGTAAGGAGTTAAATAAAAACAATGATTAAAAGGAATCACATTGTATGAATATTTTTATAACAGGTATAGCAGGATTTCTTGGTAGTCATCTAGCTGATAGATTTATAGAACTAGGTCATACTGTTTCCGGCAATGATACACTTATAGGCGGATACGAAGACAATGTGAATCCTAAAGCTGTGCTATACAAAGTTGACTGCTGCGACAGACTACGTATGAACGAAATAATGCAAGGTACTGATATAGTTGTACATGCAGCGGCAACAGCACATGAAGGCCTTAGTGTAGTAAGTCCAGACTTTATTACAAAAAATATATTTCAAGCAAGTGTAAGTGTTATAAGTGCTGCCCTTGCTAATAAAGTAAAACGATTTGTGTATTGCACATCTATGGCAAGGTACGGAGATCAACAAACACCGTTTACAGAAGATATGCAACCTAAGCCAGTTGACCCATACGGTATTGCAAAAGTAGCAGGAGAAGACGTACTTAAAGCACTTAGTGAAACACATGGTATGGAGTGGAACATTGCAGTTCCACATAATATAGTTGGTCCTAGACAAAGATACGATGATCCGTTTAGAAATGTAATGAGCATTATGATAAACAGAAACTTACAAGGTAAGCCTGCTATAATATATGGAAACGGTCTACAAACACGTTGTTTTTCTTATATTACTGATTGTGTCAACTGCTTAGAGCGTATGAGTTTAGATTCTAGTATTGTAAATCAAATTATAAACATAGGACCAGACGAAGGCACAATTACTATTAAAGAATTAGCTGCTTTGGTGGCAAACGAAACAGGATTAAATATGCAACCAATACATATGGAAGATAGACCTCGTGAAGTTAAGCATGCTATGTGCAGTGCTGATAAAGCAAGATCTCTTCTAAATTACAAAACAACAACAGATATACAAACATCAGTTATAAAAACAACTGAATACATTAGACGCAGGGGTATAAAACCGTTTGACTATACATTTCCATTAGAAATTGTAAACGATAAAACGCCTAAGACTTGGAAGGATAGATTAATTTAATGCATTTTCTATTTGATAAGATCCGTAATCATGAAATGACAAATTTTAATAAATGTTCAGATTTAAATGATTCTAAAATACGTAGATTTACACCCAGTCCTATTGCACTTGAGTTTCAAATTCGTCAACAATTAAAAGAACATGGACATCATACATACGGTACAACAGCAGAAAAAAAACAGCCAGTTATTATTGCAACTGGTGTTGCACATGCTCCGTGGGACTGGTGCGGTCCTGATAATACAGGTTTAGGTTATAATCGTAAACTTCCTAACAAAGTTTCTTTATTTGGACACATAAACAAAAAACTTCGAAAGCGGCTTAAACGAAAAACTGCATTTTTACTAATAGATCAATCTCACGAAGGATATCAAACTGAATGGCTATGGGCATGGTTTCATAATAACTGTATAGAATATAACATTCCGCCTGAACAAATTATATATGTTACTGGTAACTTGGATAGCAAAGATCAGTATTCTGAATGGGCCAAAGATCGTTTAGAAGAAAATAAAATGCTGATAGTTCCTTATCCACATTTTGAATCATCGATTGCTAATATATTAAATGATAATCTACAACAGTATCCATTATTTAAAGACCAATTAGAATATAAAAGTACAAATATAGAAAACATAAAAACTTACAATGCTTTACAAAAACGTCCTCGAGCGCATCGTGCATGGTTTTTCCAGTATTTACTAGATGCTAACTTACTTGACGATGGTATAAACAGTATGAATACATTTAGCCTTTTGCACACAACGTATGAAGGCAGAGTAATGTGTAAAGACGATTACGAACGTGTAATTAGTAAACTTCCAATGTTGCCGCCCAATCCTGATAATAAAGGGTTAAGAGGATTTGCAGACCAAGACTGTGGATCTTATCTAACAAAGTTTAATGAACAAATAATGTTAGATACGTGGCTAACTGTTATTAGTGAAGCATCCTTTGGTGAAAGCGAACACGAGTGTTTTCTTAGTGAAAAAACATTTAAGCCTATCGCTTGTTGTCACCCTTTTATATTTGCAGGCAACAAAGGTTCCTTATCTAGGTTAAGAGAGTTAGGATACAAAACTTTTAGTCCTTATATCGATGAAAGTTATGATAATTTAAATACATGGGAAAGAATGGAAGCAATTACTAAAGAACTATTTAGAATAAACAGTATGTCCTCGAGTGATAAATTAATGTGGTATCGCCAACTGGAGCCAATTTTACAGTTTAACTACGAACTTCTTAAAACAAGATCGAGCAAAAATTCTTCTAATTATTTAAAAATTATAGAAGAATATACTGAAGGAAGAAAAGATGTATAAATCTCAAATTAATGAAATTAATCTTAGTTTAAAACATACTAAAAAAGCTATTATAACAATAGGTTGTTCGTTTGCACAAGGGCAAGGGGCAGTTAACCAAGAACTATATGATAACTACACATGGGAATATATAGAAGGTACGCCGCTTAGTATTCAAACTACTACAAAACAGAGAAAAAAAATACTTAAAGCCTATGATAGTGTTTTTGAAAAAGGAGGTTTACTAGACTTTTCTCTAATGGAATACGATAATTCATATGTTAGTGTATTGTGTAATAAATTTTTTGAAAAGGAATATACTCCTATCAACCTAGGCTTGCGGGGCTGCGGCAATCGAGGATCAATTAAAGAATTGTATATGTATCCTGAAATCGATTGGCATCTAATGGAAGAAATTATAGTAATATATCTTCCCAGTGGTCTTGAAAGATTTGATTTTATTAATGACGAAGCAACTGATCATTTTAATTGGAAATGTATGTGGCCAAACTCAAATCCTTCTAACGAGTTACCTGTTAGTAGTTTATGGAAAGGTTACGGTGACACCGTCTACAGTGACAAATTTTCAGTGTTGGAACAGATTGCACATGTGCAAGAATTAGAAACTTGGTGTAAATATAAAAATGCAAAATTAATAGTTACAACAGGATTTGACAGAAGGTATGATAAAGATTTCTTCTATAATAGTTTAACAACGCATATTGACAGAGATCATAATCAAGTAATACAAACCGAAAAAACACCATTATTAAGAGGCTTGGGGTCTAAACATCCTTCTGATAAATCGCATTTAATTGATTTGTTTCCATGGGATAAGATGTTTAAACCTAATGGGTATGAAACATTTGCAGATTTAGCAATATCAATGGAAGATACTTTAGAAGATACAACTGATCATTACTTTCAATTTTTAGGCAAAGGTTCACCAGAAGGATGGATAACTTCTTGTTCACATCCTAGTCAAAAGTCTCATGATTTATTTGCTAATCACTTATATAAACATATAGTTGAGAATAAGATAGATGGCTAAAAAGAAAACAAGAGCATTCATAGAAGGATTCGGTTTTTATCTGCCGGAGACCAAAGATCATACCCAGTCTGTCAAAGGACCTAATCCAGTTTCAGAATCTGGTCTTCCAGATTATTTAGACAATCCTAAAATTCCATTTTATTCCCAGTCAGTTTATACTTTTAATGGTCTACATACAGATAGACCACTTTCTCCAACACACTGGATGCATGGCGATAATCAAGAACTGTTCGAGAAAAATAAAAAAAGAATGGGCACAAAATGGAAATATTATGACAAAACAGTTACATATACTTTTAATGAACATGGATATCGATGTCCCGAATGGGATCAGATAGATTGGAAAAATTCAATTGTATTATTTGGGTGTTCGTGTACATATGGACTTGGCTTATCAGACGAAGAAACTATTTCGGCACATTTAGAAAAATTGTCTAACAGACCGGTGATTAATCTAGGAGTACCTGGAGGATCTAACAGTTTGATGATACAAAATGCTACTAACTTGCTACATTTTTTTGAAGCGCCTTATGCTGTGGCTAATATTTGGAGTACTTCAGATAGATTTGAATATTTTTTAAAAGATAAAATTCATCGTGCAGGACCGTGGGACGGCATGTCTAAATCAGTAGGTAATGTTCAAAAATTATGGCAATATACTTACGAGTATCCTGAGCACGAACAAGGACTTAATTATTATGAAACAAAAATTGGAAAATGGTTGTGGCAAGACAGAAGCAAGTATTCTGCTATATCATTTTTTCCATCTATTGTAACATTCACACAATTAGAAAAACATTTTGTAATGGACCATGAGGCTAGAGATTTAGATCATCCCGGAGAAAACAACGCTATAGAAGTAGCAAACTATTTACATGAGAGGTTTAAATGAGCGATTATAACGAAGCAGCAGACATAGCAGAAAATCAACTAAAACGAATATCGTCAAGTATGTGCTATGCTAAATGGTCTCAAATGTCTATGCATTTAACTAACGGTACTACACATAGTTGTTATCATCCTCCGTTACACAAAATTGATGTCACAGAAATAGTAGATAATCCAAGTGCGCTACACAACACTAAGCAAAAAAAACAAGAACGCAAACAAATGCTTGCAGGCGAAAGACCTGAAGGTTGTTCTTATTGCTGGAAGATTGAAGATCAAGGAGGACGCAGTGATAGGATTTATCGAAGCGGTGAACAATGGGCACAAAATTCTAAAACTGATATAATCGAATCATTAGATACTGGTGATGTTACGCCTCGTTATGTAGAAGTAAACTTTAACCAAGCATGTAATTTAAAATGTTCTTATTGTTCCCCGCACCTTAGTACTGCGTGGGAAGAAGAAATTAATAAATTCGGAGCATATAATATTACAAATGAAAAAGGTAATGATGCGCAACATAATAATATTGAGTATCTAGCAAAAGATGGTCTAATGCCATTAAAAGGTAAGCAAGCAGATAATCCTTATGTAACAGCATTTTGGAAATGGTGGCCTGACTTATATAAGAAACTTGAAGTATTTCGTATTACTGGCGGCGAGCCTTTAATGGACGTTAACACGTTTAAAGTACTTGATTATATCTATCAAAATCCCAACGCATGGTTAGAAGTTAGTGTAACTAGTAATTTTTGTCCTCCTAAACCTGAGCTAATGACCAAGTTTATCGACAAACTAAAAAAATTAGAAGAAATACAAATCTGGAAAGATGACGAACGCTTTAATCCTGGCTCAGGCAACAATTGGTATGTTAATATGGCATTGAAAAATGTTGCTGTGTTTGTTAGTGTTGACTCTGTAGGCGAACAAGCTGAGTATATTAGAACTGGATTGGACTATAATGTTATGCAAACTAATGTAGACACATTCTTAGCAGAGACTACTAATACAACAATGACGTTTATTAATACTTTCAACGCACTAAGTGTGACTAGGTTTAAAGACTTTTTAGAATATATTCTTTCACTAAGAGCTGAATACAGCAGGGATGCACAGGGAGTTAAATATATTCCTATATATGATGAGTACAACACACATGATGATTACGAAATACATCCTCGTCAGCGTATTTGGTTTGATATTCCATTATTAAGAAATCCAGCATGGCAAGCAATACAAATATTACCACAAGAGTTCGATCATTATTTAGAAGATGCAATTACATTTATGAAAGCAAATTCTAATACAGATAATTTTGTAGGGTTTTATGATTTTGAAATCGAAAAAGCAGAACGTAATTTAGAAGCATTAAAAGCAAGAAATTTAAATAGCCCAGAAGCACTTGAAAGAAATCGCCGTAATTTAGTTAAGTATTTTGATCAACATGATGAACGTCGAGGAACTAATTTTTTAGAAACGTTTCCTGAGTTTACTGATCTTTATAATAATTACTCTTGACAAACAACTTAATGAGTGTTATAATAAAATATGTATGATATTGTATTCATAAGCTACCAAGAGCCTTTTGCAGATGAAAACTATACTGCATTAAAGTTGCGATTCCCTATGGCTAAACGTGTACACGGAGTTAAAGGAATACACCAAGCACACATAAAGG
>ERZ1048068.3564-NODE-3564-length-10192-cov-3.739667_pt1 | contig 10192 bp, 9 predicted proteins | sample MGYA00383098_ERZ1048068 | MGnify/ENA primary metagenome ERZ1048068 (study PRJEB29581, sample SAMEA5548368) | metagenome | biome: marine; feature: coastal; material: water | depth 1 m | study: Short-term variability in the microbial, nano- and picoplankton... | reverse complement strand
CTTCAAGTCGAAGATGAAGGCTCCGGAATTCAATTTCATGATCTCACTCTCGCCAGGAAGGGAGAGAGGGAATTTACCAAGGTCTTTGCGGAGATCTTTGGGGGCGAGGTTCAGGCAGTTGGGGAAACAGTTTCGCTGGAGTCGGTCATCAACGAAGGGCTTAAGCGGAAAGGCGAAGTTGAGATTTTGGAATCTGATTCCGAGGAGCAAATTGCGGCCGCTTTCCAAGAATCCAGAGAGAGGATTATTGGAGGGGGTGAATGGCTCGTTCCCGACGATGGAATCCTGAGGGTCCCGCTTCCGCCTGGTCACGATTATGCCGTGTTCATGGGTGGCATTTCGGGAGAAGGGCGAGTAAAGGTTTTCCGCAACGATCCCGGGGCCTTTGCTCTGACCGTAAAGTTATCGAAAATCACTTTTGTTTACCTTCTATGCATGGCTCTGGTCGCCCATCTGGGTGGCGTGCTCACGACCCTAAAGAAATTTGCGGCTCCGGCGTTTTCCCCGGTCATGCTCAATATCGTATTTCTCATTGGCTTGACCTGTTTTGCTCGAATCACCGAGGCTAAAGGTGAGCTACTGGCTTGGTGTGTCGCGATCGCCGGATTTGTTCAACTGGGTCTCCTTTGGTGGACTTGCCGTAGGGCCCGTCTTCCAGTCGCTATTCAAAAGCCGGTTTTCAACAGTGATATTAAACGCCTGTTCGTATTGATGGGGCCGGGAGTTTTGGCGGCGGGTATTCAACAGATCAATCTACTTGTTGGGGGAATCATTGCATCTTTTCAACAGGGCGCGATATCGACGCTCTATTATTCGGATCGAGTGTATCAACTTCCTCTGGGGATGATTGGGATTGCATTTGGGATGGTCCTCCTTCCTGAAATTACTCGCCTTCTCACGAATGGCAGGGAGAGCGAGGCTGCGGGCACGATGCGGTCAGCGATTGAGCTGGCGATGATTATCACGGTGCCAGCGGCAGTTGCTTTCGTCGCCATCCCTCATGAAATCATATCGCTTCTTTTTGAGCGTGGAGCATTTACACCAGAAGACACACGGCGATGTGGGCAGGCCCTGGCAGCATTTTCAATCGGCTTACCGGGATACGTTCTTATCAAAGTTCTTCAACCGGGATACTTCGCACGGGAGAATACAAAGTCACCGATGATCATGGCCGGGATTACGGTCGCCGTTAATATCGTGGTGAGTTTGACGCTCTTTCCTTTTATTGGTTTGGTTGGAATTGCTTTGGCAACTTCAATCGCAGCTTGGGTAAATGTCCTCTTGCTCTGGCGGGGGTTGAAAGGATTCGTGTCACTTCGACGGGAGAACTGGAGGCGTCTTGGTGGAATGTTGGCTGCCAGTCTCGTCATGGCTGCGGGACTTTATGGAGCGAAGGAAATGATGGAAACCTGGTTGGCAGGAGGATTCTGGACAAAACTTATCGCCACGAGTTTGCTCATTTCTCTGGGAGCGACTGTATACTCGCTGGGGGTCATCAAATTGAGGGTTACCAGTGTGGCTGAGCTCAAAAACGCCTTCAAAAAGTAAACAGCTTGCGGGGTAAAGGATCGGCGCTAGTTTCCGCCCGTATCCTATGAATGGCAATATTCTCATCCGCGGACTGCTTGTAATTGCCGGCGTATGGCTTTGTGTTTGGCTGATAAGCGGCTGGATGGGGGGGCTGAAAGCCAGCCCCCAGAGGGTTGAAAGGATGATCGAGGAGGCGGAATTTGAAGACTGGTCGAATGGGGAAGGTTTAGGCGAGGAAGCGAAGCGCCGGAAGGGGGAGTTGGAACGGATCAGCGAAGTGTTCAACCGTTTGGATTTACGACAGAGACAGGAACTGAATGAAGATCAATCCACCTACGACCTCTTTTTCAAATTAAGCAGCGAGGAAAAGGCTTACTTCGTCGATTTAACGTTCACCAAAGCAGCCGAGCGTTTGATGTCAGCCTTCGATGGGATGGCGGAAGAAGAGCGTGCCAAAATGTTGGAGCGCGTAATCGAGGATATGACCGGAGGCAAAGGAGCCGATGCCCTAGCTCGGATTCAGGAAGAGGATCCTGAAATCCTTGTGCGCATCGCGGAGCAGGGGTTCAAAGCTTACTACCAGAGCGCATCGGCCGAAACGAAAATGGTAATGAGGCCGTTGATGGATGCTGCCGGAGAAGTTGTGCAGGGATTCGCGCCTCCGAGGGGAGGTGGCTTTTGAAGAGGGGGTGGACCTTACAAGAACTCATGATTGCCCTGGCAATTATCGGGGCTCTTGTAGTAGTGGCCGTGCCAATTGGGAAATCGGTAAAGCGTAAATCCGGACAGTCTTCCTGTCTCAGTGTACTGCGCGGCCTGGGAGTCGCGCTGGAGGGCTATCTAATCGATCATCAGGGGCGCTATCCTGACATTGCAATGGGTCGCTCCACGAAGGGAGGAAACCAGGAGGTGATAGAAGTAGCGTTATTGGATTACGCCGGAAGCAAGACGGCCTTTCGCTGCCCTGCGGATCATGAGCATTTCGACAAGTCCGGTTCGAGCTATTTTTGGAATGAAACTCAGAGCGGCTTTCGCTACAGCCAGTTGGGATTTATGGGGATTGATAAAGATTCCATCCCTCTCATTTACGACAAGGAGGCCTTCCATGGAGAGAAAAACGGCACAAATTTCCTTTATGCCGATCAGTCGGTGAATCAGAAAGTCGATTTTAACGTTGATTCAAAGTAATGCTAAGAATTGAGAATTTAGAGAAAAGGTTTGCTGGGAAGATAGCGCTCAAGGGAATTAGCTTTGAGGTAAAGCGTGGAGTTATTCATGGCTTGCTTGGTCACAACGGAGCGGGGAAAAGCACCACTCTCGGCATCGTTTTGGCGATGATCTCGGCCGATGGAGGCGAGGTCTTCATTGATGATGTTTCCGTGCAAAAGGAGCAGGCAAGGGCGCTTCGGAAAGTTGGCGCGATTTTCGAGGCTCCCTCCTTTTATGACTATATGAGTGGGTGGGAGAATCTTAAGGTGCTTGTGGGGTTGAGCGGTAAATTTGATCACGGTCAGGCTCTCGACATTGTCGAACGAGTGGGTTTGAGCGATCGGATTCATTCGAAAGTGGGAGCTTACAGCCACGGAATGCGACAACGCCTCGCCTTAGCACAAGCTCTCCTCCCCGAGCCTGAGGTTTTGCTTTTGGATGAGCCGACCGATGGACTTGATCCGGAAGGCATCAAATGGTTTCGCGATTTTATCGTCAATCTGCGCAACGAGCGCGGTATGACCGTCTTATTTAATTCGCATCTACTGTCGGAGGTCGAATTGATGTGTGACCGCGTTTCGATCATTCGCGAAGGAGAATTAGTTTTCGAGGGGGATGTCAACGACCTGCGTGATGATCGACTGGGATTCAAAATCTCTGCGGAGCCGATGGATGTGTTGAAGTCGGTGGTCGAAGAATTCGACGGTGAATGGTTGACAGAATCCCGCTGTCTTTTCCCTCCGGAGCATCAAGTGGCCAATGTGGTTGAGCGCCTCGTTGGCGCTGGAGCGAAAGTTCATGAGGTCACACCGGTCCGACGTTCGCTTGAGGACGTTTATTTGGAATTCAGCAAGGAGTCTTCATGTTCTTAAGCCAGTTGAGAGGGGAATTGAGGAAGCTTTTCGCGAGGCGAAGAACTTATCTGGGCTATGTCGTGTTTATCGTATTCGAGGTCCTGATTCTGACACTCTGGGTCAAGGTCGGTCGGGAAAAGGTGGCGGAATTGGCGGAACGGAATCTTATCCCAATGGACCAGCTCTATTCATCGCTGACCTCTACTTACTGGATCATGGGGGGGGGCATGTTTCTGCTGGGTTCGATCTACTTTGCTCTGGTAGGTGGTGACATTGTCGCGAAGGAATCAGAAGATGGGAATCTCCGGATGGTGCTCTCCCGGCCGGTTTCCCGCTTGAGGGTTCTGTTGCTGAAATATTTCGCCGTGATTATCTATACCGTAACTTTTGTTATTTTCGTCGGAATTACGGGATACGGAATGTCGGTGTTGGCGCTCGGAACGGGGGGGGGGCTTTGTGTATGGAATCCCAACCTCTATATCCTCTCGGTTTATCCTGGATGGGGGGAGGGTTTTACACGCCTCTTTGTTGGGGCCTGCTTTATGGGCCTCAGTATGTGCGTGGTGAGCTCATTGGCTTTCTTTTTCTCCTGTTTCAAAATGAAACCAGCGGCGGCAACGATTATGGCCTTGAGCGTTTTCTTTATCGATTTCGTCCTCCAAAACATGCCGTTTTTGCGCGGTGTAAAGCACGTCTTCATTACCTACCGGATGGAGAATTGGGCCTATTTATTGCAAGAAGAGATCCCTTGGGCCCGAATCGTGGAAAGCTACGCGATTTTATCCGGGCTCAATATCTCGCTATTCATTGTCGGCTGGATGGTCTTTCAATCCCGTGATTTTAAGACCTAGATTGGAAAATGGTTTTCTGCATGCACTGGTGTGGGATTCCCACTTCCTCAAATGGCACTCCAACCGGAGTGTATCCCAACCTGATGTAGAATTCAAATACCTGAATCCGGGCATGCAAAGTGATTTTCTGAAATCCTTTTTTCCAAAGAGTTTTTTCAAGCATCTCAACAAGTCTCCTTCCACATCCCTGACCCTGAAATTGGCCGGATACCGCCATTTGTCTCAGTTGAATTAACTCCTCAGATTTCGGGACTGCGATCACGCTCGCAATGAGAAGATCGTCATCGAAGAGCCCAAAATGCCATTGGGACGCTTCTTGCGACAAGTCATCATCCCTCAGGGCGAGGCCCAGGGGCTTCCGCAGAACGGCATCCCGAAGGAGCAATTCCTCTTGGTAAGCCGGGCTACCATAGCCGATCTGTTGGAATTTCATAAAGAGAGTCAGATGGATTTTCCTTCGTTTAAGGTTTCCAGATCGCCAATTTGGGCTTTGTTTGCCCCATGACGAAAGCCGAAAAATCATTTCTCTTCGATCTCCTGGAAACTCCAAGTCCCACCGGGTTTGAAATGCCGGGACAAAAAGTGTGGGCCAAGTATGTTGGGAAATACGCAGACTCGGTGGAGTGCGATGCCTACGGCTCGACCTGGGCAACTTTAAAAGGGAGGTCTGACAAGATCGTCATGCTGGAAGCGCACGCTGACGAAATCGGCTACATGATTAAACACATCAGCAAAGATGGCTTTCTTTACCTCGATCGAGTGGGTGGGAGCGATGCCGCCACCGGTCGGGGACGACGTTTGCAGATTCTTGGTGATAAAGGAACGGTTGACGGAATTATTGGAAACACCGCGATTCATCTTCGACGCGACAGTCTTGGGAGCGAAAAAGCACCCAAAGTACATGAACTTTGGGTCGATATCGGGGCGTCTGGGGCCGACGAGGTAGCCCAGATGGGCTTGCGAGTGGGGCACCCAGCCGTGTATGCCGACACCCCGATGGAAATTCGCGACAAAAGGGTAGTGAGCCGCGCGGTGGACAACCGGATCGGCGGGTTCATGATCGCCCAGGTGTTAAAAAAACTGGCGAGTGCCAAAAGTAAACCCGCATTCACTTTAGTTTGTCTCAATTCGGTTCAGGAGGAAATCGGCGGTTATGGAGCCAAGATGGCGACTCATCGACTTCAGCCTGATGTCTGCATTTGCACTGACGTCACTCACGCCACGGATACCCCGGGCCTGTCTGCGGAGCAATATGGCAAGGTAACGATGGGGGGAGGCCCGACCGTAACGCACGGAACGGCAAGTCACCCCTTGGTCGTCAACCGCTTGATCGAGGTTGCCGAAAAGAAAAAGATTCCCCTCCAGCATGAAGCGTCCAGTCGCTTTACCGGGACGGATACCGACAGCATTTACCACTCCCGGGAAGGTGTGCCGAGCGCTCTGGTTTCTATTCCTCTCCGCTGCATGCATTCAGTAGTGGAAACGGTGGATTATCAGGATATCGAGACCACGGCGGGCTTAATGGCGGGCTTTGTTGAAAGTCTGAAGACCAAGGATCTTTTCCACCAGACCCTTTAAGTCTGATTTTTTCAAGTGACGGATGGTTTTCATCTGTTCAGATTCGCGGCAATGAAACGACGACGTGGACGCAGGAGCTTTTGGTGGTGGTCTTGGCTGTTGCTCCTGACAGCCGTGGGTGGCACCCTTGGAGGGGCTTTTTATGGCAAGCAAGAGTGGGAGAAGGCTGACAAAGAATATCCTGCATCCGCAATCGTGAAAACGGACATCAGAGCTCCTTTCAAGGGGAACAATCTCAAAGAAAGCCCAACCGGAATAGCAAACGTCAATGAGTCGCAGGTCATGAAAGAGATCGAGTCCCACGCCGCGCTGTCCAAAATCACCGCCGATCTCGATTTAACTCAAAAATGGGCCTTAGGCTTGGATGATGTGATTACCGCTTTGAGATCGTCTCTCGATGTGAATCTTGAGCAGGAGGACAAGATGATGGAAGTCGCCATTGTCCGTCCCGACCCCAACGAAGCCGCTGAAATAGCTACTGCGATCGCCAAGATGGTTCCAGATGTAATCAAGGCGCTCGATGCGTCCAACAAATCGGCGGGACTCGAGAGGCTAAAGCTTGAAGCGGAACCTTACAATCAAACCGAAGCAGATGCGCGTCAGGCTCTCAAACAAGCCTTATTGAACATCAAGGTGAATCTCGAGCCCACACCAGGCATGGATTTGAACATTTACATGACGGTTCCCGCAGTGGCCGAGGCAAAAGAATATTGGGACACCGTTCGGGAAACTAAAATCGCCTTCGATATTAGCCAGGGAGAATACGGTCGCTATTGGCAGAAGCCTCTCAAGCCCTCTTTCGTCAGTAGCCCGGCTACGCCGGCACCCAATTTCACGGGGCCTGAAATGCAACCTTTTCAGGTTCAGTTCGGGCTATACGGCCTCACTTTAGGGCTTTTCGGAGGAATTGTCCTCATGACAATTTGTTGGAAGCTCTTTCCCTAAATAGTTGGATTAGTTCTGGATAAATGCGAGATATGGAAGACTCGACTTGTCGCCTTGTGATGTGAGTGCGAAACTTACTTCGATGCGCTGGATTTCTGTCCTTTTTCTCTTGGGTTTTCTTCCACTTTTTGGAGGCGAGCCATCCAAGGCTGTTCTCTCGGTTTTAGAGAAACTGAAGTCTACGGAACAACAACCCGGAGTCCCGGGGGAGGTTGGGATCTCAGGGTTCGTCGGCCCGAAAACCCAGAGCCTGCTCAATGAGGCCTGGAACCAAAGAGCTGACTGGATCCGGAACGAAAAAGTAGAATTCTTCGAGGGCTTCGAAAAAACCGATGGAGAGCTTTCCGCAGTGCTCGTAGGAGCGCGCTCGGCAGATGATCCGGAAGAAGCCGAAATGATGGCCTTTGCGCTTCGTTTAGAAGACGGTGTCTGGAGCGTCGGACCGGTCGAAGGCAGCTTCAACAGTATGGGCCTGGGCTTTGACAAGTCACTGCGAACCCGTATCAGCGAGCTGGAACGATGGATGGCTGCGGAAAGAGTCACTGCGGCAGACCGCCTAAAAAGGGAGGCCCTCAAGCGCTTTAAAGAACGAATGGCCGAATTGGTGGATCCTGAATTATTGAAATCCGCCAGTCCGAGAAAGGTGATGGAAAATTTTCTGGCCGCAGCCCGAGCCGGGCGGACCGAGGAGCTTTTGGTCTGGCTAGGAGTGCTTGAAAGAGGCGATCACGATGAGATTCCATGGGAAGAAATCATTTCGATGACCCGAAAGGGGATGAAAAACCAGGACGCAAGAAACGTTTGGCGCCTGTTGAATCGACCCGGCGTGATGCAGGTCTTGCTTGATGGTGAGGAAGACGAATCCGAGAAATCAATGCTGGTGTCATTTCTAGCCGGATTTTCCACCGGACGGGATAGCAAAAAGCTCCGTCCGGTCATCTTCAGAGTAAGAAAGAGTCCGGAAGGTTGGCGGGTGAGTCTCCCCGGCTATTTCGCAAAAGCCGATGAAGATCAATGGGACCATTGGCGCGCGCATCAGCGGGAAGTGCATTTCCGGGATGAGGTAAACACTGAACGTATGGCTTCGGTTTATGAAAAAGAGCACGAACCGCGGCGAGCTGTAAATCCTGCTGAGATTTTAGATCGGGTGGCGAGGGATCTTTTCGATGGGACCATGGAAAAATCCCTGCCTTACCTCTTCCGCGACCCTCCGGAAGAGAACAAAGAGCCGGAGGAAAAAGAAGAGCCCAAAGAAGCTGGGGGAGATCCTGAAGATGCAGAAGTCGCCGATCCTAAAGATGTTCTGATCGATGAGAATGAAATTGATCCTGAAGTGGAAAAGGTGAAGAAGTATCGAGAATTCGCAGTGTGGTGGGCCAAGGCTTCAGCCAACTTAAAAGGCGTCGAAGTTGGAGCTAAAAAGGTCTATCAATCCGGTGATCTGGCCCTGGGTGTCCTGGAAATTCTTCCAAAAAATGGAGGATGGATGCCCAAATACCATTCCATTTGGATGTCCAAAGCTGAGGGCGGTTGGCTGATTCTCCCGGGTTTAAAGCGCCCTCTTTCCGGTTTGCTTCCCGAGGACCTGGAAGAGGATCGCGCCAAGCTTTCGGCTGGTATTGCGGGAGATCAAGAACAGCTTGAGAAGGAGTTTCTGGAATCGCTCTTTAAACGTGTGAACGCTTTGAATGACTCCGCAAATGAGGCTACCTCGGAAGAAGCCGCTTTGAAAATCACCAAGGAGTGGCGGAATCTGGTGGTTGGAGGAAACATCCCTGAAATCCTCTCTCGAAGCGCTGTTCGTAAAATACCGGAGAGTCCGTTGTCCATCCTGAAAAACCTCACTTTTCTGATTAAGGGGGCGGCGGTTGCAGAAGTTCCCGACCGGGTTCTGGGGAATCATGTCGAAGGGCGGATGAGAGGTGTATCACTCATGGTCGATGGCGGTCGCGGCATCTCCATGGATTGTCCCCTGATGCTTGTTGTGCCCACTGAACAAGGGCCACGCGTTCTCATCGATACCGAACTTTATCTAGCAACCAATAAGGGAAAAAAGATGCGTAATGATAACGAACTGGCGAGGCTTAAAGAAAAAATGCCGAAGGAGGATTTTGAATCCTTGAGAAAATTACTGGATTGGCATGAGAAGACGGCTCGGCCCAAATGGGATAAGTGGAATAACTCCGTAAACGGCCAGCAAGGTAAGTGATGCCTGTTCAGGAAATCGTTTCCCGCTTAGAGGGCTCGGTTAGGAGCGTCATGTTGGGACAGGGAAAGGTCGTCCGCCGTGTCCTTTCAACCATGGTGGCAGGAGGTCATGTCTTGCTAGAGGATTTTCCTGGCACTGGAAAAACGACTCTAGCAAAAGCGATTGCCGCGTCGATTGGTGAGGGTGAATTTCAGCGAATTCAGTTCACCCCCGATCTGCTTCCCTCTGATATTCTCGGGGTAAGTATTCTCGATTCCCAACGCTCGGCTTTTGAATTTCACCACGGTCCCATCTTTAGCAATATCCTTCTTGCCGATGAAATTAATCGGGCGTCACCACGGACCCAAAGCGCCCTTTTAGAGGCAATGGCGGAGGGGCAGGTGAGCATTGAAGGGAATCGGCATGATCTCGGGGATTTGTTTTTTGTGATCGCAACCCAGAATCCCGTAGAGCTCCGCGGCACGTATCCATTACCCGAAGCCCAGATGGACCGCTTCGCACTCAAGTGCTCTCTGGGCTATGTCTCCATCGTTGAAGAAATGGGAATTTTACAAGCTCAGGAACAAAAGCATCCCCTGGAAAGAGTCAAGCCCGTGGCGACAATGGAAGAGATCCTCAAAGTCAGAACCGCTGCCCGTGAGGTCGGAGTGACCGAGCAACTTCAAGAGTATGTTGTGAGGTTGGTCGCTGCCACCCGGAATCGACAGGGGGTGAAACTGGCCGCGAGTCCAAGGGCCTCACTCAATCTTCTTCGCGTTGCACAGGCGATGACCTTGTTTGAAGGGCGTGAGTTTCTTGTGCCCGAAACGATTCAAGACCTCGCCCCAGACGTAATCGGACATCGCCTGGTGCTGGAAAGCGATGCCGTTTATTCCGGGCGGTCAGGCGAAGCCGTCGTGCGCGAGATCATCGAGGAGACGGCGGTCCCCGTCTAATTACTTTCCTGAAACGTGATCCAAGAGCGCCTGAGCTGAGGTGTGGAAGGCTGCTGAGATTTTCGAATCCGAAGGACTGAG
>ERZ1048068.3562-NODE-3562-length-10196-cov-4.058673_pt1 | contig 10196 bp, 5 predicted proteins | sample MGYA00383098_ERZ1048068 | MGnify/ENA primary metagenome ERZ1048068 (study PRJEB29581, sample SAMEA5548368) | metagenome | biome: marine; feature: coastal; material: water | depth 1 m | study: Short-term variability in the microbial, nano- and picoplankton... | reverse complement strand
CGTTGGTCGCCGATGATGGATTTTGGGAGTGGAGAACCTTCGAGTTTTGAGAGTTGGGGTTTGGGGTCAAAGAGTTCGAGTTGGGAGGGGGCGCCGGCCATGAAGAGGTGAATGACGGCCTTGGCTTTCGGTTTTTCGGGGGCGGGTTTCGGGGAGAGCGAGCGGGCGGAGAGTTGGTTGGTGAGAAGGGAGGCGGCGGCGATCTTTCCGAGGCCGATGCCGCATTCGCCGAGGAAGTAGCGGCGTGAAAGTGGTGGTTGGTTGATCATGGTGATGGAATTTAGCAGGTGGCGCAGCTGCTTTTTAGTTCTTGGTGACTGCTTCGTCCAAAGACAGGAGGGCGCGGGTGAGGGCGGGCCAGGACTTGTGTTTTTGATGGAACCCGGAGAGAAGTCGTAATTCGTCTTTTGTTGGAGGGCGGGTGAGGAGTCTTCTGAAAGCAAAGGTGATTTTTTCTTCGAGGCTCCCGGTGTGTTTTTCGAGGAGCTTGCCGAAGTTTTCGGCGATCTCGATGAACATGGGGTCGTTCAGGAGGGTGAGGGCCTGAAGCGGGGTGTTTGAGCGGTCGCGTTTGGCAAGGTATGCTTCGCCGGAGCCGCCATCAAAGGTGGTGAGGAATGCGAAGGGGGCGGTGCGCTTCTGGTAGATATAAACGCTGCGGCGGTAGCGGTCGACTTCATTGCTGGCCTTCCATTTGCGGCCGCCGTAGGCGACTTCCGAAACACCTGGAGGCTGGAGTGGACGGACGGGTTGGCCGAACATCTTTTCGGAGAGAAGGCTGGAGGCCTTAAGAGCGGAGTCACGGATGATTTCGGCTTCGAGGCGTTGACGGAGGAATTGTTTCGAGGTGCCCGATTCGATTTTGGAATCTTGTTGGTAAGCCTTTGAGGTGACGATGAGTCGGTGGAGTTTTTTGAGAGACCAGCCATTTTCGATGAAGGAGACGGCGAGGTGGTCGAGGAGTGCGGGTTGGGTCGGGAGTTGTCCCTGCATCCCGAAGTCGTCGAGGGTGGGAACGATGCCTTTGCCGAAGAAAGCGGCCCAATGACGATTGACGACGACGCGGGCGGTGAGTGGGTTTTTGGGAGAGACGAGCCAGCGGGCGAATTCGAGTCGGTTTTTGGGGAAGGCTTTGTCTTCGGGATAGATTGCGGCGGGGAGACGTGGTTCGACACGGTCCTTGGGCTGGGTGTATTCACCACGATGGCGAAGGAAGGTCGGGCGGGTGTGTCCGGGGGGACGTTCCTTCATGACGAGAGTGGGCGTTCCCTTGAGTTGTTTTTGAAGTGCGCGGATCTTGTCGGCCTGAGCTTTGAGTTCGGGGGCCTGGAGAAGGAAGTCTTGTAAGGTGCCGGTGTGTAAGATGGCTTTCGGGTTGGCTTTGTCGGAGGCGCTGAAACGAAACTTGCCGAGGGTGGAGGCGAAGTGACGTCCGAAATGCATTTTGATTTGGAATGGCTTTCCGGCGGGAATGGCTTCCTTGAGGTTGAAGACGGCGAGTTGGCGTTGGCCGATGTTGTTCTTGAGGGACCAGCCGGTTTGGATGTCCCCATCGATGGCGGTGGAGGCATTGGCGTTTCCTGAATACTGGGTGGTGAATGCAGATTCAGATGAGCCGGAGAAAGAGAGAGCTTTGTCAGTTGAGACCTGGAGTTCGGAGAGGAAAAAATCGCCTTTACGTCCCTCGTAGTAGGTCATGCCGGGCCCGTTGACGGGGAGGCGTGGGTCGGGAAGGGCTTCAAGTCGAAGGGAGTGGATTGGTTGATTGGAGGCAAGGAAATCGAGAGTAAAGATGTCATGTTTTGAGGTGTCGCCCGCAGCAAAGACGATGCCGTTTTCCTCGATAGTGAGAAAGGGGACATTGGCTTCGGCTTTGGCGGGAGTGAGGGTTTGCCAGGACACGAGGTTAGGTTTTTGTTTTGCGAGCCAGATTTGGTAGGACTTTTGGAGATGTTTCTGGGGTGCTTCGTGGGCGGGGGAGGCTTTCGCAAGGGCGAGACGAAACTTGGCGATGGTATGACCGCTGCCGTGGTTTTGGGTGAGTTTAACGGTGAGGCGGGTTCCCCCTTCGAAGTTTACCGGGTTGGTGAATTTAAGGTCGAGGTGATGGTTTCGGTGATTTGGTTTTTTGGGGTCGTGGATGGCCCAGCCGGTTGTGGGTTTGCCATCGATGGCGTGGGCGGCAGGAAAGCTCTCTTGTTCGATGTCGGATGTTGCCGAAGCTAGTTGGACTTTCATTGGTTGGGCCTTGCCCCGAAGAGGAGAGGCGATGATCTCGATTTCGTTGAGAACGAAATTTCCGTGTTCGGTACGACCCGGTCCTTTTCCGTCGAGGGCAAGGGTGTCGAGGCGGAGGGCGGTGAAATTGGACTCGGGAGTTTCGAGGAGGACGGTGTAGGTGTCTTTTTCCGGAGAGGGTCCGGAGAGTTGGATGGTTCGGCCTTTGATTTCGGCTTTGGATCCGGAGGTCGTGACCTTCTTGATGTTTTGGGCGATGAACTCTCCTTGTGAAGATGGCGCGGGCCAATGCTTTGAGAGTTCGGTGAGGAGTTGCCCCGCCTTACTTTGGTTGGTTTTTTCTTGCTCAGCCAATGAGGGATCGGGAAGGTAGAAGTCAGGCTCGTCGGTGTTGTCGAGGTAAGCCATGAGGCCGAAGTAGTCGTGGTGGGTGATGGGGTCGTATTTGTGGGTGTGGCATTGGGCGCAGCCGGTGGTGAGTCCGAGCCAAGTGGTGCCGGTGGTGGCAACGCGATCCGCCATGGCGTGGTAGCGGAACTCGAGGGGATCGATACCGCCCTCTTCGTTGAGCATAGGGTTGCGGTGGAAACCGGTGGCGATGATCTGCTCGGGGGTGGCGTTGGGCAACATGTCGCCAGCGAGTTGTTCGATGGTGAATTGGTCGAACCCTTTGTCGGCATTGAGGGATGTTATGACGTAGTCGCGGTAGGGCCAGATCGAGCGATCACGATCTTTTTCGTAGCCATTGGTGTCGGCGTATCGGGCGAGGTCAAGCCATCGGCGGGCCCAGCGTTCGCCGTAGCGGGGAGAGGCGAGGAGCTCGTCGACGATTTTGGCGTAGGCTTCGGGTGTGGGATTGGTGGCAAAGGTGTCGGCGACTTCGATGGAGGGCGGAAGGCCGGTGAGGTCGAGATGGAGTCGGCGGATGAGAGTGTAAGGATCGGCCTTGGGGGCGAGTTTGTGGGTAAAGAGGTGATCGATGGGGTGGGCGTCGAAGACGGGCGATTTTTTAGGGAGAATGAAGGCCCAATGGGTTTCGTAAGTGGCTCCCTCTTTGATCCATTGTTTGAGAAGCGCGATCTCATCGGGCAGGAGCGATTTGTTGGTCTCCGGTGGCGGCATGATTTCGTCGGGATCGGTGGCGACGATGCGGGCGACGACCTCCTTCCAGTCTTGTTCGTCTGCGATGTCGAGACGGAGCCCGGCTTTACGGAGGGATTTGCCTTTGTCATCCTTGGCGTCGTCGGGGCCGTGGCATTTGAAGCAGTTGCCAGAGAGGATGGGGCGGATGTCGCGGGAGAAAGAGAGGTTTTCGCCTCTGACCAGCGAGGTGAGAGAAAAGAGAAGGAGCGCTGAGAGTATTTTCAGAGTAGATTTCTACGTTTAAGTCCCATTTGGATGGAGACTGATTGGGGGTGGGCGTGTTGGCGGAGGTCAGAGGCCACGAGATTACCATTGGCGACCCCCACTTCGTGCCGATTCTGCTAAGTTATTCCTTCAGGGGGAGGAGTTCGATGGACTTGAACTGAATGGGCGCGGTTTCGGCTTGGATGGAAATCCAGCCTTTGGTGAGCGGGGTCCCGTCGTTGAGTTGGGTTTTGTCGTATTCGCAGACGACTTGTCCTTTAGCGATGTGTTTGAATTTGTCGCCACGGACTTCGATTTCCACGGTGACCCATTCGTCGCCATGCGTGGTGGGGCCGCTGGTGTTGATGACGTGGCCCTTGGTGAGTTTGCCTTTCCAATGGAGGTGGGTTCCAGGGGTGCAGATGTTGAGCGTGCCACGATCACCTTTGCCGAGGCCGCCGAGGAGTTGCACTTCAATCGAGTTTGGAAAGTCCTGATCTTTTTTGATGGTCGTGGGATCCTGGCAATGGAGCATGAAGCCGTTGTTGCGATTGGCCCAGCCCGGGCCGCCGGCGACTTGCTTGCCGATGAAGCGGTAGGTCGAGCGGATCTTGTAGTGGGAATAGGGTGTCTTGTAGTAGAGGTGGCCGAATTCGCCGCTGAACTTTTCCCACTTGGAGTAGTCGATGGTGAGGAGTCGGTCCTGAACCTTGAAGGTGTCCTTGTAATTCACACCCAAGTCCGAGCCTTTGAATTTTGGAGTCCAGCCGGTGAGATCTTTGCCATTGAAGAGCTGAATCCAGTTTTCTTTTTTGCTTTCCTGGGCATGGGTGATGCCGAGAGCGAGAACAGCGAGGAGAAGTTGTTTTTTGATCATGGGGTGAAGCTAGGATGGGTTATACGTCAATGCAACGGGCATTCTTCTGTAGAATCTCCCAATAAAAAACACCTTCCATCGAAGAGGAAGGTGCTGAGTGAAAAATGGGTGGTCTGGCTAGAGCTCTTTTCCGTTGATGGTGAGTTCGTGGATGGACCAGAAGAGGTTGTGTCTGCCGGTCTGGGTGATGCGGATGAACTTGGCATCGGTGGGATCGAAGTCGATCGCGGTGAGAGGGTTGTTGCCATTGCCTTTGGCGAGGGGGCGGCCCCATTTTTTGCCGTCTTTCGAAACGTGGACTTCATACTTCCTCGGGTAGTCACCTTTGGAACCCCGGGCATCGAGGGTGACGGTGCTGACTTTGGAAAGCTTGGGAAGTTCGATCTGAACCCACATTCCGGCTTTCATGGAGGAACCGGTGGAGTAACGGGACTTTGGGTTGCCATCGACGCATCCATTAAGGTCACCACCATTGTTGCTGGCGGTGAGTTTCCAGGCTTTACGGTTGGAGAGAACGGGAGGAGAGAGCGCTTCGAGTTCGCTCTGGGTCCACGGCTCTTTACGGGAAGAATGCTTCTTGCGGAGGGCGGCTACGGTGTTTGGTTGGGTCAGGCCATGTTTGTTTCCGAAGGAATTGCGCACGAAGGTGGTGATGTCGGCGATCCATTGGTCGTTGTTGGTGGCCATGGAGACCATGAGTCCTTCGTATTTTTTTCCGTCAATGTCGCCGGTGAGTCCGTGAAGGAGGGTTCGAATGGCGGTCTTGTCATTTCCGGCGAGGCGGGGATTGTTGAGGAAGGAGGGCGCAAGGAAGTGTCCTTTTTGTCCCGGCATGGGAGTGCCTTTCCCGTCACCTCCGTGGCAGGAGAAGCAGAGTTGCTGGTAGATGACTTTACCATTTTGCATGGACTTAGCAAAGGCCTTGCCGAGGCGTTCCTGGGCCCGGGCGTCGGCGCGGGCGGCGACAGCGGAACCCCGGAGATTCTTGATGGCATTGACGGCTTCGTTGTTAGAATATTTGTCGATAAGGCCGTCGACGAGGGCGGCAAGAACCGGGTGCTCCGGGTTGCTAACGCCGATGGAGTTGATTGCCTGAAGAGTCATCTCGATATCTTCGGCGACATACTCAGAATTACTGAGGGCTTTGATCACCCCGGCATCGCCATCGGCGAGGAATGGCTCGGCGACACGCACGGCGGCGGTGCGGACAAGGGAGGAGCCGTCATTGAGTGCTCGAACGAGAACTTTTTGGGTGACCTTGCTCATTCCTTCGAGTGTCCAGAGGGCGTGAAGGCGATCGAGTTCGTTTCCGCTGGAAATGACGAGGTTTTCGAGTTTGGGAACGACGGTTTCACGGTCCTTGCGGAGGATGATGAGCTTTTGAGCGGTGTCACGCCACCAGCCGTTGGGATGGTTGAGGTAGGGAACGAGCTCGGCGGTGGTCTTGTCGAGGAGGCGGGGCTGGACATCGGGCTTGTAGCTGTCGTGAACGAGGCGGTAGATGCGGCCTTTTTGGATGTTTTTGTGAATGCCCCACTTGTCGATGACGCCGCGGAGGTAGGATTTCGGACGAGTCCAGTTTCCTTGCTGAATGATGCCGCGGTGCATGTCGATCATCATCATGGCGCCATCGGGTGAGGTGGTAGCCCAAAGTGGGCGGAAGTTGATGTCGCGGGTGCGCATAAATTCGGTGCCGGGATAGGCGTTACTGAGAACGGTTTTTCCGTCCTTACGGGTGACCTTGGCGCGGCGAACGAGACGTCCGACGGGCTCGGGGATGATGAGATCTCCCTGAAGATCGGCGGGAAGGCGGTCGCCACGGTAAATTCCCTGGCCGGCGCATCCGGTGAAGTTGTTGAGTCCGCCGCGCTTGTTAACCCGGCGTTTTCCGCCCTGGACGTCGGGGACGTCGGCGATGGGGAAGACTTCACGGAAGCCGGGGGCTTCCTGCCCTCGGAGGTCGAGGGCGCCGTAGGTGATGGGTTGTTGGAAATAGAAGGCGGGCTTTTCGCCACCGGCGGCGGAGTAGTAATTACGTCCCGCATTGTCCATGCCGATTCCCCATTGTCCGCCACCACGGGGGAGCTTTTGAACTTCGAGTTTCCCGTCGGTGAAACGGTAGCGCTTATTCTCGTAGGTGAGATAAATCCAGTTATCGAGATTCCAGATGAGACCGGAGGGTTGGTGCTCCATGTTGCCGCCGCGCTTGCCGCCTTCATAGATTTTCACTTTTTCGTCGGCCACGCCGTCGTTGTCGGAGTCGCGGTAGGTCCAGAGGTCGAGGGTGTTGGTGATACCGACCATGATGCGGTCATCGAGAGGAAGAACCATGCGGGGGAGAAGCATGTTGTCGATGAAGATAGAGTGCTTGTCGTAAATGCCATCACCATTGGTGTCCTCGTGACGGGAAATCCGGGATTTGGGCTCTTGCTCACCGGTGGCGTCGGCGTCCTGCATATAAGTGAGCATTTCCACGACGTAGAGGGCGCCATTTCCATCCCAGGCCATTGCAACAGGCTCGTTAATGTGAGGGTCGCTGAGGGCGAGTTCGAGACGGTAGCCGTCCTGAAGTTCGATGGATTTGTGGGACTCCTCGATCGAGAGAAATCCTTCTTGGTAGATCTTGTCGCCTGGTTCGGCGAAGAGAGGAAGGGCGGTGAGAAGTGGAATAAGGCGCTTCATGGGTAAGGTGATGAATGAAAGAGACGGGAGATGAGAAGGGGAAGTTTCTTTTTTTTTTGTTTTTCGTCATTTGGTCCCGAAAAAGAGACCTTACGCTCGTGAATTGGAGCATGCGCGGCTAAAGGACGGCATCATGACTTTGGAGATTTCCATTCCAGCCTTGCTGTTTCCGGCTTAGCCATGCGGATTGTAATGAAACAAATGGAAGAGCCCGAAGAATGATATAGATTGAGACTGATCATGACTCGACGGAGCGTTAATTTGGGTGTTGAGTTTTGCTCATGAGACTTTACCGGACTTCGCAGGGCGCCTTGCTGGCAGATGGAGAGGATTTTCACGCGGTGGGTGATGATTTGATTTTAAGATTGTTCCAATCCAAAGCCGGAGAGGTTGAGGGTCTTCTCGAAGGTGAAAAGGGCATGAAGGTGGGTAAGTGTGATCAGGCGGAACTCCTTCCTCCCGTCCCGGATGAAACCGAGGTTTGGGCCTCGGGAGTGACTTATTTACGGTCGAAGTCGGCGCGGATGGAAGAGTCGGAGGAGGCGGGCGGTGATGTTTTTTATGACTTGGTTTATGATGCCGAGCGCCCCGAGTTGTTTTTTAAGGCGATGGGATACCGGGCGGTGGGATCTGGCGGACTGATTCGGGTGAGGGAAGACTCGACGTGGGATGTGCCGGAGCCGGAGCTGACGCTGGCGATCAATTCGAGCGGCGAGATTTTTGGCTTCGCGATCGGGAACGATGTGAGCTCGCGATCGATTGAGGGAGAGAATCCGCTCTATTTGCCGCAGGCGAAAGTTTACACCGGAAGTTGCGCCATCGGTCCGTATCTGACGATTGGGCGGAAGGCCCTGGCTGACGATGCCGAGATCAAGCTCGAGATCGAACGGGCCGGTGAGCAGTTTTTTTCGGGATCGACTGACCTGACCCAATTGAAGCGGAGTGTCGAGGAGTTGGTTGAGTTTCTATACCGCGAGTTGGATTTCCCCAATGGAGCGATGCTCATGACCGGAACGGGAGTTGTTCCGGGAACCGACTTCACCCTGACTTCGGGGGATGTTGTGAAAATTAAAATTGAGGGTCTCGGAGTCCTCGAAAATACCGTAGCTTAAGACCACATGAGTTTCCAAACCAAGAATCCTGTCACCGGAGAAGTCCTTCCCGGAAGTTTTGTAAAATCGAGCGCCGAGGAGGTCTCCCGCGCTTGCGAAAGTTGTGCCGCCGCCGCGACGACCCTCCGCCGGAAATCGGGCGAAGAACTTGCGGGCTTGCTTGAAACAATCGGAGCCAGTTTGGCCGAGGCACGCGATGCGATATTAGAACGGGTTCAAGCCGAGACCGGATATCCCGATGGACGGGTGCAGGGTGAATTTGGCCGCATGGTGGGTGGCTTTGCGGCTTTTGCTGAAGTGGCCCGCGATGCTTCCTGGGTTGAAGCGACCATCGATCATGCTGATCCGGATCGTGCGCCTTTGTCCAAGCCGGACCTTCGTAAAATGCTCATTCCGATTGGTCCGGTGGGCATCTTTGGAGCGAGTAATTTCCCCTTGGCACTTTCGGCCGGTGGATCCGATGTGACCAGCGCGCTGGCTGCCGGGTGTCCGGTGGTAGTGAAGGGACATCCTTCGCATGCTGGAACGTGTGAGTTGATTGGTAAGGCGGTTCAAGAGGGCGTTTCGAAGGCTGGTTTTCCTGAAGGCACTTATCAATTGGTGCAGGGTGAAGGGCATGAAGTGGGTGAGGCTATCGTGACGCATCCCGACGTGGCCGCCGTTGGTTTCACGGGTTCCTTACGTGGTGGACGTACCCTATTTGATCTCGCTTCACAACGAGAGGTTCCCATTCCACTTTACGCAGAAATGGGGAGCGTGAACCCGCAGTTTGTTTTACCCGAATTAGTCGAGGCGAATGGCGAAGGATTCGCCGAGAGTTTCTTTGGAAGCATTACTTTAGGGAATGGACAGTTCTGCACTTGCCCCGGAATGTTGTTCCTGCCTCCAGGCTCGGATGCTTTGTTGGAAAAACTCGCATCCCTGGTTGCTGACAGCACAGGGCAGCCGGTTTTGAATGAGGGAATTTGTTCGGCGTTTGAGTCGGGAATGTCCCGCCTGGAATCGCTCGAGGGAGTCCAGGTTCTCGCAAAAGGAACGCTCGAAGGTGCCGTCGTCGGAGCTCCGGCGATGATGGTGCAAGTTTCCTATGCGGACTATGTCGCTCAGAGGAAAGTTCTCTCGGAAGAAGTCTTCGGGCCTTCCGCGGTGGTGGTTATTTGCGATGACGTTACGCAATTCACGGAGGCGGCCCGTGATTTTGAAGGGCAACTCGGAGCGTCCCTGCACGGAACCGAAAGTGAGTTGGCGGGAGCGAAAAATTTGCTGGATGAATTGGAGCGCTTCACCGGCCGTGTGGTGGTCAATGCCTTCCCGACTGGATTGGAGGTTTGTCATTCGCTGGTTCACGGGGGTCCTTACCCCGCGACGACCAATTCACATTTTACCTCGGTGGGCCAAAGCGGAATCACTCGCTGGGCACGCGCGATGAGCTACCAAGGAGTGCCCGATGCGCTTCTGCCACCCACCTTGCAGGAAGCCAACCCGCTTGGTATTGCCCGCCGAGTCGACGGAGTTTTCACGCTATGAGTGAGATTCTCGAATCGGGCGAAGAGAGGATCGAAGAAGTCGTGACCCGTTCGGAAGGAGCGGACGGCGAACTTCCGATCTCGGGCGATGATTTAACAAAAGGAAACAGCGGAGATCTCTTCGGCTGGATGCAAAATGTCGGCATGGGCTGGAAAGCCGCGGGTTGGGGAAAAAGGGAGATTTTGATCCTCTCGACCCAAGGTGGCATCCGTCAGCCAGACGGAACACCGACGGCACTCGGTTATCATTCGGGTCATTGGGAGGTGGGCTTGCTCATGGAAGCGGTGGCGCAGGAAGTGGCGAGATTGGATGGTGTTCCTTTTGCGGGATTTTGTAGTGATCCGTGCGACGGACGCACGCAGGGAACGAAGGGGATGATGGATTCCCTCCCGTTTCGAAACGATGCTGCGATG
>ERZ1048068.3560-NODE-3560-length-10199-cov-4.219736_pt1 | contig 10199 bp, 8 predicted proteins | sample MGYA00383098_ERZ1048068 | MGnify/ENA primary metagenome ERZ1048068 (study PRJEB29581, sample SAMEA5548368) | metagenome | biome: marine; feature: coastal; material: water | depth 1 m | study: Short-term variability in the microbial, nano- and picoplankton... | reverse complement strand
GTGGTAAGACGCATGCCAACTATCGTAATCACTCGGATGACATGAGCGGAAGGTTTCCGACGAAACATAATCCTGATCGAGCACGGCAACAGGTCGGTTATCAGGGCCGACTGAGTCATCCTGTATCAGGTGGGCCATGCCCATCGCCATCACTATCCCAGCCCAGACAATCGCGACCAACGTAACCCAGCCTCCCACCGTGCGTGGCAAACGGACCCCGCCACGAGTTGAGGAAGAAGTGGGTTACGATGCTGACACGCCAATAACTTTGAGTGTTTTTGGCCGCAAATCAATGCAGCGAAGCGCTCCATCCAAATTCGACGGCTTACTCGTCCTCTTCGGCCGGCGCTTCCGGCAATACCAATGGTTCGGCCCCGAAATCGATCTGGAACGTCTCTTCGGCGATCCGCCGTTGATTCGACGCGATCTGGGTGCGATAGCGATCTAGTTTGCGGCGATTTTCCAACGCTTCGGCTAACGTCAACGCTGCCATGGGAGTCATGCCCGTTTGCCAGACATAGAGTTGGCGTAAGCGCGGGAGTTGGGTGAGCGAGTCTACCGCCGCATCCGTGATTCCTGTTGAGTGCAGGTTGAGCGACGCCAACCGCTTGAGCGGACTCAGCGCGGCGAGTCCGTCATCGGTGATCGCAGTGTCGTCGAGGCGCAGCCGACAAAGCTCAGTCATCTGCGCGACGTTCGCCATGCCAGCATCGGTCACGCCCGTGCCGCCCAAGTCCAGTCGATGTAAAGCCGGGGCCAGCACGAGCAGACGAGTCAACGTGGCGTTGTTAAAATCCTCTCCGGCTAGACGGGCATTCGCACCTAACCACGGCTCATTCGCCGTGAGCGGACGAATCGTGATACCAAGTTCAACCTCGAGCTCACGAGCGATCGTCAGCATGTCGGCACGATCCGGAATCGGCGGAAGTGGCAAGCCAAGCTGCGCCGCGACAATCTCAACCACCACCGGATCGGGAGCACGATCCATAAAACCGCCGTCCGCTGGAGCCCCATCCGCGATCCACCAATCAAGCACCGCCAAATCAGCATCGGTGGGCTGCGGGCGACCCGCCGGCGGCATGTGTTCCTTGTGGTCCAAAGGCAGATACAGCCGCTGCAACAACAGGCTCTCCGCGGGATCGCCCGCTATAATCGCTTCACCGTGTTCGCCTCCCGCGACGATCGCTTCAAATGAATCCAAGCGCAGGTCACCATCCACCCGAGACTCGCCGTGACACGCCACGCATCGCGCGTTCAGCACAGGTTGCACGACGTCATGAAACACAGCAGCTTCGGCCAGGGTTGCGGGCGCCGGACGACCCCCCGTCCCACCGCCCAACAAAGGTCGCAGGATCGCCGGAGCATGTTCCGCCAAATAACCGGGGCCGTGCGTCAAGGACCCACCATTGTGCCCCGTCCAAGCCATGATCACGAGAGCCACTCCGAGCACCGAGCCATAGAACTTCGGCCACTTCTGCACCACGAACAAGGTAACCGTAAGCCCGAGCGTTACGAAACCGAGATTCTGGTGCCGCTCCGCCAGCATCTCGTCGTAACTGCCTTGTTGTGCGAGGAGCCAGCCGCAACCCGCCGCCATCGCGGCGCCCAGCACCACAAAACCCAATACCACCATGCGAGCGCCCGTGGTCAGGCGCAGCTTGGACCAGCGCCAACCCATCGCTTCCGAAACCGCCAGCAACAGCAACACCCCGATGGGCACATGCACCACCAGCGGATGAAGCCGGCCAACAAATATCGCGAGATCAGACATGCAAATTTAAGATCAAGAGCGATCAGGCCATGATGCCATTGACGACGTGGCCGTGCACATCGGTGAGGCGGAAATCGCGGCCCTGGTAACGGTAGGTGAGCTTTTTGTGATCAATGCCGAAACAGGCCAACATCGTCGCATGCAGATCGTGCACGTGAACCTCTTGTCCATCGTTCAAGTAGCGGTAACCAAGATCGTCCGTCGATCCCCACGTCGTCCCCGGACGGATACCGCCACCCGCCATCCAAACGGAAAACGCATTGATATGATGATCACGGCCCGTGCCCTGGCCCATCGGCGTGCGGCCAAACTCGCCACCCCAGATCACCAGCGTGTCTTCCAACATGCCCCGTTGCTTAAGGTCTTTGACCAATGCCGCCGAAGCCTGATCGCACAGCTTACTCGCAACTTGGATGTTTTCGTCGAGACCGCGATGGTGGTCCCAGCCTCGATGGTAAAGTTGCACGAAGCGCGAACCCCGTTCAAGTAGGCGTCGGGCCAGCAAACAATTGGCCGCGAAGGAACCGTCGCCCACTTCCTTTATGCCATAAAGATCGAGCATCGATTGGGGTTCTTCGCTGATATCCGCGAGTTCCGGCACGCTCGTCTGCATCTTGAAAGCCAACTCGTATTGCGAAACGCGTGTCTCGATTTCAGGGTCGAGCGACTGCTGTTGTTGCAGGCCGTTGAGTCGCGCCACTTCGTCGATGACCTGACGTTGCGTACTCTGGCATACCCCATCGGGGTTGCCAACGTAGTGCACCGGCGCCCCCCGGCTCTGGAACTGCACGCCTTGGAATTTGCTCGGCAAAAAACCCGCCGACCACTGACGCGCTGAAATCGGTTGCGCGCCACCACCGCCCTCCGAAACGAGCACCACGTAACCAGGAAGATTCTCCGCCTCCGATCCCAGTCCGTAGAGCAACCAGGAGCCCATGCTGGGTCGACCCTTGTTGATCGAACCTGCGTTCATGAATGCGTGGGCCGGGTCGTGGTTGATCTGCTCCGTATGCATCGAACGCACGATACAAATGTCATCGGCAATCGTCTGCGTGTGCGGCAACAAATCGCTGATCATTTGCCCCGAAAGGCCACAGCGACGGAATCCAACCTTGGCACCGCGAGCTAGCAATTCTGTGCCTTGTAACTGCGCGAGTTGTTCGCCCTTCGTAAACGACTCGGGGAACGGCTGTCCGTGCAACCGATTGAGCATCGGCTTGGGATCAAACAGGTCCACATGGGAAGGACCACCAGCCATGCAAAGATGCACGACTCGTTTGGCTTTTGGGTAAAAATGAGGGGCATCCAATACCCCACGCCATGGGTCCTGTTGGCCGAGTAATTTTGGATTGATGATCGAACCGAGCGCGAGCGTGCCAATCGCTTGCGCCGACTTGCCAAGAAACGTCCGTCGCGACCACGCGCGTTGGTGATTCTCCAAGTTCTTGATGTCTTGTGGGGTGAGCATGATCAGGTCGCGCGTCAGTAACGCATGAGGGTTTCGTTGAGATTGAGGAGCACCCGCGCGACTTGGGTCCATGCCGCGAGTTCGACGCCGTCTAACGCGTCATTTACCGGACGAATTCCAATTGTAGCCAACTTCGCGGCATCTTTTGTTTCGTCGCTGTAGTTCGCATGCTGGGTATAATAAAACTCCTCCAACCCCGACGCTTCTTCTTCGGTCGGGGAACGCGCCAATACCAATCGATAGGCATGATCGATTCGCGACTCAAAATCATCCTGAGCCGGTTCGGTCAATGCCCGCTCGGCCAATCCGCGGGCGGCTTCCACGAAGGTCGGATCGTTGAGCAAAGTAAGCGCCTGCTGCGGCGTATTCGAAACGGTGCGCTCTGCGGCACATTCCTCGCGGGAAGGCGCATCGAAGTTGGCCATCATCGGATGCGGAAATGTCCGCTGCCAATGAGTATAAACACCGCGGCGATATTGGCGGTCATCTAGATCCGTTTGATACTGGCGCTTCGGAAAATTCAACGAAGCGTAGTAGCCCTCGGGTTGATAAGGCCGCGAACTGGGGCCGCCAATTTCAGGGTCGAGTAACCCTGCCGCAAATAGCACATTATCGCGCACAAACTCCGCCTCTAAGCGTCGCGCCGGATGTGATGCCAGCAAACGATTATTCGGATCCAAGTTCTGCATGTCCTCGCGGAAGGTCGACTGCTGCCGGTAGGTCGCGGAATTCACCAGCAAGCGCACCATCGCCTTCACGTCCCAGTCAGATTCAACGAATTCCACCGCCAACCAGTCCAACAATTCCGGGTGACTGGGATACTCGCCCTGCAGGCCCAGATCATCGACCACGGCGGAAAGACCGGTGCCGAAAAACTGGTTCCACATTCGATTCACTTGCGTCCGCGCCGTCAGCGGATTTTCCGGTGATACAATCCACTCCGCTAAATCTAGCCGCGATGACCGACCCTCGGAATCCGGCAGACCACTTGCGATAAAACCAGGAGGTGCAGGATCTACGACTTCGCCGGATTCATCCTGCCAGTTGCCGCGCGGTAAAACGCGGGTCTCGAGCGGCTCCGCCGCTTCAGTAATCATCGTGAACGCCATACCATCCCGACAGGCCGTAATCTCGCGCAACGTTTCCACCGCCGTCGCGTAGGCCATCGGATCACCGGCTGCAGTGCCTTTGAAATATTCCGTCGCCAAAATCCGCCACTGTGATTCCGACAGCGCCTCGCCTGCATTGTCGACGGCGGACGCGACCGCTGAAGGCAAGCCACTCGCCACCTCATCGGCCTTTCGCCGGAGCCCCAAGGGTGATGACGTCAAACGGGCACGAGCAAGATCCGAGGTCTTGAGCGTGACGATGAGTTCGTCTCCAGCCTCAATTTCAATCGGCGATTCCAATTGATAAATCACCTGCTGTGATTCGCGAGCATACTGGGGATTCGTTCGCCAAATCTTTTCCACCGAGGTGACCATATAAGCGTTGAAAAAAGTCCATGAATCGCGATCTGGAAATCCCCCAGCGAGTTCCAGCTTCTTTGCTTTGGTCGCGCCCTTACGGCGAAGTTCAATGTCTGGGATGACCGAGAAAGAGCCAAACGAACCCCGGGCCACGGTGCCACTTCCCTGCGGATCGAGTAAGGCTTCAAGGCGCACGGCCGAGACGGTTCCAGTTGAGGGTGATAGGACCAAGCGGGTGCCAAAGTTATCGCTCCCTTTCTGTTCCTTTTTCGGAATGGTCTCCATCCTCACCGAACCATCAGCCAACCGCTCGACTTCGGTAAGGTCGTCACCGGTAGCCTGAACAATCTTCATGATCGACCACCCACCGGTTGCGGAGAGCAACGTATCCGCATTGTCGCGAGTCCAATCGATCACGCGATTGCGTTCGGTTGGGGTAGCCAGAATCGAATCAACAACCTGGGAGATACGATCCGATTGGGCCGCCTGTAAGCGAGCTGCGCGGCGCTTCAAGTAGTCACTTTCGACGTCCATTTCCGGTGGAAACGGGAAGTTGTTATTAAATCCCTTCAAATCGGGATTAGGGGTATATTTATAGTCCGAATACACCCCCCATTGCTTCATATCCGCGAAATAAGCGGCAAGGCTGTAAAAGTCGCGTGTGGTGAAAGGATCGTATTTGTGGTCGTGACATTCGGCGCATCCCACGGTCGATCCGAGAAACGTGGTCGTAACCGCCCGCACGCGATCGGCGGCAGACTTAGCCAAATACTCTTTCGGCTGCGCCCCACCCTCGCGGGTCATCAGATTCAGCCGGTTAAACCCTGACGCGATAATCTGTTCCGGCGTGGGGTCGGGCAGCAGGTCACCCGCCAACTGCTCGCGCACGAAGTCATCGTAGAGTTTGTTTTGGTTAAACGCATCGATGACATAATCGCGATACGGGAAGATGTTTTGGCGTTGATCCCCGTGGAACCCCACCGTGTCGGAAAAACGCACCAGGTCCAACCAAGGCACCGCCATGCGCTCACCGAAGTGCGGCGAAGCGAGAAGTCGATCGACGGCGCGTTCGTAAGCGCCTGGGCTCGCGTCGTTCAAAAACGTGTCGAGTTCGGTAGGCGTGGGAGGAAGCCCCACCAGGTCGAGTGAAAGTCGGCGTAGCAGCGTGGCGCGATCGGCTTCGGGGTGCGGCGCGATATTCGCATCTTCGAGTTTGCGGAACACAAAATGGTCGATCGCATTGCGCACGAGACTGGCCGATGCCACCGTCGGCGGAGCGACTTTTTCCGGCATGATGTAGGACCAATGCGGTTCATACTCCGCGCCCTGTTCGATCCAACGACGAATGATCGCGCGATCTAAGTCGCTCGCCTGATGCAAGGCATCGGGCGGCGGCATAACCTTGACGGGATCCGTGCTCGCGAGCCGTAGCCACACTTCAGACTCCTCCGGTTTGCCCGGCACGATTCCCGTGATCGTGCGGCCAGCCTTGTTAACGTGCGGCGCTATCGCGAAATCGCGTAGATCGAGCCGGAGTTTGGATTGGTTGTTTTCCTCGTCGGGTCCGTGACATTTGAAACACGTATTCGACAGAACAGGTCGCACATCCCGGTTGAATTCAATTTTGTCCGGAATCCGATTCGCCGCCATCAATGAGCCGGTGCAGATCGAACCACCGATCAGGGCACAAAACGAGATAAGGGAACTCGAACGAAGAATAGAAGGCGTCATGTGGAGTAGAGCTCCAAAGGCAACTCGACCCACCGTTCCGCTGCAAGCGTCGGATTACCCAAACGCTACGACCCGCGCCGAAACGGTCCTCAGCCCGCTCTCGATACCCGACCTGATACCTTACGCCAAATCCCCAAGAGCGCAGCGAAGTCGGCCTCTTTTGAAGCGCTGGTGATCACGTGATCAAAGTTTTCGCGCTCCTGCTGTTCCTTCTCGGCCGTGATCATCCGGCGTTCGATTTCTGAGGCGACTTCGCCTCGGCCCGAAAGGCGCACCCGCAGCTCCTCAATCGGTAAATCGATATATACCGTTCCCATGTGTCGGGCCAACAGAGGACTCTTCTCCGCCGCCTGTCGGAAATTTCCGACACCTTGCACATCCACATTGATGATCAGGCTTTGACCTGCGGCCAAGGGATCGAGCACGGATGACGCCAGGGTGCCGTAGCGGTTCTTGCGATGAACGAGCGCCCATTCGAGAAACGCGTTCTCGGCAAGACGTTGGTCAAATTCCCGGGCGGTTAAAAAGTGGTAGTCCCTTCCGTTGACCTCTCCCGGGCGAGGCTCGCGGGTCGTGCTGGTCACCACGCGGGAAAACCCCGGCACTTCCGCCACCATGCGTTCGCAGAGAGTGGTCTTGCCGGAACCGGCAGGACCGGCGAGCACGAGTAAAACGGGAGCAGCAAGCGTAGCGTCGTCCGACATGGCTCAATCAATCAGTAGGTAAAGGCCACGGCGGAAACGACCGCACCATACGACGCGATCACCAATCCCACCAAACGAGCGCGATCTGGTTTGCGATACAGCCACTCCAGAAAATCGCGCATCCGGAACGGCGAAGCCCCGAGATAAATCGCGAGCGCCGCGGCGATATATATCGCGATTTTATAGAGATAAATCCGCCCGCCATCGGTGATCTCTCCGTAATCCCATACCATGTAACCCGTATCAAGCAGCGGCGAAGCCGCTAGCAGCACGAGCACACAGGCTCCACGAACGGCCAAAAAATCTGGCACCAACTTGAATGATGCGACCGCCACAATCGCGAAGAAGATGAAGAGAGCCTTTCGATACTGCCCGAAGTCCGCCGCCGAAAGCTGAGTGATCCGGTAGAGAAACCACACCGCACCGGCCCCAAACAGCACATAGGCAACCGTGCGCGATCGCGGAAACCGCTTGATCGAAGTCACAATCGCCGGGAACGGCAAGATGAATAGCACCCCCATAATAAGGAGCAACAATCCGGTAATAAGTGTGGCGAGTGAAAGGGTCATAAGCGTTGGGGAAGGTTCGGGAAGAAAACCGCGTCGGCTCTTTCTCTTTATTCTTTCTCTTTCTCGATCCCGTATCCAGCCAGTTCCTCTTCAACACATCCGTCTCCGGCGAAACGCGCAAGTAAACCTCCGATCATCGAAACGATTTCGATCAACTGTTTTTTTCCCAACTCTGCTTCAGCAGTCTCAATCAACCCACGAGACACCAGGACATCCAGACACGCAGCGCTCTCAACGCCCGAGCCTCGGGCGATATTAAAGTAGCGCGAACGATCACGATAGGAACGCTTGCCGTTCCCTTCGGCGATATTGAGCACAATACTTGTTGAAACTCGATCGAGTTGATCTTTGGCCGCAACCCGAGACGCGATTCCCTCCAAGAGAGGCGTGCACCAACCACAGAAGGTGACACCCAATTGGTAAACCTTTAGGTTTTCGTGATCGAAACGGCGTTGCATTCAGGAATGAAGTCCAAGATTGGTGGAAGGGCCAGCGTGGAGAAGAAAGATAAAGATAAAGAGGAAAGACTAAAGATGCCGGGCCTATCTCGGAATTTCAGCGGGCGTTTTCCCCTCACTCCACCCCCACCCCTTCCAGCACGAGTTCGCCGTAAAGGGTGCTGATGGTCGCTCGGGTCATTTTCACTTCGACTATTTCGCCCACCAGGCGGGGATCGGCGTCGACGATGACGACGCGGTTGCCACGGGTGCGACCGGTGAAATGTTGGCCCGTTTTGTCCGGGCCTTCGAGCAACACCGGTTGCACCGAGCCGACCAGCGACTCGTTGCGGCGCTTCGAATTCACCCGCAACACGTCGAGCAAGGCTTGATTACGCGCTTCTTTAACCTCGTCCGTGATTTGATCTTCGAGTTCGGCCGCCACAGTTCCGCTGCGGATCGAATACTTGAAGATGTAGGCCATATCGAAATTACAGGATTCGAAGAGCTCTTTGGTCTGCTGAAAGTCTTCCTCGGTCTCGCCGGGGTAACCTACTATCACGTCGGTCGAAAAATACATGTCGGGACGTACCGCTCGGAGAGAATCCACGATCTCTTTATAACGCTCCCGTGAGTAAGGGCGGTTCATGGCCCGCAACATCTTATTGCTGCCACTCTGCATGGGCAGGTGGACGTATTCGCAGAGCTTGGGCAGTCGACCATAAGCCTTGACCAAGTCCTGCTTGAACCCGCGCGGATGCGGTGAGGTGAAACGGATGCGTTCGATGCCATCGATTTCGTGCATCTTTTCGATCAACTGCACGAACGGTGAGACTCCGTTGATCCCGTGATAATCACGGCGCCCGTAGCTGGTGACGATTTGGCCGAGTAGCGTGATCTCTCTGACGCCCCGCTCGGCTAGATTACGACATTCCGAAATGATATCCTCCATCGGCCGCGACCGCTCATCGCCACGGGTTTTGGGCACGATGCAGAAATTACAGGACATATTGCAGCCCTGTTGAATCGAAACAAACGCACTGACTTGGCGTTCTTCAGTCTCGAGATGATCGCGAATCGTATTTTGCGAATCCACTTCTTCGCCAATATCGACGATGGAATCGCCCACGGGCACGCCAGAGTCTTTGGCGGCTCGAATATTGTCCAAATAATCGGGGACTTGGTGGAATTTCTGGGTGCCGACGATTAGATCGACATCGGGTAGCTTTTCGAGAATCGAAGCACCGCGGTTCTGGGCCATGCATCCGAGAATCCCTAGGACGAAGTCCGGATTTTTTCTTTTCCGGCGCTTCACATAACCCGCTTTACCCAAGGCCTTTTGCTCAGCGGCATCCCGCACACTGCAGGTATTGAGCAGCATAATGTCGCAGTCTTTTTCGGCGTCGACGATGCGATATCCGCGTCCACGCAACATCGCCGCGACAGCCTCGCTGTCGCGCTCATTCATCTGACATCCATAGGTCTTAATGTAGACGCGGTTCATCTGGGGAAGCGTTTGCCTAGAGTGAGAGCACGCAGGGTCAATGGGTAAAGCTCCGGCGACAGGGTGCGTTCAGCAGAAATAAATGATCAAAAACCTGCATTTTTCTGTAATTGGCAGGGAAATTGCCACGTTGCATCCCTATCTGACCCGCATCCTACAAACCTTCTGGACGTCATTGTGCTGTGTGTGCTCACCCGACATTGCCGCTCAAGAGCTGTTTCGTGACGACCACGAGCCGCGTCGCACGATCAACACCATGACTCATTCGGCCTCCGACCCGCCCCGATCCTTCTAGGATAAAACCACTCGCCTTCGGGCGCCTCCCACGTTTTGAAACTGAGCATGGGATTCTTTGATCGTTTGAAGGGCAAATCGAAGCCGCCTGCCCCGGCCAACCAACCGCATTCGCCTCAGCCCGAATCGCCGATGGAAAACACTCCAGCGGACGCCCCCCAAGCTTCGGGCGACACGAGCCTCGTGGGTCCGCGGCTGCAAGCCGCGTTGGAATTACTGGAAATCCGTAATCTCGACGACGCCCGCACCATC
>ERZ1048068.3552-NODE-3552-length-10209-cov-4.065688_pt1 | contig 10209 bp, 6 predicted proteins | sample MGYA00383098_ERZ1048068 | MGnify/ENA primary metagenome ERZ1048068 (study PRJEB29581, sample SAMEA5548368) | metagenome | biome: marine; feature: coastal; material: water | depth 1 m | study: Short-term variability in the microbial, nano- and picoplankton... | reverse complement strand
GTACAGATCGATATGGGAGGGTCCACCAGATAGGAATAAATAGATGACCCGTTTAGCTGTGGGTTTAAAATGCGGACCTGCAAGAGTGCCGGCAAACTTGTCCGACGCTTCAGATGCGGCTGCATTCAACAGTGATGGATTCAACAGATGAGCTGCACCCAGTGCTCCCAGTCCGCGGGCACCAAGCCCGATCATTTGTCTGCGTGTCTGATTTTGATGAAAGTCAAATGGATTCATTTTGATTACTCTCTGTTTAAGGTTTCGTCTAAGTTTAAGATCATGGAGGCCAGAACCGTCCAAGTTGCATGCTCCTGAGCGGGGATTGAAGAATCTCTTATAGTTTCACCAATCTTTAATAAATCATCAGCCCTTTTCGGTTCGGCTTGGAAAATTTTACTTTGATAAGAATGTGCATCCTGTAACACGTCCTTTCTTATTGAATCTGCAGGTCGTCCGGTTGCCAGTTCGAAAGCCAAGTCTAAGCGATCAGAGAAAGACTTTGCAGGACTTTTTAGAATCCGCTGGGCAAACGCACGGGAGGCTTCCACAAACTGTTCGTCGTTCAATGTTACCAAAGCCTGCATGGGTGTGTTGGTACGCTGTCTTTGCAGGGTACAGGTTTCCCTTGTCGGGGTATCAAACGCCATCATCCCTGGGTGGGGAGCAGAACGCTTCCAGTAAGTGTACATACTGCGACGATATAGCTTATCTCCGTTATCGCGTACGAATCTGCGTCCACCATTCAAGGACACTTCATTCCATAACCCAGGTGGTTGGTAGGGCTTTACCCCAGGTCCACCAAAAGTTCTGTTAAGCAGTCCACTCAAGGAGAGGGCATTATCGCGTACAAATTCTCCCATGAGACGAAAGCGGGGAGCTCGTGCATGGTATAAGTTTACCGGATCTTTTTCCATGTGAACCGTACGAGTCTCCGAGGACTGACGGTAAGTGGAACTCATCACCATTTGTTTGATGGTTCTTTTTACATTCCATTTGTTATCAATGAAATCCTTTGCCAACCAGGAGAGTAGATCCGGGTGTGTGGGCCAACTTCCCTGTGAGCCAAAATCACCGGGAGTACTGACCAAAGGGCGGCCGAAAATAGTCTGCCAGTAGCGGTTGACCGTAACTCTTGCGGTCAGCGGGTGATCTTTATCCATCAACCATTTGGCTAACCCAAGTCGGTTTTTAGGTAACTCTTTGTCCATGGGCGGAAGAAAAGACGGAGTGTCGGGAAGGATTTCTTTTGATTCATCCGGAGATGCATATTGTCCACGCATCAGAACATAAGTTTTTCTCATTTTATTAGGCGGATTATCGCCCATGATCATGGAGGTGAGTTTTTTGTTCTTCAGAGTATTTAGATCTTGTCTCTTTTTTGTAACCGTGGCCAAGGTTTGTTTGTATCCGGGGTCATGCCGGTTGAGGTAGTAGTCAACAACTAGGTTGCGCTGGGTCGGGTTAAGCTTGTTGTGCTCTTCTTTAATGAGGGGGGAAATCGGATCAATGTAGCCCAATCGATCAACTTCCCGAACACTGAGCACGCGCGAATATAAGCGAAGCTCGTCCATCTCGAGGCCATTTGTGGACGATCCATTAAATCGGCGACCAATACGAAAGGCTTTTGGGGTTGCAATGGTTTTGGAAAGGGTATCATGCGTGACCTCCATTGGTTGAGTCTTTCCATTGAGGTAGACTTTCAATCCATTCCCTTTATTTTTACCGTCATAGGTAATAGTTATGTGGTGCCATTGGTTTACGGGAATTGCTTTTTTGGTAACGGCTTTGAGAGCATTTCCGGGAAACTCGTGGACTAGATGCATTCCGAGTTTTCCTCCTTCGAGCCAAATGTCGTAGCCCCGATGTTTTTGGGATTCATCCATTTTGCTAAGGATTGCACCGGTAAGATTTTTTGGAGTTTTAATCCAAACCGACCAAGAGAAAGATTGGTCATGTTCGAGTTTGCCGATTTGAGTAGATTCAATAAATCCATTCTTTTCGATTTTTAATCCATTTCGTGATTTGCCTAATTCCGTCTGCTTTGCTCCTCCATGAAGTACTAAATCTCTACCTGGTTTCGCTAGGTCTGTGGTTTTGTTTCCCTCAAAAGAATCAAAAGTAAGCCCAGCGGTTAATCCTGAAGGTTCAGGAATAGATTGGTAGGGGAGGGACATGATAATCTTGATCTCGTCGAGGGATAGAGTGCGGTTATAAACGCGGACCTCATCAATTTCAGTTCCATTCACTTGTGCGGAGTTGAACCGGCGACCGATACGGAATGGTTTATCAGTTTTAATGGTATTTTCTTTCAGAGTATTGCTCGCGATGATTTTTTCCTGCTTGGTTCCGTCCATATAAATTTCCACGGCATTGGCATTTCTTTTACCGTTGTAAGTTACGCAAAGGTGTACCCATTTATTGGTGGGGATAGTTTTTTTAGAAACAATTTTGAGGGCATTATCGGGCCAGGCATGAACGATATGAGTGCCCAATCGTCCTCCATCCATCCATAAATCATACCCGCGAAATTGGTTACCTTCATTCATTTTACTGAGGATGGCCCCGCCGAGGTTTTTCTGAGAGGTTTTGATCCATGCACTCATGGAGAAGGCTTGGTCATGTTCGAAGTCACCAAAATTGGGTAACTCGGCAAAGGAATTATTCTCGATTTTGATACCTCCTGAAAATTTGGCCTGTTTAATTGATTTCGGAGAGTGATGGAGAATGCATGATGTCGCTCCCTTGTGGCCTACCTTTGAGGTGTTTTTTTCTAGGTTAAGTTGGTCGAAGGGGAGGTGTGCAACCAAGCCCTGAGGGTGAAGCACTTGAGGGTTTTCTTTTAATTGTTTTTTGGTTTTTTGGATCCATTGATCAAATGATTTTAAGGATTCTTTCCGCCTGCTTTGAAGGGAGGTATTGGCCACTTCGACCGCGTTGGTGGCTTCAGATAACTGTTTTTTCCGCTCCGGGGTGACGACTTCAACTGTGGGTGCGGTGTTTCCCCGTCTGGTCTGCATTCCCGGATCCGCATTGTTGTTGTAAAAGGCATAGAACTTAAAATATTCCTCCTGCGAAATGGGATCATATTTGTGGTCGTGGCATTGGGCACACTCCATGGTCAATCCCATCCATACATTTCCTGTGGTTTTAACCCGGTCGACCACATATTCCACACGAAATTCCTCGGGGATCACTCCACCTTCATCGGTAGTTGCATGATTACGATTAAAGCCGGAAGCGATTTTCTGTGCATCGGTGGCATTCGGAATAAGATCCCCAGCTAATTGCTCGGTAGAAAATTGGTCGAAGGGCATATTATGTTTGTACGCATTTAACACCCAGTCCCTCCATGGCCACATATCCCGCGGACCATCGTCATGAAAAACGGAAGTGTCTCCATAGCGGGATGCATCCATCCATACAAGAGTCATTCTTTCGGCATAAGCATCGGACGCGAGTAAGCGATCCACCACCTTTTCAAAGGCGTTGGCTGTGTGGTCCAGAATGAAATTATTTATCTCCGCAGGAGTTGGAGGAAGACCGGTTAAATCAAAATGAATTCTGCGAATCAGGGTTCGTCTATCCGTTTCAGGGGATGGTGTGAGTTCTTTATCTTGAAGAGTTTGTAAAACAAAAGAGTCGATTGGGTTACGAACCCATTGGGGTATTTCAGTTTTTGGTTCTGTTGTTTGTGTCACCGGTATAAATGCCCAGTGTCCTTCCCATTTTGCCCCCTGTTCAATCCACGCCTTAATGGTTTTTATTTCCGCCTTAGTCAGTTCCTTTTTGAATTCAGGTGGAGGCATTACTTCTTCTGGATCATCAGAGATTACCCGATGCCATGCTTCACTATCTTCCACGCTTTTTCGTACAAAAGCAGCAATTCCATCTCTCTCTCGAAAAGCTTCTTCTTCCACATCCAAGCGAAGTTTTGCCTTGCGGGATTTTTCCGAAGGACCATGGCAAAAAAAACATTTGCTTGAAAGAATGGGTCTGATGTCTCGATTGAAGGAAATTTCAGCAGATATCTCTTGTTGAAAATACAAACTGGTAAAGAGGAGGCAGGAAATAAAAATGAACCGAAAAATTTTACTGATCATGATAGATTAAAGACTATTTTTTGTAGATTAAAGTTTTTGAACGTAAAAAGAGGGAGAATTTTGTTTAAGATGCTTAACAACTAATATACCGCACTCCCTTAAATTATGACAAAGAATTAACCGAAACTATTTAAAAAAAAACCACCTTGGATATTCAATGATATAAATATGTAAAACATTAATTTTAATAACTTTAAACCACTTTTTTAGAAAATAAAATGTTGGTGTTTTTTTTCTAAAAAGGAGTCCTCAGTTAGAATGTTGTCAGATGCATTTACGATAGGAATTAATTTAAGACTGGAATATAATAATACTCCGAAGTGTTAAAATTTTGCCAAAATAATATTCTGTATACTACTTAACGACATTTTCGGTTGTTGTGAATTCGAGCGTTTTTAACCCTTTCTTAATATATTTATTTTGGTGTAGGAGTTTCCAAATGAGCTGAGTGGAATAATTTTCGAACATCAATAACACGAGTCCTTTATCGATGCCCAGATAGCTTTTTGCAATCCATGGCTGGTTGCCTTGTGCCTTGGTTTTGTAGCTGTAGGCATCATACAGGCCATATTTCCCTATCAGTCCGGGGATCGTATACATGTGTTTTAAGGCGGAAATGGATGCTTTCGGAGTAAAGGGAAGAAATGAAAGAGCTCCGTAGGGTGCCACGGTACCATCTTCCAAAAGTTTATATCCGATCCCGATCGGATAAGAACCATAATGTCCGCTATATCCGGAAGTCGGGCTAATTGAAGCCGACATTCCCCACGAATTTTCGCCCAAGCCCTTTATCCGATAAGCGTTATCGATTGCATACTGCCTAGCAGCCAAAGCCGCATGCCGGGAATTGGCAAACCAATCACGACCAAGTTTATCCCGCAAGTTCCTGAAATCAACAAAGGCGTGTGTCCACTGATAGGTAAAAGCAGCCCCGGTTCCACAAATAATGAATTCCTCTCCTTTGTAACCGCCCCTGTAGGCCTTCATTGCATAGTATGAATCTGCTCCGGTTGCAAAGTTTTGGTTGGGGGAACCTGCCGCCAGAATGTAGAGGAAGATATGTTCGGAATAGGCAGACCACCCACCAAACATTCCTTCTTCTGTGATTCCTCGTGGTACTGTATCAGGTAGATCCTCCGGATAGCAGGCTAGGTATGGATGCTTGGTTTCGGGGTTGGTAAACCATTTCCAGTTCATTTCTCGATACAGTTCATTGGTCAAGGTTTCAATTTCTCCTCCAAAGTATTCAGCCGCGGCCAAAGAACCTAAAAGCATGGTTCCCGCTGATGCGTTACTCAGTTCGATATTATGTGAATCTTTCCATCCTCTCTTGCCGGTATCGGCATCAATGAAGTGGTACCAGAAACCATTGATTCGCTTTAACTTTTTAAGTGTATTGAGAGTGCTGATAATTCTTTGCTCTCCCTCCTTACGAGTTATCCATCCCCGATCCACTCCTATAATAATGGCTGTGAAATAAAATCCCTGTTCCTCAATACTAATCGGACTATATTTGTTCATCCCCACATAATCTCCATTGGTCATGCCGAAGGTGGGACTTTCGGGATCGTCATTCCATTCCTCCCAAAAAAAGTTGAAGCATCCGCGAAGCTCCTTCTCCATTAAAGGTGACAGTATCTGGGGAGTTTCTTTAACCGGGAAAGTATTGGAAGACACTGTAAGTGGATAACATAGTGCTGAAACGATAAAAGAAGTTAGATAATATTTTAGCATGAAAAATGAAATTTCAACATTATCCTTGAATTGAGATTTCCGATTGATTCAAGCTCTTTATTTATGCATTAGTAATTTGATGAGCGAACCAACTGACAATGAGGAAGAAATTGAAAACCCGAAGGAAGAGACAGAATTCTCTTTTGATGCCGTTGATTTGATGTTGGAGGGAGATCTCAAGTCTCAGATTAATTACTCAATGGTGAAGGGAATTGCCCAGGCTCTGGATGAAAAGGCCCAGATTTTGATCCAGGCGGAGGAATCTTTTGAACCGCAGGAAGAGGAATCCTTTGCTGAAGTTGCCTTGCCCGAAATTGAGGCAATGGCACTGGCCATTACGGAGGGTTGTGTGGATTTTACCAAAATCCGGTTTTGGGAGGCTTGCGCAACTGCGGAAGTTGCTTGGGAGGAGTCTAAGGATGCGGACGGTAATGTGGTGAGCAAAATGCCTTATGGTAATCCGTTGGAAACCCCAGGGGAAGGAAACCGCATTTTAGTAAACCTGAAGCAAATATCCACATGGTTGGCTGAGGTTCATTCCCTGCACGAAAAAAATGGAATGGGCTGGGTTTCTCCCTACGGTTGTCCGGAGGACGGGCAACAGGCTTATGACAACCGATCCAATTCTATCAATCAATTATCCCACATTATAGAGACTGTCGAAAAAAACTTTGACATATAGAAAACGGATTCATTGCCTAATGGTGGTGTAAACACGAGGAACTCTTTTGGTAATAGAACAAAGTAATTCCCAGGGAATCGTTTTTGCATGGGTCGCAAGTTCAGTCAGTAAAATTTCCTTCTCTTTTTGCCTCCCAATCAGAGTGACCATCTGTCCGAGCTCAATCTCGTGAGGAGCGTCGGTTAAATCAATTAGGGTCTGATCCATCGTAACTCTGCCCACTAGGGGATAAGCTTGCCCATTGATTAAACCAAAGGCTCTATTTCCACAGGGGAGGGGAATGGCGTCGCCATAACCGGCACTAATAATCCCAATTGTTGAATCCCTTTTCAGGGTATACTGACGGCCATAGCTTAAAGTTGTTCCTTCGGGTAGTTTTTTGATCATGGCGAGTTTGGCATGAAATGAAAGAACTGGTTCAACTGGCAGGTCAGCTAAAATACTACCTTGCGGAGGAGAGACTCCGAATTGAAGTAGACCAATCCGAACGGCATTAAAAATCGCGTTTCGATCAAATGAGCGAAGAGAAGAGGAATTATCCGCATGAACAAGAAACCCTGTTTTTTGGTGGATTCCTGTCTTTTGTAGGATCGATAAAAAGCGGGTTCTTTGTTCTTCAGTAAATGAAAGATCGGAGGGTTGGGCAAAATGAGTCAAGGCTCCACAAAGTTTAATTTCACTGTGCTTTTTGATTTCCTCTATCAGTTTAACCGCATCATTCCACCAAATGCCATTTCTACCCATCCCGGAATCCACTTTTAAATGAACGGAGATTTGTTTTTGATGCTTTTGGGAGAGTGCACATAGTCGAGCCAATTCTTCTTTGGTGGAGAGCGTAGGAATTAAATCGAACTCAATCAATGCTTCATCTTCTTCTTCCAATAGGGGACCTAAAATTAAGATTGGCCAACCAGATCCCATTTCCCTGATTTCGGTCGCTTCTTTAATATTAGCAACGGCAAATAAATCGACCCCACTCTGCATTAATCGAGCGGCTGTGGGATGAATCCCGTGGCCATAAGCATCCGCTTTTACCACGGATACATATCGGACATCGTTGGGGAGTGAGTCGCGGATAAGACGAAGGTTTCTCTCGAGGGCAGCCAAGTTAATTTCTGCCCAGCATCGTTGTGCTTTCATTCCGCCATGTTATCCATCGGGAGAGAGAAATTTAATCTGAGGAATCCATTTTTTAAACTCCGGGGGACGGGGAGAATAAATTTCAGGTTCTTCTTGAGGCTCCGAGATTTTAAATAAGTCTGAAAGCCCTTTTATTTTATTCAATCGATAATCCAAAAGATTGGCTGGATTAATCGTGGTAATTTTTTTTCTTGGATCTTCAAGGTGTAAACTCGATGGAAACTTTTTAATTGCCTCTTCGCTTTCGAAAATTTCTTTTTTACCAATGGGTTTTTGATTGGAAGAAGAGCGAACTATTCGCCAGCCCATTCGGAAAGGAGCCTGCACGAAGAGAGGGGAGGGGGTCACCATTTGACTGGCAAGGTCAAGAGCGTTGTAGGAGTAGAGTGCGAGTTTGTTTCCGCATTCCCATTGTACCGTTTTTACAAATGCAAGGGTGAGGCGAAGACCCAGTGTGGATCCAGGTCCGGCACAAAAGAAAATGGAATCAATTTCTTTTATTCCCATTTCTAATTCCTTTAATAGTTGAGCTACGGATTGGAAAATTCCGTCCATTGGCGAACTGGAAGTTTCTATTATTTTCCTCCATCCAATTTCCTGGGCTAATCCGACTTGTACATTAGGAGAGGATACATCCAAAACGAGTGCATTAGAAAGTGGAGTACTAGACTTTTCTTCTTCCATTCCTCAGAGTGCTTGGTTGTGGATCAGTCTAAATAACAGATTAATACCGGCGGCGTAAGTTTGTAGGAGAAATACCAAGCTCTTCCCGATATTTGGCAACCGTTCGACGGGCGAGTTTGATTTCTTTTTCAGCCAGCAAATCGACAATTTTCCGATCGCTTAATGGTTTACTCGGGTCTTCCTGTTCAATAATGGAACCAATTATTTCCTTCACACTGGTATTGGACACGGAATCTCCGTCCTTCCCTGAATATCCGGGCGTGAAAAAATACTTTAACGGAAAAGTGCCATGGGGAGTCCGGACAAATTTGTTGGCGATGGCCCGCGATACCGTTGTTTCATGAACTTCGATTGAATCGGCCACTTCAGACATAGTCATTGGTCGAAGTTTGGAGGAGCCTTCTTCAAAAAATCCGGTCTGTCTTTCTATGATTTTTCGGGTAATTCGTTCGATGGTATTTTGACGTTGATCGATCGAACTGATGAGAAACTTTCCTGCTCGCATTTGATTGCGAACATATTCCTTCTCCTTACTCGATAAAACCCCTTTCGCAATAAGCTCTTTGTAGGTCCGATTAATTTTTAGCCTAGGTATAAAATCACTATTGAGGCTAATTACCCATTCATCCCCTACTTTTTCCACAGTTGCATCGGCTGAGATTGACTGGTTGTTATCTTCTGAAAATCTTTTACCAGGAGCCGGATCGAGTTCGCTAATTTTTTCGATCGCTTCGTGAATTACTTCAGTGGATTGGGATAGTTTGCGAGAAAGTTCAGGGACGCGCCTCCTTACCAATAAAGGGAAATGGTCTTTCACAATTCGGTACTGATCTGTGTCCTCCCACCCCCGTGCGTCCATTTGCTTAATCAGGCAGTCTTGCAGGTCAATGGATGCAATCCCAATTGGTTCGAAAGTTTGTAATGTACCAAGTCCTTCCTGAAGGTCAGCCAATGGCATAGATGAAAGAAGGGCAATATCAGACAAATTTGAATTGAGAAAACCATTTTCATCCAAGCTACCAATTAGATATTCTGAGGCATCCCGAACGCCCTGACTAATATCAGTTAATTTTAATTGATCGAGTAGGTGTTCCTGAAGGGATACTTCTGAGGTGAGTGAATCAAAGAAAAATTTTCTTTTATCCTGTGCGTCGGTATTTCCTAACTTAGCCTCACCCTCAAATTCGCTTTCGAAATGCTCCCTCAAATCTTCTTCCATCTCCTTGAGGATCGCAAATTCATCCGAAAAATCGAGGTCTTGTATTTCTTCCTGATTATCGGATTCAATTTCCTGTTCTTTATCAGAATCCTTTCCTTCTGGCTGCGTGCCAGGTTCTTCCAGGAATTCATCCACTTTTTCAACTTCTAGTTCGTCGGGGGAGGGCTCCACTTCTGATGCATCAAGACTTTCGTCGTTGTTACCTAATTCTTCAAGAAGGGGATTGGTTTGCAATTCTTCAAGAATTGTGGAACGTAATTCGAGGGCAGGAACCTGTAGGATTTTAAGGGATTGCCGTAACTGAGGGGCAAGAACTAGGTTCTGAGTTTGCTTCTGAACTTGCCTGAGACCTTGTGATTGCATGGCCATAATGAAATTTCAGGTTCTAATTATCTGCAAATCGGGTTTCACCGCGATGCCAACGAAGTGCTGCGTTCTCGCCATCCTCTCCAAACACATCATAAATGTAAGCGGCTAATTTCTCATTAGTAGGGCCATACCCTTCTCCATAAATAAAGCTTTCGAGTTCGGTGAGCATCTCCTCCGATGATTGGTACCTTTCATCTCGTGCCCTCATGAGGGAAGTTTGAAGAATTTGGTCGAGGCGGGGATTAAGATCGGGACGGATCTCTCTGAATTTTGAAAATTTC
>ERZ1048068.3550-NODE-3550-length-10213-cov-4.588108_pt1 | contig 10213 bp, 7 predicted proteins | sample MGYA00383098_ERZ1048068 | MGnify/ENA primary metagenome ERZ1048068 (study PRJEB29581, sample SAMEA5548368) | metagenome | biome: marine; feature: coastal; material: water | depth 1 m | study: Short-term variability in the microbial, nano- and picoplankton... | reverse complement strand
TTCACTTTTCCAGAGCGTGGCCAGTTACTCGATATTCTCGAGAGAAAACCAGGGGATAAAAATCAAATCGCCCTGCAGCCGAAGGAAACCCATTAAATTATCGGTCTCAACCCGTGGGCTTTGTTCGCCTGGCCGAAAGAATTTCCCATCGAAGCCCGGTTGCGCGTCATTGTCGAAATCGCGTCGCTAGGAGAATTGGGGAGTGGATATGGCTCGACAAGCCATATCCGTTTTTCCAACAGGGAAGAGCTGGAGGGAAAACGGAACCTGTTGTCTGCCGAACTGGTCGAATCGCCCTGAAGTCTGGAACCGTTTCCCGAGCCAACCCTGTTAGGTCCACGACCCAACAGGGTCAGGTGTTTGAGCAAAGAGGGTTGAGTCTCAATTTTTCTCCACCAAATGCTTGCGTAATGCGATTCTATAAAATACTGTTCATATAAACAGTTAAAACGCAAGCATGACACGAAACACCATCGACAGAGTCGCCGCGCTTGCCGACTTGCGCAAGCAGTTGGGCACCCGCGTTGTGACCGGAAGTGAGCTTCTGCAGGTGCAGGAGACGCGGGAAGTCCGCTCCGTCACGGGTATGGCGGCGCTGAACCAGCAGTTGGGCGGCGGTTTGCCCAAAGGGCAGATAACCGAGATCATCGACAGTGGCAAAGGCGGCGGTGGGCTTGTGCTCGTGGAGATGCTGGCCGAGGCGCGGCAGTCGCGGAATTATGTCGTCTGGGTTGATGTGGGATGTGGGTTTTCTCCCGAAGGTTTGCCGGAGCGTGATCTGGAAAGCCTGCTCTGGGTGGGGTGCAGTTCGGCCAAGGAAGCCGTGGAAGTTCTCGATACGGTTTCGCGAGACGAGAATTTTTCGCTCTTCCTGATCGATTTGCGTGGAAGCACTCCGCACGACTGGAGGTCGGTTCGGGCGAGCCAGTGGCAGCGCATTCTCGCGCAACTGCGACAGCACGAGTCTTCGGCCGTTTTGTTTGCCAGCGAGCCAGTGACTTCCGCGGCGAAGAGCCGAGTCCGGGTCGAGGCGGAATTGAGCTGCCGCGATCTGGATGAGAATCGCGAGCAATTGTGGGGGCGCTTGCGTTTTTCTACTGTGGAAAAGGCAGTGGTGAACGCGCCAAGCCAGAGAACGACCGAATGGCAGCAGGTGGGGTGATGAAGAAAGGCAATAGATCACATCGGCACGACACGAAGCATGGAGGGGCAAGCTCCGTCTTGCCAGGGTTGGTGTGGTTTTTCCGAAAGATGCACATATCGAACCGAGCGCATATCGGCGGGCAAGGTGAAACTTGCCCCTCTATTTTATGAAATCGCTTGGTTTTGCCGTGATTCGCTGCGCCGGTTTTCGCCTGCAAGCCGTGGTTCGCCGGGTCCAGACTTTGTCCGATCCGGTCGCGCTGGTGGATGATTCGAAGCGGCAGTCGGTGATTCTCTGTCGCAACGAAAGCGCGATTCGCTTTGGTGTGGAGTTGGGGATGAAAACGGTCCAGGCCCTCGCCCGTTGTCCAGGGCTGCGAGTAGAGTCTCCTTCTGCACCGGCAGAAACTCTGGCCGCCCGCATTTTGCTCGAAACCGCTTTCGGCTGGGTTCCGGGGATTGAAGAAAGCGAGTGGGGCTGTCTCACGCTCGACCTTTCCACCCAGCCGGCGGAGGAATGGGAAGATTGTGCTCGCCGCACGCGTGGACGGTTGTATGAAAAAGGCCTCGAAGTCGCGATCGGCCTGGGGGAAACGCCATCGCTTGCCCGCATTGCGGCCTTGGCTGCAGACGCGAACGGAAAGAGTGTCTGGCACTTGGAGTCGTCACGTCGACAGCCGCAACTCGATCGCTTGCCGCTCGTTGTCGGGGAGGTGAGCGAAGATCTCCGTGAGCGATTGTCACTCTGGGGAATCGAGAGTCTCGGTGCTTTTGCCCGGCTCGAACGGGAAGCGGTCGCAGCGCGGCTCGGGGACGAAGGCGTTGTGCTTTGGCTTCGCCTGAATGGAAAAACAAGCCATCCGCTTCGTTTTGTCAAGCTCGACGAGTTGTTCGAGGAACATCTCGCCTTCGACTACGAGATTCGCGATCGCGAGCCGCTGCTGTTTGTCGTGAATCGTTTTCTGGATCGGCTTATCGAACGAGTCGGCGCGACGGGACGCGCGGCGGCAGCGGTTCATTTGCTGTTGCGCTTCTCCGACGGGGCCTGCCATGCGAGGCGACTTGCTTTGCCGGAGCCGGTATTGGAGCACGAGATTCTGTTTCATCTCGTCAGCGGCCACATTGACGGCTTGGAAATGAAGGCGGCGGTTGCGGAACTGAGGCTGCGCTTCGAGCCATCCGAGGTTGTTGCGACTCAACTAACTCTGTTTGGGGCCGGATTAAAAAACCGGTTTCGGTATGATGAAACTATGATGCGACTCCGACGCATTGTGGGAAGCGAGCGAGTGGGGTCTCCAAGGCTATGTAACACCCATCGCACCGGTGTTTTCGAATTGGTGCCGCTGTCTTCAGAGTTGGAAGAGTGTTTCGCGGAGAATGGAGAGGCGACTTCAGTCGCCGAACGATCCAATGCGGCAGCTGAGGCAACCGATCCAATGATTGGAGCACCCGTCACTGGCACGCCCATCCGACGTTTCCGGGCGGGGACGCGGGTGGCAGTGGTGATACGGGATGGACGGCCGGCTCGGATCGAATCAAGGCTTGTGACGGGAATGGTAACAGCATCCACCGGGCCGTGGTATGCGGCGGGTGATTGGTGGGACGCCAGGAAAAGCTGGACTCGAGTCGAGTGGGACGTCGAGGTGAACGGAGCGGGAGTGTTCCGGGTCGTGAGGGAAGGGGAGGAATGGGAACTGGAGGGGCGCTATGGGTGAAAAGAAGAGTTAATGTACCACGAGCTCCACACCCGAAGCGCCTTCAGCTTTCTCCGGGCTGCTTCCCAGCCCGAAGCTCTCGCCGACCGTGCTGGCGCACTCGACTTACCCGTCGTGGCTCTCTCCGATCGGAATGGTTTCTACGGTTCGGTCCGCTTTCACCAGCGTGCTCTCGAAAGTGGATTTCGCGCTGCGGTTGGCACGGAGCTCTCGATGGAGGATGGGACGGTCCTACCTGTTCTGATACGTTCTCGCGAGGCCTATCGCAATGTGTCGCGTCTCGTTACACGTGCTCAACTCCGTTCTCCGAAAGGGGAGTGTCCGGTTGCCTGGTCAGAATTGGAAGAACTTGCCGAAGGTATTTCTATTCTCACCGGCGACGAAGAAGGTCCGCTCGATATCGGTTGGCGGCGCGATGGCCGACGTGGCATGGAGGCGGCTTTGAAGAAAATGAAACGTCACCTGCCCGAGTCGGCGCTCTGGCTCGAAGTGCAACGACATTCCCAACGTGGCGAAGAAAGCCTCGTGAAAGCCAAGCGTGATCTTGCTGCGGCGCACGATCTGCCTTTGCTCGCGACGGGAGGTGTCGACTATGCCCTGCCGGAAAATCGGCGGATTCAGGATGTCTTTACCTGCTTTCGTCTTCACACAACGCTGGATGCGGCGGGACGACAACTCACTATCAATGCTGATCGTCACCTCAAGTCATCTGTCGAGATGGAGGCGCGATTTGCCGACATGCCGGACGCAATTGCCAACACGGAACGCCTTGCCGAGCAGTTGGAGTTTTCTCTCGAAAATCTTGGCTACGAGTTTCCGACCTACCCAGTGCCAGATGGCCACTCGATGGATTCCTTTCTCACGGATCGGACTTGGCTCGGAGCGCGCAAGCGTTACGGCAAATTGACGCGTGCGGTAAAGGCGCAGATCCAGCGTGAGCTCGACCTCATTACCCATCTCGGTTTCAGTGGGTATTTCCTGATTGTCTGGAGTCTCGTTCAGTATTGTCTCGAGAACGATATCATGGTGCAGGGGCGGGGAAGTGCCGCGAACAGCGCGGTTTGCTATTGCCTTGGGATTACTCCGGTCGATCCGGTTGGGAGTCGTCTGCTTTTTGAGCGCTTCCTTAGCGAGGGGAGAAAGTCATGGCCTGATATCGATCTCGATTTGCCCAGTGGCAATCGGCGCGAGCAGGTGATCCAGGAAGTCTATCGGCGTTACGGTCGCCATGGGGCAGCGATGACGGCGAACGTCATTACCTATCGGGGGCGCAGTGCGGTGCGCGAGATCGGGAAAGTCCTGGAGTTTCCCGAAGAGATGCTGAGTCGTTTCTCCGATCTTTTTGCCAGCGGAGATTATCGGCATACGTTTGCGTTCGAGGATCAGGTCGAGCAGGCAGGAATTGGTCGCGATCATCCTCGTGCTGCCGCTCTCGCGGATCTCTATGGGCAAATGTATGGGTTGCCGCGGCATCTGGGGCAGCACTCGGGAGGTATGATCATCTGTCAGGGAGAACTCGACTCCGTGGTGCCCTTGGAAAATGCGAGCATGATGGATCGGACCGTTGCGCAGTGGGACAAAAACGACTGCGAAGACATGGGGATCGTGAAAGTCGATTTGTTAGGGCTGGGAATGATGGCGGTTCTCCAGGAGACCTTGCAGATATCCGAAAAACGTGGTCGCCCTGTCGATCTGGCCCAGATTCCGAAAGACGACGAGCCAACCTACGATCTGATGTGTTCTGCCGACACCATCGGCGTGTTCCAGATCGAAAGCCGGGCGCAAATGAATACCTTGAAGCGAATGAAGCCTCGCTGCTTCTACGACGTCGTCGTCGAGGTTGCGATTGTGCGACCGGGCCCGATCGCGGGAGGACTGGCTCATCCGTATCTGCGGCGGCGCGACGGATTGGAGCCGGTTGATTACATCCATCCCAAGTTACAACCAACCCTGGAGCGCACTCTCGGTGTGCCGATGTTTCAGGAGCAGGTCTTGAAAATAGCAATGGTCATGGCCGACTTCTCCGGAAGTGAAGCCGAGGAACTGCGGAGAGCGATGGGATTTCACCGATCTCACGAGAAGATGCGGCGGGTGGAAGCGAAGCTGAGAGCTGCCTTGCAGGAACGCGATGTGAATGAAGAGACGACGGAGCGTATTGTGAAAGTGATTGGATCTTTTGCGCTCTACGGCTTTCCCGAATCTCACGCCATTAGCTTTGGGTTGCTGGCCTATGCCAGCAGTTACCTGAAGGTGCATCGGGGCGCTGAGTTCTATACCGGATTGCTCAACAACCAGCCGATGGGATTCTATTCTCCATCCACCCTGGTGCAGGAGGCGAAGCGTCGGGGATTAAGGTTTTTGCCGCCCTGTGTCGTTCTGTCAGGATGGCGTTGCGAGGTGCTCGATGATGACTTGATTCGTCTCGGTCTGCTTACGGTGAGAGGTCTCGACGAAGCGAGTGTGGAGCAGATGATCGAGGAACGGGAGAAAGAGCCGTTTCGGTCACTGGAAGATTTTCGGCAGCGAGGCCAATTTGACCGTCGACAGTTGCGCCAGCTCGCAGCGGTGGGCGCGCTGAACGATTACACTCTGACCCGTCGTCGTGCGATCTGGGCGGTGGAGGAGCCGGAACTGGAGCAGGGGGATTTGTTTGCGGATCCTGCCAAGGTCGGTTCTCATCAAGAGAGAGAGGAAATGGACTGCCCGCTTCCGAATATGTCTTATATAGAACGAGTTCAGGCAGATTTTTCCGGTTTGGGGTTAACGACAGGGAAGCATCCCATGCGTCTGGTTCGTCCGCGCTTGCCTGTAGATGTGTTACCGGCAGGCCAGCTTTCGAGTTTGCCGGACGGAGTCAGTGTGATGACAGCAGGGGCTGTGATTTGTCGCCAGAGGCCGGGAACGGCAAAGGGGGTAGTCTTTATTACGCTGGAAGATGAGACAGGTCTTTCGAACAGCATCGTTTATCCCGATAAGTTTGAGGAATGCCGGCTCACGATCACGACCGAGCCGTTCCTGCGGATCACCGGCAAGGTGCAAAGGTCGGGAGAGACCCTGCACATCATGGCGGAGGAAATCACTGCGTTACGAACGGGCGATACGCTACCTGCTGGAGCTTCGCATGACTTTCATTGAACAAAACACTGGAGCCTGAAGGCCAGCCCCACTGTCTCTGTGAGGCCGGGGAGTGCGTTCATGTCTCGAAAAGCCCAAAAGACCCAAGCTGAGATTCTAGAAACACAAAAAAAGCGGCGTTCTTGCAAACGCCGCTTCTTTGATGGGAATTTGTTGTGCAGCGAAAAGAAGGTTACTTGGCTGCTTCGATTGCTTTCTGAAGCTGAGCAAGCGCTGCCTTGGTTTCAGCGGCAACCTTGGATGCCTTTTCGTGATTTGATTTAAGAGCTTCGGCTTTCTTGGTTGCCTCGGATACTGCTTGGATCGCGGCATCAAGTTGTGCTTTGGCATCAGTGGCTTTCTTTGCTGATGCATCAGCAGCTCCTTTGAGCTCAGCCAATGCCTTGTCGAACATAGGATCAATTGCTGGAACTGGCTTTGGGGCAGGTTTCGCAGCGGGCTTCGGAGCAGGTGTCGTTGGCTTTGGTGCGGGTTTTGGCGTCGGCTTTGCTGCTGGCTTGGCCGGAGCAGTTGGAGCAGTTGGAGCAGTTGGAGCAGTTGGCTTGGCAGTATTCGCAGCAAGCGCGACAGGCTCAACCTTGGTGGCTTTCCAACCGGTATTGGCATCGAGGCCCGGTATCGCAGCGGCAAGCTTGGTTGCTCCGGCTTCTGTCACTTTGCTCTGCCAGAGGAAAATCTTCTTCAGCTTCTTCAGTCCGGTGAGCTTCATGATACCGGCGTCGGTGACCTGGGTTCCGTAGAGATTGAGATACTCAAGATCGGCGAGTCCCTTGATGTGATCGAGCCCAGCGTCAGTGACCTTGGTGTTTTCCAAATGCAGGCGAGTGATGCCTTTCATTCCAGCGAGATGGGCAAGTCCTTTGTCGGATAACTGGGTGCGGGCGAGGTCGACCCATTTGAGCTGGCCGGCCACCGGTTTGAGAACCGCGAGTCCGTCGTCGGAAAATTCTTTGGCAACGTTCAGAGCGCTGAAGCGAAGCTCCGGTGTGTCCTGCGCAATGGCCATGAGCGAGGCGCCAGACTTCTCAACATTGCCGATCGTCGTGGCGACGGTTTTCTCCTGCTCAGGAGTTAGTTTCATCTTGTCGGCTTCGGCGACTTTGGCCTCAGCCTTGGGAATGTTACCAATGACATGAGCAATCGCCGCGTTGGCTTTCTCATCGGGCTTGAGTGATCCAATGGTTGCGTCTGCCTTGGCTCCAGATTGAATCCAGAATGCGATGACTGCAGTTTCCTGAGCCGTGAGCTGATTCTTGCCCTCTGGTGGCATATGCTCGTCGTCGTCGAGCGGAAGATAAACGCGTTGCAAAAGAGAACTGCCGTCCACTTTTCCGGCAACGACAGACTCGCCTTCGCTTCCGCCCTTCATCAGGTCCGCGAAGGTATCGACTCGGAGTTTGCCCTTCTGTTTTTCCTCTCCATGACATCCTGCGCATTTTGCAGTCAGAATGGGCTGAACGAGTTCCGGGTAAAGCTTCTTGTTGTGGTGATCAGCATTCGCGTTGGTGAGCGACAGGGCAGCAAACGCAGCGAGTAAGGCAGGAATAGAAAGTCTCATGGCAATAGCTTTTGTAAGAAATTGTTAGGAAGTATCTCGACCTGTTGCCATGAAATCAAGAGGCAATGGGGTAGGTAATCATGGGGGGCAATGAAACTCGAGGAGAGGGAGAATGAGTTGAGAAGTTCAGGAGTTGGAAGTAGTGAGTCGGTAGGACGGGAGAAACGTTATGGAAGAACAGGTTTTGGAGGAATTGGGAGAAGGGGACTTTGGCCCGCTGATTGCGGCGTTCTACCAACGGGTCCGAACGGACGATTTGATTGGGCCGATGTATCCAGATCAGGATTGGGAGGGTGCGGAAAAACGCTTGGCGGATTTTTTGCGGTTTCGCTTTGGAGTGAATGACGACTACACGCGAGAGCGCGGGCATCCTCGATTGCGAATGCGCCACATGCCATTTTCCATCGGCGAAGCGGAACGGGATCGCTGGCTCCTTTTGGTGGGAGAGGCCATGGATGAGGTCAAAATTCAGGGCGAAGGTCGCCAGCTGCTTGAGGCATTTTTTACCCAGGTCGCTGATTTCATGCGGAACAGGCCGGTTTAGAATCCAAGGCCCAACCCTGTAGTTTAGCTCACCTGATCCTGTTGGATTCTCCATATAACAGAGTTAGATGGACAATTTTGTTCATGAAAATAGTGCGTAGCAATTGCTAAAGATCTCCAAAATGCTCGCTTTATTTGAAAGATAAGAGTAAAATAGTTTGCGCATCGGTGGAGAAATGATTATAATTTCCATAACGCGGATTTCTGCTTTACCCGAACCGCCTCCTTTAAGGTGACACGACACTTCATCGGAAACAAACACACACAATAGACAGATTTTTTACCGAATGGTCCGAGGCCTAATTAGCTTCGGCGGCCTTGCCGTCGTTTCGCTTACCGTATTCTCCATTATCCTGCAGAGAACAGGAGCAGTGGATGTCGCTGGTTTGCTTTTCCCTCTTGAGGAGGTTGATGAATCTTTTCAACGCGGCTTTCGCTCCGACGCGATTGCAAAAATTAATCGTATTCGCTTGGCGGGTGAGTTGGAGGGGCTTCGAGTGGATGAAGAGATTCAGGGGCGCTTGACGCAGTTTGTCGACAGTCATTCCGACCCGACGGAGATCGATCTCCAGCGCGTATTCGATGATTTGCAGGGAACGTTTCCCGGCGCGCAATATCTGGCGGCCAATCTCGTTACCTCGGGTAGCCGAGAAGATTTGCTGTCCAAGATTGGGGCTTGGGACGCAGTCGTTAGTTCGGAGTTTAATGTAATTAACACAGTGGTGTTCACATCGGGTCGAACGATTGGTGCTCTCGGTGTGATGTCTCGTCGCATCTCTCAGTTTTCTCTCGGCGCAGCAAATCGTGTTGGCGGGAAGTTTTTCAACCGCTGCCCTCACTGCGATGAGGTGCATGCTCTGGAAGTGGAAAAGGAGTCTCGTACTTTGATTCTTTCCTGTCCCTACTGCGATCGCCCGTTTGATGTGCTTGCCAGCGACACATCGGGCCGGATTCGAAGAGCCAGTGAATTCTTCGAAGACTTTAAGTTGCCTGAAAACGATGCCGTGAAAGCACTGCAAAGCCCAGAAGGGCGCATTGTGAGTCTCTGGAGCCGGATTGCCGAACGCTGCGAATATGAACTGGATCAGGAGTACTCCGAGGCTCGTGAGGTTTGGAAATCATCCAGCGAAACGTGGGCGGAGCGTGCCGGTGATTGTGAGGATACATCGATCCTGCTGGTAGACGTGTTGATTTCTGCCGGATTTGACGCACGAGTCGCGATCGGTTGGAACGGAAACATCGGGCAGCATGCCTGGGTTGTCGTCCGGGTGGGAGATAAGCAATATGTGCTCGAATCCACCTTTCAGCAGGAAATCTCGGCTGAGAGCCTGGTCGATCTCGCCGATGCTGCAGATTTCTACCAGCCGGAGCAGCTTTTTGATCGCGAGAATCTGTATTTCTCTTCGGCTGTAGCAGACGTGTTCCGTAAGGACTGCTTTTCTCCGGAACTCTGGCAAGCGATTCCCGTGAAGTCGACGGACTCTAGCCAGCCAAAGTTTTCGCAGCGCTGATCGGGAGCTTTTCCCTTGCTCCGCTAGTTGACGAAACGCGATCTGGTCGATACCGTCGTGGCCATGAAATTGCTTCGCTTTGGTGACGTCGGATTGGAAAAGCCCGGTCTGCAACTCGACAATGGAACCCGCATCGATGCCTCTGGCTTCGGGATGGATTGGAATCACGACTTTTTTGCCGACCCCGGGAATCTGGATCGATTGCAGGGATGGGTCGGAGCAAATGCGGACTCGGTCTCGGTGATTTCAGATGATACTCGCTTGGGTTCTGCCGTTGCTCGTCCCGGGAAACTGATTTGCATCGGACTGAATTTTTCTGATCATGCGGCCGAAGCTGGAATGCCAATTCCTGATGAGCCTATCGTGTTTTTCAAGGCGACCAGCGCTATCGTGGGTCCGAATGATAAAGTGGTGATCCCGCGGAATAGTCAGAAGACCGACTGGGAAGTAGAACTGGCATTCGTGGTCGGAAAGAAAGCGAGCTACGTCACCGAAGAGGAAGCTCTCGACTACGTTGCAGGCTACGTTCTGCACAACGACTACAGCGAACGCGAGTTTCAGATTGAGCGCGGCGGGCAGTGGGTCAAAGGCAAGAGCTGTGATACCTT
>ERZ1048068.3548-NODE-3548-length-10217-cov-5.024798_pt1 | contig 10217 bp, 8 predicted proteins | sample MGYA00383098_ERZ1048068 | MGnify/ENA primary metagenome ERZ1048068 (study PRJEB29581, sample SAMEA5548368) | metagenome | biome: marine; feature: coastal; material: water | depth 1 m | study: Short-term variability in the microbial, nano- and picoplankton... | reverse complement strand
GATTCGGAAAAGAAATAGATTGTTTTTCTTGGTCTAAAAACCGCATCCCTAAACTACTCAGTGCACCCAATCCCATATCATTTGTTGCACTTCCACCAATCCCTAAGATTATTGCACTGACCTTCAAGGAGGCAGCTCCAGCAAGTAACTGCCCTACCCCAACCGTTGAAGTTAACCATGGATTTCGCTTTTCTAGTGGTAAGTCCGACAATCCGGAAATTGAAGACATTTCAATTACTGCATAACTACCATGGTCGGGTAAATCTGCAAACTCACGAAGATTGGGTTCTAGTTCGTCAAATGGAACAATACCAAATCTTACTTCTTTTTCCTCTCCAATTGAGTCGGAAGCCAAAATTGAATGATAAGTACCACTTTTTCGCTCGGTTAATAACTGAGCAAATCCTTCCCCGCCATCAGTTAATGGGGCACACTCAATTTCATGGGTAACAGGTTGTTTAGAAACTACTTTTTGAGCAAGTGCACAGATTTCCCGAGCAGACAGGGAATCCTTGCATTTATCAAAAGCCGCAAGGATACGCATGATATTATCTATCGAATTTCATTACTGGTAGACTCATCAATCAATTTGAAGTTTTCTACGTGGTATGTTTCTGCAGCCTCAAAGGTTAACTTCAATCCATAATTTCGCTCCATTCGATCAATCAACTTTGAATCAGGACCCCGTAAACGTCGTAGAGTGCTAGGATGCAGGAAGATTTTTAAATTCGCTTCTTTTTCAATATTTTCTTCTCTGAATCGACGCACAACGCTGGTAATTTTTCTCTGAATTTCGATACTGACTGCCCGGGGAGATTTTACAATTCCACGACCGGAACAATAAGGGCACGGTTCGTAGATTCCACTTGAATTACTCTCATCATGTCGCTGACGAGTAATTTGCATAATTCCCAATTGAGAGATGGGGAGAATGTTATGCTTCGCTTTATCATCCGCCATGGAAGATTTCATTTTTTGGAAAACCTTTCTTTGATCCCCCTTATTTTTCATATCAATGAAATCAATAATTACCAATCCACCCAAGTTTCGGAGTCTCATTTGACGACAAACCTCAGCTGCGGCTTCGATATTGGCCTGTAAAATAAAATTCTTTCCGTCTTTTCTATCTCCTTTATGACTACCGGTATTTACATCAATTGATACTAGTGCCTCCGTTTCCTCCATTACTATCTCACCACCGGAAGGGAGCAAAACTCGTCGCATAAATGTCTGCTCGATTTGACGCTCCACATTAAATCGTTCAAAAATGGGAATTTCTTCATCAAAATGAGTGACTTTTGATTTTGATTTGGGAGAAATTCGCTGAATCGTTTCAATAAGCCTTGTGTAATCCTCTTTTCGATCAATTTGTACACGATCAATGTCATCTGTAAGGAAATCTCGTGCCGTTAAACCGATCAAATCCGGTTCTTGATACAAAAAGCACGGGCTATCCTGTGACTTCATCTTGGCTTCAATTTCATCCCACTGTTGAAGTAAAAGGTGCAGGTCACGGTCGAAAAATCGCTCTGGTTTATTCTGACCGGCTGTTCTTATAATTACTCCCATTCCTTCACGCAAAGAAAGATTGCTGATAATTCGTTTTAAACGACTCCTCTCTGGTTTATCATCAATTTTTCGCGATATGCCGCATTGACCAGCGTAGGGCATCAAAACAAGAAATCTACCCGCCAGTGATAAATTGGTAGTGGTTCGTGGTCCCTTACTCCCGATCTGCCCTTTGGTAATTTGTACAATAATTTCTGAACCAACTGGAAAAACTTTGGGAATTTCCTGAATGGATTTTGCCTCTACCCGATTGTGTGGAGTCTTTCTCTTATTTTCTCGAACGATTTCAATCGAGGGGTCGTTGTTTGCACCGGGAAGCATGTCCCAGTAATGTAAAAATGCATTTTTTTCTTGGCCGATATTAACAAAAGCGGCTTTCAATCCGGGTTCTAAGTTTTGAACTTTTCCCTTAAAAATTGCCCCCACCATTCTCTCTTCGTCGAGTCGCTCGACATCAAAGGCCTGTAAAACACCATTCTCAATTAATGCTACTCGCCTCTCAAGAGCCTCTGTATTGATTATTAGTTCTTTATAATCCTGCTTTGTTTCTCGCCGAAAAAAAGCGAGTATTCTCTCACGAATCGGGCGTTTTTTAGCTCGCTCAATCGCTTCCTCCCTTAACTTACCTTTGTCAATGGAGATAGGGGTAGGTTCCATGGGAGGTAAAGTCAGATCATTTTTATCTGCCTCAAGCTTTTTTTTCTCTGCTTTCTTGTTGGATCTTCTGCGCTTTGAATAATTAGGTCTACGTTTGGTATTTCTGGCCATTTTTATGATGGATAGAAAACCCGATCGTCCACAGAATAAAATGTAAGAATGCTAGAATAAGCTTCTTAATCATCTAAATTCCTTTCTGTGTCGATAAACACTCTGAACCAACCCAAGTAAGATAAAACAGGAGATCAAAAATGATCCCCCGTAACTAAGAAAAGGCAACGGTAAGCCAGTAATTGGAGTAATGCCAATTGTCATGCCAATGTTAATGAAAACATGGGTCATTAACAGGACAGAAACTCCTATTGCAAGCATTGCCCCAAAACGATCGGACGCCTTGGAAGCTACCTTTAAACAACCAAAGATAAGAATGAAGTATGCAGCAATTGCTGTCATTCCTCCTACAAATCCAGATTCTTCTGCTAGCACCGCAAAAATAAAATCGTTGTGTGCGACGGCAGAGGGTAGATATCCTAACTTTGCTTGCATGCCATTACCCAAGCCTTTGCCAGATATTCCACCGGTGGCAACAGCAATGAGAGCTTGGATACGATTCCAATTTGCTCCAATTCCATTTGGGTCCATGACTTCTGGTGCTAGAAAAGTGAGGATGCGTTTACGTTGATAGTCCTTGAGTGGTATGAGAGTTGTATCCTCATAAGCAACAATTGCTTCATTTGGATGCGGGTTCTCGGATTTATATTGATAATAACGAAAAACGTCATAACCCAACACACCAATTATCACTACAAACAGGAGAGCTGTAGCAACAAAAAACCGATAAGGTATGCGGGCGACGTACAAAATTGAAAATGCTATTGGTGGAAAAACTAATGTTGATCCTAAGTCAGGTTGCTTGAAAATCAAGAACATTGGACAGGCAAAGCAAAATCCAAGTTTAAAAATTCCCTTAAAAGAGTCTTTTAAATTTCCAATTTCCGACCTTGCCATAATACTCGCGCCAAGTATCAGGGTCACAATTTTTGCAAATTCGGATGGCTGAATTTTGAATAACCCTAAATCTATCCACCTCTGTGCCCCGTATTTTTGGGGCCATAAAAAGACAAATACCAAAGAAATAACTCCCAATACATAAATAACATGAGCAAATCGCATCCAAAAATGATAATCTACAACGGAGACAAGTACATAAATTAAAAAACCAAGAATGACCCAAATCACCTGCATTTGCCATTGACTACCTCCCGTGTAAGCTTGAGCAGATCGTATAAAAAGAATGCTCATCGAACAAAGGACTAATAAACTAAACGGCGAAAACAATTCCCACCTGTTCTCTGTCTCTAATAGATCATCTCTTTTATGCTTATCGGAAGAAAACATTCCTTTTGTTTCCAAATTCATAAAGATCTTAAATTTCAGGTTCTAAGGAAAGGAAATGAACTGCAATTTCTTTCCATTCTTCGTCCAGGCATTCATTTTGTTTAACCGGTCTTGACGCTCGACTGTACCAATAAGCCGCATTTCCTAAATCTCCCTCCAATCGATGGAGATATGCGTGTATCCAATCACCCTGCATGGTACCCTCATCTTGAGCTATATCATGTGCTTTTACCCAATCTCCCTTTTGGACCCACCACAATGCTTTCAAACAATCAGAATAATTTGAATGAGGCTCAGAATAGGAGGAAATATTCCTTACAAATTGATCCAGTTTAATCATTTTGGTGATTCGCTGTTGCTCTTAATCTTGAAATATTGGAAAGAATTCAACTTGGGGAATTTTCAAATTATAAACTAACTTTTCTAAAAATTCATTCAAAGAGATGAATAAACGATTACACCGAACTCCCAATCCGTCTCCATCGAGTACCAATTGAAACACTGTATTGAAATTTCCTTCTATGTTCACGAATGACAAAAGGCAGTTCCACTTTTTTTTCCAATTCAAAATAAGGTTTCAAACATTCCACCAACTTTTGCTCCGAGTCACCGGATCCGATCCATTTTTCTCTTGGTGTATATTCATCCAACCAAGTAAATGGAGTAGCTAAAAGAAGTTGCCCGCCCGGTTTAACTAATTGTGGAAGTCGATTTAAGAAAAGCGAGGGATCGGGTAATCGACAGATCAAATTGGCTGCATGAACCAAATCAAACTCATTTAACTCGGAGGGTAAAGAACAGGCATCTGCTGTGAAAAATGAAATTTTCTTATTTGAGTCAAACTCTACCTTTGCGACTGCATTTTGATAACTGTCTCCTTCCACTAAATACTCGTAGGGTAGTTGCCTATTATCGACTAAAGATCGAGCTGCAGATATAAAGGAATGAGACAGGTCACAGCCAGCCACTTCATCACAAAAATTTGCGATTTCAAATGTAGATCGACCCACGGAACAACCGACATCAAAGGCACGAGAAGGAGTAGAAGAAGGAAGTGAACTGTGATCGATAAGTTCACGGACAGTACGAACGGGAAACCGAAAACCATTTTGAGGACCATCCGACCAAGGCATTAACAGCTCATCCGATCCGTAGTGAAACAACAAGTATTCACCAAGTAGTTTATTGGATTCGTAAGTATTATCCATTTTTATTTATTGGTTTACTGCATTCGACTCTGCAATCATGGAAAACTGAGCCTTCAGGCTTGGGTATAAAGATTTATAAATAGGATAATTTCGCTTGTAGGTTTCTAGGTCTGGACCAGGATCCACTGTTTCAACTTTTTGAATAAAAGTGCTACATGCCTCTTGTACACTTCCAAATCCACCTACTCCAACCGCGGCAAGAATTGCCGCCCCATAAGCTGCACCTTCTAATGCATTCACCATTGCACAAGGAGTGGCAAAAATATCGGCAAGCATTTGCTTCCATAACGCAGAACGTGAACCGCCGCCAGAAAGTATAATTTCATTTGGGTCAATACCCAATTCTTTCATCAGGGATAACGAATCATTTAAGCCATAGGAGACTCCCTCTAAAACTGCTCGGGTATGATGTTTTTTCTGATGGCGTAAATTCATACCGATAAAACAACCCCTCGCATAAGGGTCTGGATGGGGTGTTCTTTCGCCCGATAAATAAGGAAGAAAAAATAAACCCTCTGAACCCGCAATTACTTGCTGGGCTTCTCCTGTAAGTGTTTCATAAGCATTTGCACCACCCTCATTTTCAATTCTTTGCTCTTCCATTCCAAATTGATTCTTATACCACTGAAAAGAACCTGCGGCAGATAGCATTACTCCCATTACATGCCATTTCCCAGGAACCGCGTGACAAAATGCATGTAATTTACCATTAGGCTCGACGCGGTATTCGTCACTTTGGGCAAACACAACACCACTCGTCCCCAATGTAACAGAAATTTTTCCCTCTTCTACAATTCCTGAGCCAACAGCCTGAGCCGCACAATCTCCGCCACCCGCTACTACAGGGGTTCCTTCAAGCAAACCGGTTAGCATTGCGGCTTCCGTGGAAATTTTGGCGGAAACTTCAGTTGATTCAGTAACTTCAGGCATCCAAGAGATTGGCCATCCCATGCAATCAAACATTTCTTGCGACCAAGTTCTCTTTCCGACATCAAGTAAAGAGGTTCCGGATGCATCCGAAACATCAGAAAAAAAGGAACCGGTCAATTTGTAACGAATAAAATCTTTTGGCAAGAGCACCTTATCGATCAAATCAAAAAGGTCGGGTTCATTTTTTTGAGTCCACAAGATCTTAGGTGCTGTAAAACCAGGTAAAACGGGATTGCCGGTAATACTTAGAATTTTCTTTTGTCCAACTCGCTCAGTAATTTCATCGCACTCCAAATGAGATCGCTGGTCATTCCACATGATGCAGGGCCTTAAAACGGCACCTTCTTTGTTCATGGCAACCATACCATGCATTTGGCCGGTAAGTCCAATACCAGCAATGTCACTGGACTGAACATTTAGAAGCAGTTCTTTAATTGCTTGTTTGGTTGCCTCCCACCAATCTAGTGGATCGGACTCGGCCCAAAGTGGTTTTGGGGTTTGAAAGGAGTATTCTGGCACTGTGGTTTTAATTACCCTTCCACTACTATCTATAAGCAATGCCTTGACCGAAGAAGTTCCTATATCAATTCCTATATAATACATGTAATCACCCAATTAAATTAGTACTACTTTGGCAACGAGAATGGATATAAATTAATAAAATTAAGGACCATTCAATATAGGATTCACCTTGACAGAATCGATAAATTATTAATTTTGGTGATGTTGTTTTAGCAACATCCAAATCAACTCAATATAAATCAAATACAAGGAAATAGCCGTCATGAAAAACTTTCTAACTCTCATAAGCATTCTTTCATTAGCACTCTTTGCATCATGCGGAGGCGGAGCAGGTGAAGGAGAAGATTCAAACGCAACTGATGCAAATGCAACAGAAGCCGGTGCACCAGCTTCTGAGTAAATTCTTTACTATAAATTGTTAAAAAGATCACCTTGAGGGTGATCTTTTTTTTGGCTTATTGAAAATTACTGAGAAGAAACCTTTTCTTCAGTAGGAAAGTCTAAAGGAAGCCCGGATGTAACCTGGCCGGTGGCAGCCCACTCTGTGCCTCTTCGCAACACCTCTTGAAAACCAATGCATTTCATAGAATAATCTGCATGCCCCATAGGAGTATGGAATACTCGACCTTTTCCATAAGAAATTACCATAATGATAGGTTCATGCTTTTTGCTCTTCTCACTGTAAGCAGTGGCTAAGATCTTTACTTTTTCAGCCGGGCCACGCAGAGAATCATAAAGTTCATCTTTACTGTGTAACCACTTTTTGGGCATTCCCTTGGTAATTGAATGTTTAAAATCGCGAACCTGCACTATAAATTCGCTTTGGGGACCATGACTTCCCCCACGACCCGGTCTTGGATCTCTGACCAATTTTCCAGAATCATTAAAATACAGATACGGTCCTGACTTCTCATTACGCCCGCCCCACCCCCCGAGACCAATCATTTGATTATATTCTTTCCATTGACCAAATGCGTTATTGGCAGCATGAACCACTACGAAAGATCCACCCCCTTGAACATAATTTATTAAATTATCCTGTACTTCCTTTGGCCACATTTCTCCGTTGTAATTACTCAGGGTCACATCATAGGAATTGAATTTCGGATTCCATTTTTTCCAGGCAGAAGGCTCAGATTTTTTTGGTGGTGATGTGGATACACTAACATTAAAATGTCCCGAACTCTCCAAAGTATTGACCATTACAGGAGTGGTGGCTTTCCAGTTGTGATTATTCTGCCCATCTATGAGTAAAACCCGAATTTTAGCCTGCAATACATGTACGGAAGAAAACACGACCAAGAATAAAGATAACCCTTTTAAATAATTCATAAAACAATCAGTTCACTTGTCGATTTTCATCAATTTCTTTTTCCATCATCCTAATCTCATCCATTTCCACAAATTTACTTTTTCCACCCGTCATCGCTGCAATTTCTTCCAATGGTAATTTAGCACCAGCTGGTGCTCCATATCCAATAGTATAAATTTTGGTTTTACCTTTTTTCTGCTTAATTAAATCTATACCCTGAAAATTCTTGTTCGAATTTCCATCGGTCATGAAATAAATAACATCAGGCTTTGGATTCATATAAAAAGCCCATTCAAAAGAATTATCCCATACAGTACCCAAGGTTAAAGGCGTCTCCCTTACTGATTTGGCCAATTTCTTTTTAACCGAGGGCGTAACGGGCAACCACTTGGGGCGAACCGGATTATATCCGTCGATTGGCTTCCACCCACCGTTATTGGACCCACTCCAATTTTTGTGCAAGGCTTTGGCATCCTCTCCAGCAACCCAAGTTGGTCCCGAAAAAAAGATAACTGATACTGATCCAACCGCCGGTAATTTCTCAATCGCTTTGGTTAGTTCGCTTCGCATTACCTTATCCCGACCATTCATCGAGGCAGAGTAGTCGATTATAAATAGAATCTTATTCGCCTTCGACTTAATGCCCATAAAATTAGATGCAAAGGCCTTATTAAGAACAGACATATCCACATTCACACTCACATCTCCCATATTTCCCATCGGGCTCATTGCGATTGCCGGGTTTAACGATTTTGTCTCAATGTCAACAACTGGTGCCGAAATTTCAGAAATCGCCTTGGCTTGAAAAGTAAATTTTTGGGAAGGCTTTGCCTGTTTTTGCCTTTGCATCAGCCTGACTTTTTGTTCCTGTTTTTTCGGGGCAGTTGTAGGTTGTCCGGCATCCGAAAAATCTGACCCCGCATCATCACTTAGTGGTAGACCCATCATCATATTCCAAAAAATAGAGAAAGTCATCACCATGAAAAATAAAGCCAATAATAAACTATTGAGTAATCTGTAAGTTCTCAGATACCTTGAAAATGTGCTTTCTATGGGTGCGGTTTCTAGAAACTGGACTTGAGACATCTCCTGAAAGCCTAACTAATATTATTTATTTCCTTCATTAATACCACTCAGTCTAAAGTACTTTCACTGTTTCAACAAAAGCAAGGTATTAATTAACTAATTAAAAAATATTTGAGGGAATAAACCTGTATGTTTTACTAAAAAATTCCCGGTGGCATTAAATTTCAAGGAATCTGTAATCAACTTTTTGTTAAAGCAAAAATGGAGTGATGCTTCACAAACTCACCTCCTATGATTTTAAAAGAACACGGTACAGTTTGGCCAAAGTGTGCAACCGGTTCTTTATTTTGTACAAAAGTTAATTTTAAAGAATCTCTTTTATCAAATGGCCGAATACTTCGGTAAGCCGCATATCCCGGCCACCAAAGCGGAATGTACTTTCCGTGTGCTCGATGCCCAACAAGTGGAGCATTGTCGCATGCAGGTCATGGATTTCGTATCGGTTTTCCACTGCCTTGTATCCAAATTCATCAGTGGCACCGACTGTTACTCCCGGCTTGATTCCTCCACCTGCAAACCAAGTGGTAAATCCAAAGGGGTTATGATCTCGACCGTTTGATCCCTGAGCAAATGGAGTTCGGCCAAACTCCCCTGACCATACGACTAGTGTATCATCCAACATACCCAATTTTCTTAAGTCACGAATTAAACCAGCAATCGGTTGGTCCACTGATTTACAGTTTTTTCCATGTCCATCCACTAATCCGTTGTGTTGATCCCACCTATCACCATTTCCTCCCGGACAGGTTAATTCAATAAAACGTACTCCTCTCTCCACTAACCTACGCGCAAGCAGGCACTGCATGCCAAATGTTCGAGTATTTTTAAAATCTGAATCCATCCCGTAGGATTTCTTGACCGCTTCAGATTCACTCTTTAAGTCCATCAATTCAGGCACTGAAGTCTGCATTTGATAGGCAGTTTCGTAATTCTGAATTGCTGCTTCGACTTGGGGGTCAAAGTCCATTTGTTCCAAAGAAGAGCTATCTAGATCTGACAAAAGAGATAATTTATTCTTTTGTAAATCAGATGATTTTTCCTTCGGTTTAATATTAGCAACTGGTTCATTTTGTGGAAGAAATACAGATCCTTGATAACTAGCTGGTAAGAATCCGGAACCAAAACAATCCAAACCTCCAGGAGGAATTAAGCCCCCATTTAAAACCACAAACCCGGGTAAGTTTTGATTCTCTGTTCCCAAGCCATACCCGAACCATGCCCCCATACTTGGCCGGCCTTGAAAGCCGCTACCCGTGTGCAAAAAATAATTGGCAGAAGTATGTTCTGAAAAGTTGGACGTCATCGATTTCACCATCGAGATTTCATCAATCACATCATCCTGTGCGATATGTGGAAAAAGATCGGATACCCAGTGTCCGCTCTGCCCTCTTTGTTTAAATTCCCACGGACTCTTGAGAATTTTGCCGATATTGTCAAATTGCGTAGGGGCAAGTTTCCCAATTACCTCGCGGGGGTCTTTCCCATTATATTTTTCCAACGCTGGTTTGTAGTCAAAAATATCTACATGGGAGGGC
>ERZ1048068.3544-NODE-3544-length-10220-cov-20.562518_pt1 | contig 10220 bp, 12 predicted proteins | sample MGYA00383098_ERZ1048068 | MGnify/ENA primary metagenome ERZ1048068 (study PRJEB29581, sample SAMEA5548368) | metagenome | biome: marine; feature: coastal; material: water | depth 1 m | study: Short-term variability in the microbial, nano- and picoplankton... | reverse complement strand
TGTTTGAGCATCAAACAATTTCCTCTCATTAGCTGCTCTTTCCTCTATATTCTTTGAATTGAATTCAAGATTAAACTCTGCATCAGCTATATCTTGTTGTAGTTTAGCTTCTTTCTTTTCTACATACTCATCACTAACATAGTAGTCGAGTTCTGACTTTAATAAATCTATCTTCTTGTTAGCTAAGTCCTCTAATATCTTACCTTCAGCCTCCTGCCTCTTTGTCTCCAACATCATGAACTTAGTGTTGGTTTTAGCTTGTATCTGAACAAGTACATCAGCAGCCTCTTGAGCTGCTTTTATCTTAGAATCCGTTACTTCTGCCTCTGCTTTTGCGATTTCTTCTGCCGAAGCACCTGACTCCTTAAATTCTTTAAGCCTCAAGTCTTGCCTCTTATTAAACGCATCGAGTCTTATCTTTAAATCTTCTTTCTCAAATAAATCCTGATTCGATATCTTTTCCTCCTCCGTTAAGATGTCATCTCTTATAGATTTCTTTCTGTAAGATTCCTCTAACTTATCTAAGTTGAGCAGTTGTTGCTTAAAGTCCTTGACACGATCTCTTGTGCTTCTTCCTCTTTTCTTGTTTTCGTCATCTTCTATCTTAGTGTACTCAACTAATGTCTCTACTTCTTTTTTGAGTATATCTTGAGCTTCATCAAATCTTGACCTCGCATTTACATATCTTCTCTCTTGAGCAGTACCAATTCTGTTTTCGGCTTTTTCAAGAGCAGCACCTGTTATTCCACTCTGCCTTAATTCTTCCCTTTGGGCTAATATTTCTTGGTATCTTTGCTCTGTAACCTCGTAGCTCTTATCCCTTAATTCTTGCTTAAAATCTATTTCAGCTTGTAGTTGTTCGGCGGCTAACTCGTCTATTTTGTTTTGAGCAGCCCTTGCCATAGCTAACTCAAGTAAAGAATCTCTATACGCATCATTTGCATTTTTAGCAGCATCCGTTCCATTCTTTACATCGTCAAGGCTTACTCCTGCCTGATCCAAGCTCTTTATGTAGTCAGGAAATTCTTTGTTAAGTTTCTTTATAGCCCTCTCTTTTTCGGCACTTGATTTAGTAGCACTTTCAAGTGTTCCTATATAGGTTTCAAACTTACCTGCCGAACTCTCAACAGTAGAACCTGCATCTTTAAAAGTCTCTTTTAATAGGTTAGATTTACCCATAAGTTCACTAAAAAAGCTAACTAATTTTGGTCCAAATGAGATAAGTAGCTGAACTCCAATCAGTAAACCACCTGTTCCCATTATAGATTTACCAAGCTCTCTAAATGAAGCACCAACAGATCCTTGAGTCTTAACGAAACTTGAGAATAATGTAACTACCTGCGACAAGTTATTCGCAATCGCTGTAAATCCATAACTCGCATCAGAAGCTAATCGACCTGTCTCAAGTAGTATGGCGTTATTAAGTCCTGATTGAGTCCTACCCTCTTTGGTGGCTGATGCTGCATTTAATTCAGCCATCGCTTTAGCCTTTGTGGCTGCTGTTGCTTGGGCAGTTAGTAATTTATACTTCTCTATTTGAACATTAGAGGGCTGTAATGCCTTAAAATAATCTTGTTGCGCTTTAGTAACACCATCAACAGATTGCTTAAATTGTTGTGTTGATTTAGTTGCGTTCTTATCGACAACCTGAAGCTCTATAAGTATCTTTTGTTTAGCCATTCTTTCTCAATCGTTTTAATTGCTCTTTCATTTCGCTAAAGTTGCCAACAGCTTTGTACTTGCCTTTTGCAATCTCTATTAGTTCTGATTGCCCATACCAATCATTTAAACTCAATAAATCTATTACTTGTTTTATCATAATATGTTAAGTAGCTCTAATTTACACTCTCCTGTTTTAAGGTTCGTGTTTATTGAATTTATTACGAAAACCTTGTCGTTTACTTGAAACCTGTCGTTTAGCCTATAATTAAGTAATATCCTACTCGGTAAATGTGCTGTAACCTTAAACATTCTCGCTCTTGGATTATACACACCTTCTATATAAGTTTTATAATATTCGCTGAATAATGTTTGAGAATCAGTACCATAGTTAACTCTTGTCCACTCATCAAATTCAACATCAAAGTTTATTGTTTTACTTGGAGGCTTGACTATCTTGTAAGTTATGGATGTACCTTGAAATATATCTGCGCTTAATTCAAGCTCAGTAAGGCTTATTTTAGATATTACAGTTGCAACTGCTGTGTTTGTAGTATTGTAAACTATATCTCCAACATCAACAAATCCGAATCTCGTAGGAGATGATGTATCTATTAGCCTAAAAGACTGAGCAACATTGTTAGCTCCTGAAACAATAGGATCATTATAAGGTCTCCCTACCTTATAGGCATTTGATGGCTTATGATACTGAGTAACTGACGTATAACTTGGAGTAATCCAAGCCATAAAAGCACTTGTTTTTTGAGCGTAAAATAGTAGTGGTTTAGATAAAACAGAGTCATAATCTGCTTTTGGAGGTGTTGCATCTGCATCAGGCTTAAAGTTGTCTCCTGCGGAATAACCCCATTGTATATCTGTAACGTCTCCATCTTCGTCATCAAATATCCTTTCATATTTCATGTGGGCAAACGGTAACTTAACATCGTACTTTTTACCTAAATCAATACCTTCGGGCTTGTATGTAGAATCCCCAAAAATTTCATTCGTTGATTCTCTATGTTGAAGCATCAACAATGTTTTTGGTTCTTTATACATAAAGTTTATCTCCGTAAAAGGTATAGCAGGTTCTACGGTGCTTTTAGAAACATCAACATATTTTGTAATATCGTATATTGTAGGATCGTCTGCATAGAAATCATCTAAAGACATTACCTTTATCTTTCCATAATCTGCACTCAATAAATTTTCTTCGTAGTACGCAACTAAATTAAACATCTTAAATAAACCACTTAGAAAATCATAAACCTTTAACTCAGGTATCCTCTCAGTTGGTCTTATAGACACGACAGGTGTTATTGTGGATGAATTATATGTTGACTCGTATGATGCTAACAAAAGATCTCCTCTTGACCTATATACACCTTCTATTACTTTTAGAGTAGAGCTACCTACAAAAGATGATGTTGACCTAAGTAATATTTGATAAGACCTATTCTTCTCCTCTCCTATTGGCGTTGAATATGTAAAGACTTGATTACCACTTAAATCAGTAAATTCTTCTTTTATTTTATTATTGTCATTGGTATCTATTACTATTATGTCATAATTATCCCCTCCTGATTGAGTTATCGACAATTCAAAAGTGAATCTATTGTATTCAATTGCTCTTGGAGTTGTGTAGAATTCGAGATTGCTGTTTGAGTTTCCTGCATAGTCAACCCATTCGGGCGGGTGTTCGTATGTTGAAAATGGATCGCCTGAAACGTATGTAAAATCTTGCAGTATGTTTTCGGCATCTTCTCCACCTGAACCGATTATTCCTTTTTCTCGGCTCAACCAAAGGTAAAGACCTTTATTAGTACCGCCACTTGAGTCAAATATATCTGAATCAAAGAAGCCATCTGCGAACTCAATACCATATCTTTCTTCTATCCCTTTTATTAACATCTTAACGGATATAGCAGGTTTTAAATCTGTGTAAGCGAGACCTGTATCTGCGTGAGTATGACCTGAATGGTAGTATAGATTGCCCGAGAAATCGTGGCTTCCGCCCTCTACACCTGAGTCAACAAACAATCTTTTAGTTGGAGTTATTAATGGATAGATAATTGGATTAACGTATGTTGTTGAGTCTACTGTAAAATCAAGCCCATTTATAAATCCAAGTTTTACGTTAGTGTTATTCCATTCGTGGGTAAAATTATCTATAAAAGATAACGATTGAATTTTGTCATCTCCAAATATAGTCTTTAGGTTTACTGTGTTGCCATAAAAAGTTATATTGTAAGAGTAGGCTGTATTGTCTATCATACCTACGCTATTTAGAAATACCTTTCCTTCTTTGAAGGGTATTTGATTTATTTCTAATTTAGCATCAATCTTTTTTCTTGAATCATATACACCTTGACCTTGAGAATCCCCAATAACATCGTATCTGTCAAAGTGAGCGAATATTTTATTGTTCTTTTTAGATGCAGGTATAGTGAAAGACTCCGAGAAATCAGTAAACACTTTTGATATATCCTTTACATCTTTTATCTTTGATGTCATGGACAAGGTTTCATCCTTGAACATATCTGCTCTCTGATAAACTCCGTAAGTATCTTTTAGGTATAGTATTACTGTATTCATTATCGAATATTGTTTATTTCGTCAAAGGCACTTTCAAAGTCAATTGAGTAATTTATTAACTTATCGTTAACTCTCGTTTTGTAAGTTAAGGATTCTGTTTTTGGTCTTATAGGTATAACCACTTCTTCTGAGTCTATGGTTTTAGTCATCCAAACCTGCTCACTTAACATCATCTGTTTTATTACTTCATTGTATTGCTCTGAGATGTACCCTGTGTTCATTTTAATACTTTCTTTTCCTTTTTTATGGAATTGCCTATATTGATGTACCTGTATGTCGTATGTACCGAGTTCTTGGTTTATTACATTTGCTTTGTATTCTTTAGACTCAGTATTAATGCTTTCTATTGATTTACCAAAAAACCACATATCCTGAAGAACGCCAAATTTATTTACAAACGTAATCTTGTATGGCGTGTAAATCCCACTTGTCGGCGCTATATTTGTTGGAGTTGTCTCGCAGTCCTCAGTTTGATAAATCTTTAAATATAGAGTTTCATCCCCCGATATCACTCTAATCTCGTCAACATCAGCAGTCGTTGTTGCATACTTTACTTGAGCGTTTGAATTCGTTGAAGATGATATGTTTTGAGTGGATTGTAAAACACCTCCGTTGTAAAATTGAACAGAAGTAACTTCTTCTGTGAACACAGGCACTCTAACAGGCTCTCCACTTTTACTGTATATAATGGTATTAGATTGCAGAAGCGTTCTGCTTAATTCGGCATTAGCTCCATCAGTAAAATAAGAATAACCGTCAAATGCGATAAAGTCAAAATTCTCACTTCTTATTTCTGCCGCAGGATTCAACAGAGTACAATCAGCTTCAACCCAAAAACATCCACTCCTATAATCATCGTCAAGAGTGTTTAATATTGCGCTTAAACAACTTGAGCCTTCAAAAACTCCGTAGTCATCAACAACTCTTTGAGCATATAAATCCTCTGTGTATTCTTGATTAAAAGAGACCTCTATGTAGTCTCTCACAAGTTCTCCAATCTCAAAAAGTATAGTTCCTCCTGTTGATCCTAAAATATCCTTCTGTAATTTGAATTGAGGGGTAGATGGCTTGTCTGTACCGAACTCCCCTGAATATATATATAGGTTTAAAGTTGCAGAATCAAGACTTACATCTGTAAGAGGTATGTAATATGGGCTTCTTGAGTTTAGTTTTGTTGCCATTATTTTTGTTTTAATATGTATGTGTTTCCTTTTTTCGTGTAACCTAACGATTCCATAAATCCATCTATGTCTTGCAATATATCTTTTTCTAATGGAACTACTATTGATTCTAATTTACTGAACTCCTCATTAACTATATCTGTTAAGAAGTTTGTAGCAGGAGAGCCATTGTCCTTGATGCTTCTTCCAATAACATAAGCTAATCCTTTTATCTTTGAATCTGTTGCTGTAACGAACTTTCCTTTACTATCTCTAAGTCTAACAGGCTTTGTTTTTATCCAATCAACTAAAGCATCTATGTTTGGGAATTTACCTGCTTCCCTACCATCGTTAAGCACCTCTCCGTAATCATTTCCCATTATACTGAAATCTAAATCAGTGCCATCTTTAGCTTGTATAGACTCCATTAAACTGCCCGATGAATTGAGTGGTGCGCTTATTACTCCCGACTTATATGTTCTTGACCTGTTTGTTCCAATGGCAATTTTAGTCAACTTAACCAATCTCTCGGAAAATGACTTTAGGTATGCTTTGGTATTTTCAAGTCTTATGTCCATTAAGTGCAAATATCTATTTCTCCGTTAGGTACTTGAATTGCGTAATCAACGCTCCAACCTGTAAGCAGGTTCTCGAATCTATCCTCAAACACAGCAGCAGATATTTCAGAATCCAAGTTATAACCATCCTCATTCAATGATCCTTTCTTTAACTCTAATTGCAACTTGTTTGCTATCCCAAGAAGTGAGTTGAGAACGTAGTGCTTATTGTCTGAGCCTAAAAATGGTTCTTTGGCATCTTTAAGATTCTTATCTTCAGTGTTGGCAATATCCATAAACAGTATATTTATATTGAACACCAAAAAGTTCTCTTGGAAGTCAACACCTGTTACGTTTAGGTTTGCCAATGGAAATATTGATTGCTTTTGTAAATCCACACTAAAAACATCTCCGTAGTTAACTGTGTTGATACCTACTGTTGATTCAAGCCAAGAATGTATTGCCTGTGTTACTAAATAAAACTCTCTCATCGTTTACTATATTTTTTTATCATAGCTGATTCTAATTCGTTTTTCTCTTTCTCAAATGTCAAGTAGTTTAAACACTTAAATACGTTAAGTGACGTAACTTCGTCAAACTTCGAGACATCCCCCTTAGCGAGTGCGTAAATTGATTGATACCAACCCCATTTTCTTCCAAAGTTTGCTTGACTTGTGTATTCCCCTTCTTGCTCAACTCCTCCTCCAAATAGTTCGGGATAGCCTTCAATAGTTCTTTCCCTAAATCGCAAAAAAAAACCATACTGCTCATTACTACATCCAAAGGCATATTCTTCATTATGTTCTGCAATTCGTCAGTTGGAGAGTAAGGTGCTATTGTGTACTTGTCTTTTGCCTTAAAATTAACAGGTCTGTATAATACAGCCATCGCCTTATGTATATTTTGCCAATCACTAATGTTATTCTCGGCATCTATATATTCTCCTAATGACATATCTTCTAATCTCGGCAAGAATCCCATATCGACTCCTTCTAACTCGAATCTACGGATCAGCTTTGGTTCTTCCTTAAACGCTTCGTTAAGTATTGATAGAACCTTCTCATATTCTTTTAATGGGATAGACTCAACCTCATTGAGAGAGATGTTGCAGAATATCTCAACGAGTTTCATATTTAAGAAGTTTACAGTTCCTTCATCTTCCTCTTTGTTGTTTTCTAATACAGATAAGTATTTTTGATATTGCCAAAGTTTGATGTCGGATAAACTACTTGGTACTTCTAACTCTAATTTAACTGTTGCCATATAATAATAATAAATAAGATTTTATTTGTACTTTACCTTTTTCCACCTGTCGTAATGTCAGATATATAATATATATATATACTATATAACGTGATATAGTATATAACGTAGTATAGTATATAACGTGATATGGTATATCATGTAACGTATGTATCATAGTATATACTATAAATAATAAACTAATATGACATTAAGTCAGTTGGAGTAGTACCTATCATAGTAGTAGGTGTATAACTCATAGACTTTATCAGCCCATTTAGATGCTGTATAAGTCTTTCCACTCCTAATAAGTTTGCCATTATCATTTATTTCTAATTCATAGTAAGAACCCTTCGGCAAAGGATATATCTTGATGCCATTATTAATGCACCAACTCATAGCCCTTAGCGAAGTCTCGTGGTTTATCATTTTTGTTTTGCTCATAATCCCCCTATTAGATTCACAAGGTACGAAATAATATTGAACTATGCAACACCCCTATTGAATTCATAGAAGGGTATTAGATTGTCAGATGGAGATTAACTTGTAGATAGAGAGTAGATGAATTAACCCGACCTACTTTTTATCAGGGAGAGTCCCCTAATATCTATTTTAACGCATTTTAAGGTGCATTTAAGAGACTTTTGGGTGTTGTGTGGTATGTTGGTATAGGTAGAAACAAAATAAGCCCTTAAATAGGCTAATTTGTACCTTTGTAGGTAGATAAGTACAGAAACAAACAAAAAAACATAGCTTTCCCTTATCTTAATTAAAATAAAAAAACTGCAACCCCTTGAGGATCAGCAGTAATATGTATACAACAAAAAAAGAGGGAATTAATATTCCCCCCTTTAAAAACTAACAATAATTAAAAAACTAACTAATATTTTTAATATTCCCTTATATTTAAGTTTTTAAAAATCCACTCGGATTCAAACCATAAGATATCGTTTAACTGTGTTTCTGTTATGCCATCAGGATAGAGTTCCTCAATAAGGAAATCGAAGTCCTTCTCTTTTCCATTATTCAAAATAGTTTCTTTTGTGTCTTCCGCTCCGCTCCATGCGTCGAAGTTCTCAAGCGTTAAGTCGTTTAATATTCTCATTTGTTTTTTATGTTTTAAGTTGTGTAAAAATTGATCTCTATTTTTGCTCATAGTTTTATAAGTTATTAAGTACTTTATTTTTTAGGTTTTTAGTGAACTTAATTTTTTTGTATTTATCGTTACAATAAATTTCATCTATATACTCAATCTCATCACGTAATGAATATTCATCGATATACTCCATTAGATATGGATGGATCATCTCATCGTATCCCAAGCAAAAAAGCCGAGCATTTGTATATCCCCCACGAACATCACAGCCCCCATGGACCTGAAGTATTAAGTACTTCTCACCATCAATATCAACATATGATCCCTGAAGTACCTGAGATAAGTCGCTATTACCATTATAAGTGTTGAATGTGTAGGTAATTTCGGCATCGTATTTTTGTAGGTATGCCCAAGCCTCAGAAGAAACCCCGTAGCAATCAGCATCAGCATTCCAATTATCAGAATTCAAATTTATATTGTTGAACTCTTCGCAAATGTCGTCAACATCCAACTCCGATAAGTAATGAAAAACAGATAGGGTTCTCATTATATCGTAATTTGTTTTTTTGGTTTCTTTATTCTTCCATCTATTAAGCTCCCAAAATTCCACGGGTTCAGCCTCAAAATCATTAATGGTTTTTTTGGCATTCCTTTCGTGGTTTCTTCCATAAGCACCGCCACTGTCTAAAAAATGAGATCCTGTATTTTCTGTGAGCATCTCGTAAATTATTTTTTTTGTAGTCTCCATAGTTTAAAAATTTAATGTCATTAATGTATCAGCCAAGCCTAAAAACAAGATCCCTAAAAATACGAGGATATAAAAGGCTGTAAAAAATAAAGCGTTTTCGATGTGTTTTTTCATGGTACTAAAAATTAAATGAAACTTTGCTAATGTTAGATAAAACCATAAAACCCCCGTAGCAAATCAATGATCCATAAATTAACGCAATAGTATAAAATACTACTTTATCGATAATGTCATTTTTTGATCTTGTTGCCGTTTGTTTGTTTGTTGTTGTTTTCATTTTGTTTGTTTTTATTGTTATTAATTATGGTGTAAAGATACAACAAAATTCCACATGACAAAATAAAAGTACATATTTATTCTAATTTATATAAATTCTAAATAAGGATCGTAAAAATAATATACTAAAGGAACGCGCGCGCGTTATTTACTACATTTTTTTTATATAGGTAAATAATATCGGTAATTTATAATAATTCTAAATAAGGCAATCCGATCCGATCCAATATGCAATTACCGTATGAAATTACTACCTATGAAATTACATACCTATGAAATTGCACATATATTGAATTGCTAATATATTTGCGTATGCAATTAGTATAAAATTTTATACGACTTCTGTTAACTCCCCTTCCCATTCTGATTCATCGAGAAACCACTTCCAATTCTTTTGATATATTTTACTTTTGCCAAAATATTCAAGTATTCCATTCAATCGTTCTTTTGTAGTAACCGAAAACCAACCTGCATTTGTTATGGATATTTTGCCGTATCTTTTTATGGCTATGCAATTACCATGGAGATACATTCTTGTTGTAGGGATCAGGTCCAATTCATGTTGGTATCTTACTTCCATATTCCCACGTTTAAAGTTTTCATCGTTTACAAACTTTTTAACTGCTAATTCTGTTATTTTTCTCATTTTATTCTGTTTTTTATGTTTATTTTGCCAATATGCAATGATAATCCTTGCAATTATAATGATAATCCTTGTAATGTAATGATAATACTTGCAATGTTATGATAATACTTACTTTATTTCAGGCAATCCAAAATCATTAATATCAATTTGCAAGTCAAAATCAAATCCGCAATTTTCACAAATAAAATTATCTTCATGGTTATCGTGAAAACATACTACGCAACAATTTACTTTATTTTCCATT
>ERZ1048068.3543-NODE-3543-length-10222-cov-3.276384_pt1 | contig 10222 bp, 8 predicted proteins | sample MGYA00383098_ERZ1048068 | MGnify/ENA primary metagenome ERZ1048068 (study PRJEB29581, sample SAMEA5548368) | metagenome | biome: marine; feature: coastal; material: water | depth 1 m | study: Short-term variability in the microbial, nano- and picoplankton... | reverse complement strand
TAATGTACCCAGCGTCTACCTACAGCTAATGATGTATAGCTGGAGGCTCCCCGGGGGGCTAAAATGAACCCCACCCCGCTTTACTGGCTAGGGAAGTTTATATGGTACATATTGTGGTACATATTTTATTTTTCACCAAAAAAAATTTAATAAGTGTATGTTATATATGTACTTTATCTATTTATATTGGGGATACCTCTTCCGCCAATATATTATTGTGAAGCCCCATTAAATCGATGATTTATGGGGCTTTTATTTTTGTTCTGTGAAAATGTATGCACGTCCGTATACATGGGTTTCGCCCAAAACCTCCCCACCTAAAGTCCAACTCGAACACCCCTTCTCATGCCCCCTGTCTGAACCTAACGTGCTCGCCCGGATTGATACTTGCGAACAGGAATATAGACGGGGACAGGCAGGGGCTCCGAGCAAAAGTCGGTGGCATTGATGGTCACACCGCTAGTAACGCACCCAGTATGAACGGAGCTAAAGAGCTTCGAAATTTATTTCTTTGACCGCTTTCGCTGCCTTTCACTGAGGTGTCCGACCAGATCATTGATGGCCTTGTGGCGTGCGCCTTCGAATGGGTGCGAGATACGACCGAATACCGTGCTGCGCTTATCAAGCCAATGCTTACCCGCAGCTTTAGCGTCGTGCAGCGCGCTCTGTCGCTCTGCATGACTGGTTGCTGTCGCAGCGCGCTCTAAGTGCCCTGTAATTTGTGTATGCAAGGACTTCTGGTTTTTGCGTTCTTGCCGTCGCGCCCCTCTCGTTTTCGCTCCGCTATCAGCAGCGAATTTATCAGCGAGATCTGTAGCCGCCCTTTTGTGCCTTTGCTCTTGTCGTTGGATATGGCCTCTACCCAGGGCTTCTATTGTCGTGGCGGCGCTGCGTTTGCGCTCTAGCCCATTCTCCTCTCGAGCTCGGTGTCCCCGAAACACCCTCTGGACTTGTGTCGCGGCAAAGTCACGCCGACCGTCATGACCTCCGTATTTATCATCAATTGCTTGCCGCCCCACCTCTGCTGCATGCTCTTGCAAGCTCTCAAGAAGTGTTCTTTGACGGGCGCCTCTGTATAGCCGCTGGGTTCCTACTGCAAAGGTATTCGCCTCTCGCGCACTAACATCCGCGAGGGCACTCGATCGCTCTGTTATCGCCTGACCCCGTCTCTCTTTCGCGGTTTTTTCGTGGCGATCAAGATGCCGCTCTGCGGCATTGACCACAGGAGCGGCAAGGGTCCCGACTAAATCACTCACTTCTGACGCAAAGGGCGCTATAAAGTTCAGAGCCTCTCTCGCCCCTTTGCCTGCCGCCAACTCAGAATTTGCATCATGTAACTCGGCGCTTTTACTAAAGAACGCTTGCTCGTCCGAGTGGGCTGCCTGGCTCTGCGCTCTTCGCGCAGTCCGCGCGGCGTGGCCGTGAAGCAGTGACTCAGTCCCATTGAGGGTAGTTCTACCTGCAACAAGGCCCTGCCGAACTCCCTCGCTTATCCCAACCACTGGCAAAGCCATACCACCTGTAAGAATAGTGGCAGCGCCGGCGGCTACTTCAAAGGTTTCTACAACTTTCTCCGGTCCCGCAAGTGCGGACGACGTTTGCCCGGCAAACTGCCCATGCTTTGCCGTGTCGCCCCCTGCCCGAGTAACGTAATCTCGTCCGGTTGCCTCGGAGCGCCTTATACCCTCGACTTCAAAAGCTTTCTTTGCAGAAGCGTTCCTCAGGCCTTTGTCGACTCCAGCCTGGCTAGCTCGTTGGCGCAACGAACTCGCCTCAGCACGCGTATTTGCCGTAAGATTGGAGTATGTAGAGCGCCCCATTGCTTGGGGAATCGCGTGATAAGCTCGGCGAAGTAGGTTGCGGTCAGCCCGCACGGCACTTCCCCTAGCAATTTCCAGCCTTTTTTCTTCATCGGTACCAACGGGCCTGCTTGGCCGCTTCTGATACCCAAAAAAACCCGCCATTTCACTGCCTACTTTCAAACCTGCGCGCACGCATTGATTGAACGGTTATCGAACAACCCCAATTACGAAGAATAGCCCCTCGACACCTCGTCTGCCACCAATTAGAAATCGGCAAAACGCTGTGATGGCGGGCTCTGAGCTGGCGTTACCACATAGCGACCGGATTGATGATCATTTGTACCGTGCCCTTAAGCTTGGCGTGACCTAACACGAACATGAATTCTTTGACGTCTTCCCGAGCGAGCCGCCCCGTGTCCATGGTTTCCAAAATGTAGATGCCGTTCTTTTTTAGCAGCGTGACATGTCCATAAAAGAGTTTATCGCCTTCGATGGCGGGTACCGCTTCCACACCCCAGGTATCTGCCCCCACTGCCATGGGGTTAAGCGAGGCGACGTAGGCTGCAGCTTCGTTGGTTAAACCGGGAATGGTGCTACCCCAGGTTTGCGGGTCGGCTTCGAGTTTCGCGTCAGTCCAACCGGTGTGGAACAAGATGACGTCTCCTTGGCTAAAGCGAATGTTCTGGCTCTTGGCCGCAGCTTTGATGTCTGACGAAGTGATGGGCTGACCACCCGTCATGGTATCCACACCAAAGTGCTCGGTCATGTCCAACAAAACCCCGCGGCCAATCAGGGGCGGCACGTTGTGCAAACTCAGCTTGGTGACACCGGTAATTTGGGTAAAGTCCTCACCGCGATTGCAGTTGTAAAACTCACCTGCCTCGCCTAGGTGCGATAACCCATCCAACTGGGGGCCGGTGCCAAGCCACATCTGCACGACGTCATCGTTGTAGCTCATATGCCAACCGTAGGCCGGCGTCGTATCCCGACCAAACTCTTGGCCTGGCTGGACGATTTGCAACTGGGTATCTCGGGGCGGAAATGCGGGCATACCCGATTCGATGACGATACCGAGGCCGTGACTTTGCCCTTTTTTAATCAGCGATGCGGCTGCATTGACTTGGTCTGGGGTCACGTAATTGGCGGCTCCCAGTTCATCGTCAGCACCCCACTTCGAGTGTTGGCATTGGCTTTCTGCCTGAACGGTGCCGGCCACCCAAAGTAGCGAGAAAAGTATGAAATGGTGAAAGTTTTGCATGAGATCACTCCTGCTTAATTGTGTTTTGGTTACAGCCTTGAAACGGCAGCAGAAAACCTCTGAAATCGCCCACGGCTATGATCTGCTGTCTTTTTGGGTTGGGAATATCGCAAAGATGACTTTGGTTCCCAGCTTAGGCAGTTTGTTGCTGCCGGGCCTGTTTGGTATCCCAGCCGCGCTAAAAGCGGCAGTATCTGACGCGTTGTAAGCTAAATCACTTGAGGTAATGGCATGAGTCCGTGGGGCGATAAATTCAACCGCATCATGCCGCGCCTGTCTTACAAACGCCATATCTGCCAGCAACATTCAGCTTCCTGAATGACCTCCATCATGGGCTCGCTGATAGCGCGTCAACTTGGCGATACGATCAACTTTTTCAGCATCAAGAGTGCCCTTGCTGATACCGCCAAGGAATTGCCTTGCGCGTTCTAGCCTGGTCATCCTGCCATAGGTTTTCTCAGTAATACGGGTCTCCACTTCACCGGCCGCAGCTTCCCCGGTCCGCGTCGCGGTCTCTGCCATACGCTCTGTGGCGCCAGAGCTTTTTTCAAAGGTTGATCGTGCTGCATCTGCAGCCATTCCAGTTAACGTTTGCTCTGCGCCAGTGGTCATATAGTTAGCCCCCGGGGTTGCTCCAAACAACGTTTTCCCTACAGCTTTGTGTTTTTGCCGCCTCGCCCGCTCAGCCAAATGACTTTGGTGCAAGGCTTCCGACTCAATCGCCTCTTTCTTAGCAGCAGACACAGAGTCGTCTTCCGCTCCAAACATATATCCTTCCTCGGCCCTACGGTGGGCTCCTTCAGCCTTAGCACGCAATACCGCCTCCGCTGCGCCGCCCGCTGTGGCGATGCCAGATGTGAGTATTGGATCGCCGGTTGAAATCGTGGCTGCCGCAGCGGCTGCTTGGGTTGCCCCGCGGACGTTCCTAGCGTTAGATGACGCTTGTTGCCCCGAAGCTGCTGCTTTGGACGCTTCTTGTGTACGTTCGTTAGTTGCGTCAATGGATTGTTTGCGTGGCTGAAGAGCTTCTCCGAGATTATTACCCTCCTCCAACTCTGTCGCAGCCTTGCTTGAAAACAAGGCCTTCAGACGTGGCGTTGCTCTCGCTCGCCATCCAGTTTGACCGTCCAGATAGTTACTGGCGTGTATCGCGGCCTGTCGCCCCTGAGCCGCAACTTTTCGCGCAATATCCTGTCTTGCATTCTCATCATAGGTTGGAGGCGGCTTGTACTGGCCGGGCACTGCAGCATTTATGCGCGCGGTCGTCCTCTCTTGTTCCTCCTGGGTTAGCACCTTCGGTTCGGGGTAGGCAGGCCTTCGCGAGGAGAGCGGCCTGACAGGCGCGGCCTTGGCGGCCTGAGATCTACGCTCCTGTGCTGGATGCTGAGGCGGCGTCGCAGGCGGCCCCAAAGGCGCAGCGGATTCAGAGCGGCGGCTTGGTTCACTTCCCAGCGTTTTAGCTGTTCGGCGACCATCGAGTCCTTCGGACCGCTTGAAGGGCTTATAAATTGAGGATTTTCTGCCCTTAAAACCGCCCATAGCTATCCCTTTATTTTTCTTCGTTCATCACACTATATACCCAATTGCGGATGCAAGGTTCAGTATCTTGGACGGAAGAGAGTCCGAGTTCGCGCCTACACCACCGATAGAGGGGTTTTCTGCACTTTGACCGATTAAACTGCAGCGAGCCATCAGGCTGTTCAACTTGCCAAGGGTAATTTGCGACGACCTCATAGAGCGTCACGATAAGGTGCCATATCGATACCAAAGGGTCGGTATCTAGCCTCCACTGCTGCGACGGTTTCCGGCGTCCAGTATGCGTGTCCGGGTAGCGGGAAACCCAATACGCCTCGCTGCGACACAGAGGCCTTGGCGACCAGCCTCTCCATGAGCTTGTCGCGCCTGTACATCGACCAACTCCAGCCGGGATGCAGGACATTCAACCAACCGCAATCGGCTTTTGTGAACGTGAGATTTTGCACCAGCCGTAACCCTCCGGGCTTCACCGGTCTGCCTCGGTGCCAGGTGTCGTGGCGGTAAAAAAGCACTGAACCAAATTGAAAATCAGCCACGACCTCTCGAGCGTATAAATGGTTTTGACGAAACACGGCGGCATCAGGGCTTTGCTCGGCCATGTAGGCTTCGGCCTTAACGCGATCGTTCACGTAATCGAGACCCGCCACACCCGGCGTTTGAACGATGGGCCAACCATAAGCGGGGTCATCGGGACCGTCTCTGGGAACAACTGCCGTGGCCCCCGCACACTCTTCATAGTTGTTTAAATAAAGGATGATCTCTACCGCTTCTGGGCTATCCCATGCCGGCGGGTGCACTAGCGAATGGTTCGGATAATCACAGTGTATGCGTTGATCGGTGTTGCTTTGATCATCATCGGAAGTCTGTCCACCATACTTGGGCCACAGATCCGACTGGGTGAGCCTCAGCTCGGCAACGGACACGCCCAACAAGTCCGCCACCGCTTGAAGCAAAAGCGGATGCAAGGTCACCGCGTTGCAGGCGGCTGAGTCGGCTGGGAATACAAACTTTTGCCCACTACCAAAATTATTGAAATGTGCGGCAGCATCCGTGCCGGGCTCGGGATAAAAGTTCAGTGCGTCTTGTTTCAGTTCCTGAAGCAGCGACTCTGGGAAGAGATTGTGGACCAAGGTAAAACCCCTGTGTCGCCAGCTATCGATATGGTCAGATCCTAGGCAACCGTTTGTCAGCTCTTCGGAGTGGATATACTCGCTGGGTGTCTCGCTCATAAATTGCTTTTACTCGTCTCGTTTCGCTCAGTCTAGACACCCTGTAGAGCTTTGGTGCCCCATGAAAATAATCACACATGCTGAGCCTGTCACAACATCAAGCGTTTGGCATATAAACACATTGACCCCCGTAAAAACCCGTCGATAGTCTAGGCGCAGGTCATTTGCTGGACGACTGTCACTTGAACTGGGTAATTGGGGTTTCTTACAGACAGCCTTGTATCTTTTCGACCAGCAGGCATTTCAGAGCCGTACGGGGCAACCTTTTGCAACGTGCACGAAGCTCCTGAGCTGTTTCTCAAGTGACTGGGTCGGCAGCGACGATTGCATTAGCTCCCGCGCCGGCAAAAATTTGATAGCTAACCAACAGCAAAGAGTATGGATTTGCGTGCAAGGGAGAGATTGTGACAACACTGACATCAACTGAAGCGGCCCAAAACGCCCGAACACTGCCTTTCGAATTTAGAGGCCACGGATCCGAGTTTTTCAAAATCTGGATCGTTAATATCATGCTGACCATTGTCACCTTGGGCATTTATTCTGCCTGGGCGACGGTCAGAACTAATCGCTACTTTTACGCCAATACGTACCTTGATAATCAGAGCTTTCGCTACTTGGCTGATCCAATCACCATTCTTAAAGGCAGAATTATCGCAGTAGTCGCTTTCATCCTTTACTCGGTTGCTCTTAACCTGCTTCCTGTTGTGGGGCTGGCACTAGCGGTAGCACTTTTTTTCGCAATACCGTTTTTTGTCATTAGATCCATCGCCTTTAAGAACCGCATGACGTCATACCGCAACGTCCAATTCCGCTTCAACGGGGCCTATGGCGAAGCCTTTATGGTTCTTTTGGTTTGGCCGTTGCTGGGTATGCTGACCTTGGGCATTTTGTATCCCCTCGCTTTGTTGAAAGCCAATGAGTTTGTGGTCAGAAATTGCGCCTATGGCACGACGTCGTTCAATTTCGAAGCGAAAACTTGGGATTACGGCAAAGTCTTTTTACTCTTTATCGGCATATTAGCTGCTACCGCCGTGCTCGCCTTCGTCGCAGGCACCGTTTTCGAGATCGCTGCCGTGATCGTTGCCGCCTTAGGCTACGTCCTCGCGCTGGGATATCTAACCGTAGAATTGATCAACATCTACTACAACGCGACGTCATTGGGGTCTCATCGCTTATCAGCGAACCTTGACACCGTCGGCTACCTGAAAGTCTTTGTATCCAACGCAGTTTTAACGGTGCTCACCTTGGGACTTTACCTGCCGTTCGCACAGGTGCGCATGTCAAACTATCGTGCCAACCACACCACATTCCTCGCCAGCGGCTCACTAGACGACTTTACGGCCGCCGAACAACAGCGGGTCAGCGCCTTGGGCGACGAGTTGGGTGACGTGTTTGACTTTGACCTTGGCGCCTTCTAAACCACGTAGACTATGATCGCGACTCGCAATCAATCCGCAGGTATTCATGGTACGAGGGCACTTTTCAGATGGCGAAACCTCCAAGCTGCTTAATGCGAGTTTGGAGGTCGTTGGCGCGACAGTTTTGCTGCGAGACGAACAAGGTGCTGTGCTGTACCAATGCCCGAGAGCCAAGATTTCAGTTTCCTCACGACTGAGCAATACACGACGGCGAATCAACTTGTATACAGCTCGTGGTCGTCACCGCTTTGAAACCAACGACAACGACAGCATCGATCAGCTTTTCCAAGTTGATCTGGGCACTTCCTCTTGGCTGCACAAACTCGAAACTAATTTGGCACTGATCGCAGGGGCCAGCATTTTCACTGCCGCGTTTACTTTCTGGTTGGTCGTCTACGGTTTACCTCAAGGTGCCTCAGCTCTGGCTCATAGTCTGCCCGACAAGCTGATTGGACAAATGGGCGAACGCACTCTGGACATCTTAGATCAAACGCACTTTGAACCCAGCGAGCTCAGCTTGGCAGAGCAGCAGCGGGTATATAACGCCCTAGCACCGCATATTCTTAACGGCAACACATCGCTTCATTTTAGAAGCTGGCCGCCCAACGCCATGGCCCTCGCCGACGGCAGTATTATATTCACTGATGAACTCATCCGCTTGGCTGAAAACGACGAGGAACTGATTGCCATCGCCTATCACGAACTAGGGCACGTTGAGCATCGGCACCTGGTGAGGCGCGTGGTGCAGGGCTCTGCCATCGCCGTTCTTTTGTTTTTGTTGACGGGGGATATCAACGATGTCGACATCATGATTTCCCTTCCGACGGCACTGGTTGACCTTGCTTATTCTCGGGAGTTCGAGACAGAGGCTGATCTATTCGCCTTACAGGCGATGACTGAAAATGGCATCGACCCAGAACACTTTTACAACATTATGGTAAAGCTAGAGGCTTGGTACGGACCTGACGCTTCTGCAGCAGACCCATCTCTATCAAAACCTGCTGAGGACGAAGAAGCTGGAGACTTTCTGCGTTATCTTTCTACGCATCCCCAGAACGCTGACCGCTTGGCGACAATCAAGGCCTATGTAAAAAGCAACTGAGCTTGCCGTTCTTTGAGAGATTCCGACATGTCTTGTTGAGAGAAGCTGCTTGCTCATCCCGCAGCGGTGCCTGAGCAGACTTCTCGGCAGAAGACCTATTTCTTGCGGCTATACCCCTCGTCGCCTCGGGTCGCCGGATCATGGGTTGCCTGATGCAAACCGCGAAGGTAGCTTGGAGGGGCCGAACTGTTTGTTAAGCGTTTGTAGGTAGCGGCATTGAATTCTGCCCTGGCCTCGAATCGTTTTGCTCGTTCTTTGACGCTGCCTCCAAGGTCATGGGACGCGGCCCCACCCTTGGGCATCAAGCCACCGCGAATACCATCTGTTTCTCTAAGAGTAGCCACATGCTGCTTTAGCACTGACAATCGCTGCACCGCGGCGTCTCGCTCCTCAGCAGGCAGACTCTCCACGGTCTTGGAGAAGGCCGTCGAATCCATGGCTGTTATGCGCGAGGCTGTGCTCGCATGCAACATAGGTGGCAGCCCCTGCATCTTCGCATGGTTTTCCGGATGATTAACCATGGTGCCAAACGCGTAGTCATTGTCGATACCTTGAACGCCTCCGGTTTTGGCATCGTAATATAAATTACCTTGGTGTCGGTCGGCGCCGGCATTAGTGACGTAGTCAACGGCCTGCAAATCAAGTAAATCGCGCTGTGTTCGCGACACGACCGGCCGTCCACTGGCCGAGGTTGCGCCTTCATAGTCATGAGCCCGAAGCTTTGGCATGTCCTGATACCAGCCTTTGCTGTCGCGTTTGGCGCCCGGCATGATTTCTTCCGGGCTCATCATGTCCAACTCTGCACTAACGTCAGAATCAAAGTGTTTCTTAGCCTCGTACAGCGGCGACTGCCCTGGGGCAAACTCCATCGCTGATCCAACAGAACCCTCGGCAATGGCTTTTCGCGTCTCGGGAATGACCGAGGTGCCTAAACTATCAGCAACCTTGGAAACCAGCACGTTCCGTTCGGTAAGATCTGCGTGCTCTAAACGCACCCCGCCCAACTGCTCCAACGGAATATGAGAACCCGCGCCTTGCTCTGTTTCGCCGGAGGCTTTAAAAACCCAGCTCTTGTCGCGTTCAACGTGGGTACCCGGCGCATGACCCGGCGCGTACTCTGAACCACCGTTTGCGAATGTGGCTTTGTGCACCGTGTTCACTCGCCCACTGCCAAGCTCAGTGGTAGGTCCTGTACTGATCATACCGCCGGCATAATATCCTCGGTGGGCCTCCTCGTGCCGCTCTAAGGACGTCATAAGGGAGCGCATGGAGTTCGCCCTTTGCCCTTGCGCGTCCGCAGCACCGCCACGTCGTGCCATCCATTCCGATGCATGGGAGTGCGCTTGACGCAGCAATCCTCGCTGAACAGCTGGATCAGTGCTTCTCGATGCCGCATTGAGTGCGGCCTGTACTTTCGAGTGCGTAGATGTTCTACCGGCCATACCCGACAGCGTCGCCCCAATCGTTTTGCGCCCAGAAGCGTTTCCAAACGCCGCGGCTATCTGTCGGGGTGTTTTTGCGCTGTCCAATGTATCAGGGGGCTTACGCCCAAAAAACGGCATTTTAGTCGGCGATTTTTGATGACATCTGACGCTATTGGCGCCAGCTATATTTGTCAATCAAAAGTAATCAGCTCCGGGTCGAACGATGCCACCACGTTGGGCGGCCGACAGGCGGTGGCAGCGGGTGAAATAGGCTTGCAGGCTCATTTTACTCCCCAATTCCCAAGCTCACTCAACTTCGAAGTCGTCCAGCACCCAACCACGAATCTGGTCAATTGGCACTTTTGGGGTTCGGTCAAAATACAGTAAGCCATTGATTTCTTGCTGAACATCGGTGAGTTGCGTCCAAACGAAACCGCTGAGTTCCGGTATCCC
>ERZ1048068.3542-NODE-3542-length-10222-cov-6.359988_pt1 | contig 10222 bp, 14 predicted proteins | sample MGYA00383098_ERZ1048068 | MGnify/ENA primary metagenome ERZ1048068 (study PRJEB29581, sample SAMEA5548368) | metagenome | biome: marine; feature: coastal; material: water | depth 1 m | study: Short-term variability in the microbial, nano- and picoplankton... | reverse complement strand
AGAGCTACCATAACCAGAACGAGTGGTCTGCGTGGCAGAAACGATAGGGACGTTTTCTTCAACAGCCAATCCTCTAAGTTCTTCAGCAATTGCTTTAATATATGAATATGAATTGACAGTGCCGTTAGAGCGATACCGCGAGGAAGCACATATATTAAGGTAATCAAGGAAAATAATATCAGGTCTAAATGATTTCTTAAGTGCAAGTTCACTAAGAAGTGCTTTAAAGTGTCCACTATGTGCGCTCGCAGTAGGATACTCTTTAATTATAAGAGTACCTTGAGTTTTTTGAGACAAATTTGTTACTTTGCTGTCAAACATCTGCTTCGGAAGTTCAGAAATCTCCTGTATGGGAACATTGAGGAGGTTTGCATCAATACGTTCAGCAATTTTCTCCTCTGCCATCTCCATTGTAATGTATAGCACGTTACGTCCACTAAGCAGAACGGAGCTAGCCATATGGCACATGAACAAAGACTTACCGACGCCTGTCCCAGCAAGAGCGACATTAAGACTCTTATTAACAAGACCACCCTTCGTAATCTTGTTAAAGTATTCCAAGTCGAAGGGGATTTTGTCCTGCTTCTGATGGTAGAAGTCAAATCGATCATCGGCATTTGCAAAGTAATCGTGACCAATATTGTTGTCAAATGATACCGCCAATGCTTCACTGAGGATGGACGGAATAGCATCTCGGTTTTTCTTTTCATCATTGCCATCAGCAATGTTAATGGAGTCCATAAGAGCAAGATAAATTGCTCTATCACGACACCACTTCTCAGTAGTGTCAAACAACCACTGAAGATCTGCTGGACTATCTTCCAGGTTAGTAATCAGGATCTGCAACTCTTTGAGCATTCCATCATTAATATCCTTCCTATCTGCAATCTCAATAAGAAGTGCCTCAACTGTAATCTGAGTATTATATTGTGAAATAAAATTGACAATCTCCTCAAATGTAATCTTTTGAGAAGGTTCTTGAAAGTAATCCGTTTTAAGGAAAGGGATTACCTTGCGGGAGTATTCTTCATTATATAAAAGATTCTTTAGAATCGTGTGCTCAATAGACTCCATTACTCACCATAACTAAATTCAGACTTAGCAATAACGTCCAGTTGCTCTAGAACTTCAGGAGTAAAATACTTCTCAGGTTCTTTGTAGATCGCCTTGGCATAAACTTTTTTACCGTCTATCTCATATCGACCAGCAACGTTTTTCCACATTCCGCCAATCTCACCGAGTTCAAGAAGACCATAATATCGATCAAGACCACGCTCATCGTAATAAAGACGAATTTCCACAACTTTGTTCTCCTTGCTCAAACGAGACTTAGCAGTTTTTGCCCTGATAATATTACCTACCACTTCTGTCCCATCCTTCTCTTTCTTCTTGCTGAGATAGATGATAGTGGAAGCAGCATACTTAAGACCAGAACCGCCACCCATTTCCTTTGTAGGGACGTAAGCACCGATAACATCATAAGTGTGGTTGGTAACAATCATGGGGATTTTTGCTTGACCCAACTTAAGAGTGAGCATACGGAACGCACCTTTAACAAGTTGAGATTTGGTCATGTCTCTAACTTGCTTCTCGTTGAGAGCGTCTGTAATCTCCTTCTCCGTGGATAGCATTCCAAGAGAGTCTAGCACAAACATACACGGTTTGCGCTCATCCTCAGGCGATTTGAGGTACATATCAACTGCCCTAAGCGCCTTGCTACGGAACTCTTCGATAGTTACAACATTAACTACGACCAGGCGATTGAGATCAATTCCTCTACTTTCGAGAAGAGATTTATTAACTGCTGCCTCGGTGTCAAAATAAAGGCAATATCCATCAGGATTAGAATCAAGAAAGTTTTTGACGACAGCGAGAGAGAAGAAAGTTTTGCCAGTAGAAGACTCCCCAGCAATGGCAGTAATCTTATTCCCAGATACACCACCAAATACACTACCTGAAACGAGTCCGTTAAAGATGTACGAACCTGTGTCCACGTAAGTTTCGGTTTCGTCGATGTCCGCTGCCAGTTTGGTAAACTCATCTCCAATCTCTTTTACAATATCTTTTAGAAAATCCATCAAGCAACCATCCCGTATTTTTCACGAAGAATTTTTTTATAAGAACCGTCAGGATTTTCCTCACGAATCTCTTTTACAGTTTTCAATTTTTGATAGAGAGAAGTATCTCCACCAAGACGAAGAGCACTGACAATAGTGTCAAGTTCTTTGTCGGTAATAGGAAGGTCCATCAGGCAAAAAATAGTTCAAGGTTTACGGTCTTCTCAACGCTCCATCCAATAGCATCAAGAATAGTTTTAAGTGGTTCAACAAAACTCTTTTGAAATTGTAGGTCGTAGTCTACATATTTGTCAAGGTTAAGTTCTTTGGGGAAGTCTTGAATGAAGGAGATAACATTCTCATGAAGAGGATTTGGTTCCTTCAGATAACAAAATTTAATCTTCTCACCATTTTGAATGAGTGAATATTTATTCGTCAACTTTTTATCTTTAATCTGATGGTTAAAAAGTAGAGAACCTCTAACGTGGATAGGAGTTCCTTTAGAATAGATAGTTGTTCTATCGGCATACTTTCTCACATCAGAGACAGATCGAGGAAAGGAGATATCCTCTGGAGGAAGACTTTTAAATTCTTCCCTACACCTATCAATGTACTTAATAACATCTTCTTCCGTCCCGCTCATCAGAATATTAAATGCATCTTTAAGCATCTTACGACAAGGAGCAGGCGTAGAAGATTTAACAGACTCAATACCCATCACCTTAAGTTTAGGTTCATCATAACGAACTCCCTCACTGTCCCAAACGTTTAGAATGTATCTCTTCTTAGCAGTCCAGATACCGCGATCAGCAATGTTTTCACGCTTCATCTGCATCTTTTGATCATATGCCGAAACGTATGTCGCAAGTTCTTGATAACTCTTATCAATAAATGGTTCTAATTTATCTTCGCAAATAGAGTTAAGAATATTGACTACTGCGAGTTTATCTTCAGATTTTGATGCAAAGAATTTGTCCACAAGAGGACCCATGTTTAGATAAATCGAATCAGTATCAGAAGCAATAACATAATCAACATTATCTGTAGATAGTAGTTTATTGATATACTGATTTACTTTGTTCTCAATCCAACGGATGGAGACCTGTCCTGAGAGGGTAATTGCTTCAGCGTTAGCAAGTTTATAGTAACGAAAATATTGATTGCCAATAGCACCATAGGCAGAGTTAAGTTGGATCTTACGAGCCATTTGAATGTTGTTACAACGTGCAATTTCCTTCTCCAATTTTTTAGTAGGGGTTTTCTCATACTCTTGCTTCGCCTTAAGCATTTTCTTTTTAAAGACCTTACGTTCACTGTAAATCTTTTCCATCAATTCGGGAAGGAATCCTTTTGTATCCTTCCTATACATAGATCCATTTGCACAAACTGCATAGTCTTCATACCCAGAAAAATCAATCTCTTTATTCAGAATCTTCTCGACGGTTGTTGAAGGGTGTCGAGTATTTTGTAAGGTCTCTGGGGAGATATTATATTGCATGATAAGATGAGGGTAGAGACTATTAAGGTCAAAACTAACCACCCAATCATACTTTCCAGGAATCGGTTCTTTAACATAAGCACCTGCGTACTTCTCATTCTTGTCAGACTTCTCTTTAGGAGGAATAACAATACTCCTCCCTTTTAAGTAGTTATAAATGATAGTGTCCCACATTCGTACTTGATAGAACACATCTTCATAATTAACCTTAGCATCATATGCAAGAGTCAGAGCGAGTTCAATTAGTTTCATCTTGTCTTCCATACGGTCAACAAGTTCCACGTCAATTATATTGTATTCTACAAACTTCTGCCATCCATTCGTATAGAAGTCCTTGAACGTATCAAACTCACTATGATCTAACTTCTTCTGCCCAAGTTCCACACTTGCAATGTAGTCCAGACGATAGGACTCTTGCGCTTTATAAGTAAATTTCTTATAGAGATCAAGGTAATCTAACTGAGAGATACCTCCAATATCATAAGAGATATGCTTCCTACCCATAATATATGTTTCGTCTTCACTAACAAGTCCCCATGGAGAAAGTCTCTTCATCAACTTCTCACCAAGGATCCTGTCAATCCGACGAACTAGATACGGAATATCATAAAGTTTACTGTTCCATCCAGTAACAACTTCTGGCGTATTGTCAATCCACCAAGCAATAAAATCATTTAGAAGATCATACTCATTATTAAACTGCTTGTAATAATGATTCCCTTGCTTTAACTTGAATGGTCCCTGACCCCAAGTAACAATCTCTTTTGTCGTATAATCTTGAACTGTAATCAAGAGAACTTCTTCTGCTGCAGATTCCACGTCTGGGAATCCATTCTCTGATGCAACCTCAATATCAATGGTTGTCAGTTTAATTTTACTGATGTCAAATTTAATCTCATCTTCCCTGTAGTTATCAGAAATATATTGATAAATGAATCTCTCGTTTCCATAAACGTTAAAGTTCTCTACACCATCATATTTTTTGATAAACTCACGACAATCACGAACACCACCAGGTTTAATAGGTTCTACATATTCTCCAGTGAGAGTCTTATAAAAAGTCTTCTTATTAGAAGACACAAAAAGAGTCGGGGAGTATTTCTCTCGAATCATGAAGTTCTTACCATCTTCATATCCTCGAACGAGAAACTGATCCCCGATCATTTGGACATTCGTATAGAATCTCACTTAGTCAGACTACCGTACAGTTCCTTGATTCTATCAGTAGGTTCGGCAATGGTCAAGATCTTATCAGAATGAATCTTGAATTTTCTTTCAGAAGTCAGATCACCCAACCATGGTTGAAGAGTTCCATCTCCAACAATATTAAAAGGTTGTACCAAAATGCAGTCTGGTTCGCCAATGTCAGCAGAAGGTGCTTCTTCTATCTGAGCGATCAGTGTTCCACCAGTTTGAAAAATAATTACTTTAGGTTCCATTTCAACAATCCTCACACGAGTCAGTAATAATCATAGATTGACTTTGTTCTTCTTCTCCATCCAATTCTTCACCAAGAATGTCCACAACATACATTCGATAAAGTTCTTCAACAGGGTCAACAAAAGTTACCAACCAGTCAAGAGGGACTGGAAATTTGTAACCTTTGCCAAGGGCAATCCATGGACTAAGATTGATATCAAAAGCGGTTCTACCAGTCTCCTCATTCCTTTGAGGTTCACCAGTCTTAACGATACATGGTTTATTAAAGAAGTATCCAACAACTTTTTCTTCCAAAGTCATCTCTTCAACATCAGTAATAATCTGTTCGCCCGTCTTGACAACGGCTAATTTAACAGTCATAGTTTTTAGTTTTAGTTATATTATAACTCAAAGAATAAAAAAGGGCAAGGGTTGATTCTGACCAACCCCGCCCTGCAGCGACGATATTTGGGTATCCCCGCAGTTATTTATAGATAGTCTTTGCGAGTATGATGTTCGGGAACCACCTTACCAAGGTTAACACTCAGTAACCCATCCTCAAAAGTAACTGATCTAATTTCCGTATCGTCACTGAGGGTCCAAGATCTGGTGAAAGATCGTTGAGCCATTCCTCTATGGACATAATTTGTGTCGTCTCTAGATTCTTTTTGCCCTTCGACAAAGAGTTTTCCATATTCGGTGTAGACATTTACCTCTTCTTTTTTGAATCCAGCAAGCGCAAGTTCTAAACGAGATTCAACATTGCTGACTTGAATCAAATTATAAGGAGGATAATTTGTAGACGATTCATGTGCATTGAATAGGCGATCAAAGTACTCGTCCATTCCAATACTATTACGATTAATTCTATCCAGAAGCTGCGGAATGTCTGCAGCACTGTATCTCATGAGGTTACCCATGGTTTTAGCTCCTTTACTAAGCGAGTTTATGTTGTGTGGACCCTTACGGCATCCACTACTATTTAACCATAAACCACAAAAAAGAGTAACCGCGCTAACCGTATGTAGTTATAGGGTTAACCGTTCTCAAGTTGATAATCTGCAATCATAGCAAATAATTGTATCTTGAGTTTTTGCAAATACTCCTGCTCTTCAGGGGGTCTTGCAGGAGAACCTGGCCACATCTGTATAGAATAAGTGATGTGACTATAAAGCATACGGACCTCTTCTATATTTAAAAATAGTTGATATCCTTCAAAGTCTTCATAGTCATACTCATCCATATTATTCAGTTGCCTCTACTTTCTTTTTAGATCCGATGTTATACTTCTGTTCAAGTATCCAATCACTCTTATCTTTATAAGAAAGTACTTTGATTTGATTCAAAGGAGCAATATCCAAGATGGATTCATCATCTACAACAGTAATCAAACCCCAATCAGAGAGAAGTCTTGCGATTCTATTCCTTCTCTGAATATCGTTGATTGTAAGATTTGCGTGCTTACCATCAAGTGCAAATAGTTCTTTAAAATGCGTAATGTAATATCTACCTTGTTTGTGCAAAATATGGCAAGATTGATATAATTTTTTCTCTTTGCGAGATGCCACTCCGATGCGAGTAAGTGTTTCACGAACCTTCAAAAAATCATCAGGTTCATTCAACATAACTTCAATCATCATTTCAGGGTTCCAATTAACCTGAGGTTCAACAGTATTTGTCATGTTCCACCAATTTCAAGTCTTTGTTTAATGTAATCGAGTTGTTCTCGTGACAAAATCTTTAGTGCCTGCTGCGCCTTCTCATTACTATATCCATAGTATTGCTTGACAACATCAAGATCTTTAATTTTATCCTTTCGGAGCCAAGGGGAAAATCTCTTACGCTTCCTCAGAGTATTTATAAAAAAACTATATTGCATGTCCTTGTCTAAGGAAGAATGCATGTTCATCTCGTTTACGAATAAGACACAATCAAGGTGACCAGACAGACAACGATTAATAATATATGGAGGGTAAGAGCTAACGTTCTCACTTAAATCCTCTTTAGTGAAGTTAATGCTATTTAACCAGTCTTTCAGTTCCATTATTTAAGAGGATAAATTTGATCATTTTCTTTTTCCATCATCACTGGTCCCAGACAGTTATGACTATCCACACTAATATCACCAGCAATGCTAACCCTATATTCATCAGTACCATGATGAGGATAAACAACATGATTCAAAGCACTTGGAAATAGAATCATTGTTCCCTCATCCTCTTTAGTCAGATAATAAGGTTGTTTTTTAATTCTTCCCACAGAATCTGTGTATATTAGTGTAAAATTTGCTGCTTCTGGATAAGAATCATTTGCTTCTTTTGAACGCTCAGTCTCATTATCAAACGGAAGATTCATCCAGATAACAAATGACCAAATTGATTGGTGATCATGAAGTGCTTGATACTCACCTTTTTTAGACAAGCGAACCCAAAATCTACTGAATTTAGGAATTGGATAATGAGTTCCTAAAACTGCAGTGGGATACCCCCAATAATCAATATACTTATTAATTGCTGGACCTAAAACTTCAGATTCAAATCTACCAGTTTTATCTTGAAGACTCCACTCTTGAAAGTTATCTCGCTCAACAACTTTATTGTTGTCATCAAGAACCCATCCCCCTCTTTCAGAAGAATCTCTAACACATGACCATAATAAATCCATATGTTCTTTATTTAATTTCCAGATAAAAATTCCTGGATTGATCCAAGTAGTTACTTGATAATCATTTTCATAAGTCATTTTGCAAAGTAGTCAGGTAATTCATCTTTTGAGACAGATGCTGAGCATCCAACAATTGTTGCACTAGGGTTTCTTGCTTTAGCAGTCTCTCTAGCATCCTGGAAGTCTGTTGACTGATAGTTCTCTTTCCAAAGTTTGCCCGCTTTGTACAGTGTTACTTCTACTAACATAGTTCATCAAGAGTAGTTCTTTACGTTGTTTTTGATCTCTCATATATTCACCAACCGATCTCATGGTGTATGTAAGATCAAACTCACCAGTTCTCCATTTTGAATCAGTGAATCGATCTCTCACAAGTTGATCAGAGTTGTAACTAATCATCATATCCGTAGAAGAGTTGTTACAATCTTCTGCAAACTTATCATGATCGAATCCTTTGTGCATCGTGCCACCCTTTGCACCATAGAGATTATCTTTGATGTCATAAGGTGGATCAAGATATACAAATGTATTAGATCGTTCCGAAGATTCATCTAAAATTTGATCGTATGAGTAATTAGTTATCGTCCAATTATGTATAAGTTGTTGATAACCACTCAATTTAAGAATCCCTTTGCGAGAGAAGTTGCTAACAGATGCCTGACTTGAGAACGAGGACGATTGAGATAAACCAGAGAAGGAGCACTTATTAACCACGTAGAAGTAAATAGCAGTCCACAGAGGATCCGAATTATCTTCTTCCACATATTGTTTTGCAGAGGTAAACAATCCTCTAGCACGATCTGGATCTGGATACTTTGATTTTAAATCATCAAGAATCACTTCCATTTGTGATCCATTCTCCTGCAACTGTTGCCAGAAGGTTGCCAGGGGATAATGAAGATCATTTACCCAGACCTTCATCTGCGGATACTTCTTAGTGAGGTGTATAGCAACACTACCACCACCAATAAATGGTTCATGGTACTCCTTATAATCCCCAAGATCAGGGAGATAAGGATCCATCTTTTTACATGCCCTAGACTTGCCTCCAGGGTATCGAAGAGGAGTCTTATAACTCTTCATCAAAGAATCTCCTGCAGGTTATCAAGAATCTCAGCAGAAGTAATACTCTTCTGTGCAGGTTTGATACCCTTAGCAAGGATAGTAAAATCACCAGGGAGGAACTTGACTTTGGCAGTTGGTGATTTGGAAGTGTAGTAAATACGCTTCTCTACAGTGTCCCAATCAGTGATACCGATTGCCATAGAACCAGTATCAACTAGGAGCATATAGTCAAAGGTCTTCTCAATCACTTTATTATCGCTCTGAAAGTTCTTAAGAACGATTGATGAGGTAGACCCATTCTTGTTGAACATCTTGAGTTTACCCTTCATCTCATAGTTAATATCATCCTCAGAGACAAAATCAACTCCATCTTTGAAGTCTCCAACATACTCAAGTTGACCATCACTCCACTTGGCAAAGGACTTCTCCTGCAACCAAGTACGAATAGTTTTGAATGCGTTAGACTTCATCTGTTTGGTATTGGTAGCGTTCACGCAACCAAAGAACTCTTCAAGGTTGATGCGATCAATGTTAATCATAATAAAATAAAAAAATCAAAGAGACAGACCCTTGTTGGGAGTAATGATAGAACTGAACATAGATTCATACTCAGAGACCATTTGATCCTGAGTTTCAGAAACATATATAACAAACTTCTTACTAATAGTAAGTTCTTTGACGTTCTTTGACAAGAGTGGTGACCAAGGAGCAAAACCAATCTGACCATTTCCTGCAGGAACAGCAACAATTGGATTTGCAAAAGTTACTGAATCATCAGTCTCTGCAATAAGATCACAGATGATATCTTCACCAGTTGTAGTGCGGATAAGTTTAACGTTCATTTTAGATAACTTCTTTTTGAATAGTAAGAGAATTTAAAAAGGTGGTGAGTTTAAGAACCTCACCTGCCATAACTCGGTATCCTGTGCCAACATAGAGTTGCCCAAGAAGAACCATAGCAGTCATGGATGCCCAGAAGTAATAATACATTCTGGACTTCTTTTGTCTAGGTTGTTTTTTCATTTGAATTCACATTCACACATAATTTCAGTTAGAGCCGCCAGAAGATTAATTTCCTGATCAGCAACAAAGGCAATCTGGTACTGATACTTAGCAATAATAAGGACAGCAGCAGGAATAGTAGAAGGGACCAAGGATGCATAACAAGCATCGTAAATACGACGCAATAATACACTAGAATCATTGTCCAGATTATTAACGACCCATTTACGTACTTCGGGGAAGTTCTTATCTTTAAGTTTCTTAACCAAATCATCAGTTTTTACCTCACTAAAGGAAGCAAGAATAGCAGAATCAATTTTACCGCAGGCAGAATATCTTTGACACTCATTCAGAACACGACGCCAATCTGGGAAGTGCTTATTGATTAGTTCTACCAGGACCTTGTTATCATATTCAATACCCTCTGCATCCAGGACTTGTTGGAGGCGTCCAAAGAACTTGGATGCCATCTCTGGTCTTTTTCCTGCAGGGATTCCAAACTCGACGACGGCACATC
>ERZ1048068.3538-NODE-3538-length-10226-cov-4.453544_pt1 | contig 10226 bp, 13 predicted proteins | sample MGYA00383098_ERZ1048068 | MGnify/ENA primary metagenome ERZ1048068 (study PRJEB29581, sample SAMEA5548368) | metagenome | biome: marine; feature: coastal; material: water | depth 1 m | study: Short-term variability in the microbial, nano- and picoplankton... | reverse complement strand
CAATAAAATTAAATGTGACGACATACTTTTTAAAATTAGCTACCAATCTGGTTCATAATTTTATCGAAGGTTGAGCCTTATTAGGATGTGAAAACACTTTACATTTTTTGAAAAAATACCTGAAGGCGCACCCTTTTTTAAAATGTACCTACTGATCAGTAGATTTTGGAGTTTGATATTCCATAAAAAATTCTTTAGTAAAAATTTAAAAATTTACTTTTATGTCTGGTAGATTCAGTGCTTTGATTAGTTCACGCAATTCCTGTCTGGCAGCAACATTCGATATGTTTAACTGCTTTATTCCTATATCTTTCAGGTCAAGCAATGTTAGGCCACGTGGAAAGAGCTCTCGAAAAATCACACGTTCTGAAAAACCTGGGGCAATTCTAAATCCAATTCTTTTGGACAATATTTTAATTGCACGCTCCATTTTTCTTTTGTTGACCATACGCTGCGCCCCCACTCGGTTACGTATTACGATCCAGTCTATAGGTTTTAGTTTCGATTGAGCGCGCATTTGCCGTGCGCTCCAAACCATCTCTGAATATATGGATGGTCCAAGAATTTTCTCACCGTTGACGTCGATTTGCGCTAATAAATCAAAATCAATAAAACTGTCGTTAAGTGGTGTGATAAGTGTATCCGCTTGAGAATGTGCGGTCTGGCTTAAATGAGTGTGCGATCCGGGGCAGTCTATTATAATAAAGTCATTATTGGGTTTCAGCTTGGCAATCGCTAAATGCAGTATTTCATCATTAACGTTATTGTCTATTTTTAGTTTTGCACCCTGATTTTTTTTTAATTCATATAACTCAGGGCTGTGCATGTCTATATTTGTTTGTGCAAGGAATCTTGCTCTGTTCTCGATGTAACGACCGAAGGTTCTTTGCCGCAGATCCAAATCAAGAGCAATTATTTTATAACCCATCCGGGCTAGGGCGGTTGCTAAATGCATCGACACAGTTGATTTACCGGCGCCACCCTTTTCATTACCTACAACGACGATATGCGCCATACTTGTTACCCATAAAATTATTTTGAATATTTGTTGAATGGTACAAACCGCTCATTTTAATATTTTATAAGGTTTGGTTTTTATATTGAAAAGCACTTGTGGATGTACAACAGTATGTTTTTGATGTTAGCGCTACCATTAAAGTCATACTATTACCTTTACTTGGAAGTAAAAATAGGAAAACTCATGCCCTTGCACCCAACCCTTGAACGCGTAACTGAGCGTGTTGTAGAACGCAGCGCACCTAGCCGTGATAGATACCTTGCTCGAATGCTTAATGCCAAATCTCAAGGTCCTGCTCGGGCGCATTTGTCCTGTAGTGGTCAGGCGCATGCGTCTGCGGCATCTGGCTCAGATAAAGAACGCCTCGCAGAAGCTTTAGTGGGTAATTTAGGTGTAATTACGTCGTACAACGACATGTTGTCAGCCCATCAGCCTTTTGAACGTTATCCAACACTTATCCGTGATGCTATTCGGGTGGCTGGCGGTACGGCACAGGTTGCCGGCGGTGTCCCTGCTATGTGTGATGGCGTTACACAGGGTGAGGCAGGTATGGAATTAAGTTTATTTTCAAGAGATGTAATTGCTTTGGCGACTGGTGTTGCGCTTAGCCACAATACCTTTGATGCCGCCGTCTATCTTGGAGTTTGTGACAAAATTGTGCCTGGCCTAATAATTGCGGCACAGAGCTTTGGCCACCTACCTGCCGTCTTCCTGCCCGCAGGGCCAATGGAAAGTGGTTTGCCAAATGATAAAAAGGCTAAAGTTCGTCAAAATTTTGCTGTAGGCCTAGCCACCCGCAAAGAATTATTAGCTGCTGAAATGGCTGCTTATCATGGCCCGGGAACTTGCACTTTTTATGGTACAGCTAATACTAATCAAATGTTGATGGAATTTATGGGGCTACATTTGCCTGGTTCTTCATTTGTGAACCCAAATACTGATTTGCGTGATGCATTAACGATTGAGGGAGCAAAACGATCGTTGTCTTTGTCTGCTTTAGGTAACCACTATACTCCAGTATGTGATGTGCTCGACGAAAAAGCTTTTGTTAATGGGATTGTGGGTTTGAATGCTACGGGTGGTTCAACAAACTTGTTGATTCACTTGATTGCTATGGCGCGAGCTGGTGGGATTATTTTAGATTGGGAAGATTTTTGTGACCTCTCCGAGATAACGCCTTTAATCGTTCGGGTTTATCCTAACGGCATGGCGGATGTGAATCAGTTCCATGCTGCAGGTGGCCTGAGCTGTGTGATTGGGCAACTGCTCAGCGCGGGGCTATTACATGAGGACACCAAAACCGTTGCTGGAAGGGGATTAGAAAATTATACTGCTGAACCGAAATTAGTTGATGGAGCCCTTGAATGGCGTCCTAGTTCACTTTCTAGTTTAAATAATGCTATAATACGGCCAGTTATAGAGCCTTTTCAGTCAACGGGAGGGCTAAGCCGTTTAGTTGGTTCACTTGGTACTGGCGTAATGAAGATTTCTGCTGTTGCGCCTGAACATCGAATAGTTCAAGCACCGTGTCGAGTTTTCCATGACCAAGATGCTGTGAAAGCTGCCTTCAAAGCTGGAGAATTGGAAGGAGATTTGATCATTGTTGTTCGCTTTCAGGGACCGAGAGCGAATGGAATGCCAGAGTTGCATAGCTTGACCCCGCTCATGGGAATTATGCAAGGTCGTGGACAAAAAGTTGCTTTAGTTACAGACGGGCGTATGTCTGGCGCCTCTGGCAGGATACCGTCTGCAATCCACGTCTGCCCTGAAGCATTGGATGGTGGCCCAATTGCTAAATTGCAGAATGGAGATGTTTTGCTTGTGGATGCTGTGGCTGGTGTGTTGGAGATTATAACTAAAGGTGTTTTAGATCGTCCAACAGCGGCCACGGGTCTTAAGGACAATACGCATGGTGTCGGGCGCGAGTTGTTTATGACATTTCGGGAGGCTGTCGGATCGGCTAATACTGGAGCAACAATATTTAAGGATTTTTAATTATGATGACTGCAAAAGCTGCGGCTTCTCACGTTCGTGAAATCTGCGAATTGGCTCCAATTATACCGGTTCTAGTAGTGGATGACGCAGTCCATGCTAAAACCTTAGCAGAAGCCTTAATTATGGGCGGCTTACCTGTTTTGGAAGTAACATTGCGTACGCCTGTAGCATTTGACGTGATCGCAGAAATGGCTTCCGTGCCGGATGGCGTTGTTGGTGCTGGTACTCTTATAACGCCTGATGACGTCAAGGCTGCAAAAGCAGCAGGCGCTCAATTTGGTGTGTCTCCTGGGGCAACTGATGCATTGATTGCCGCCTGCGAAGCAGAAGGATTGCCCCTATTGCCTGGAGCAGCAACTGCAACTGAAGCAATGGCACTTTTGGCGCGAGGCTATGACATGCAAAAATTTTTTCCTGCTGAAGCGTCTGGAGGCGTTCCCGCATTAAAAGCTATCGGCGGACCCTTATCTCAAATCTCTTTCTGCCCTACAGGCGGGATTGATTCATCTAATGCAGATAGCTACTTGCGTCTACGCAATGTAATCTGTGCTGGAGGCAGTTGGGTTGCTCCTAAGGACAAGGTTCTTGAGGGTGATTGGGCTGGTATCACGACTTTAGCAGGTAACGCTGCAAAGCTTAAGTGTTAAACTTAACGATTAATTTTAAGTTACTTTTGGTCTTTATACGAAATTAAACGCTAAGTTTTCTACGTGAAAATTGGTATAACTCTTGAAAACTATAAAAGGTTGCAAATAAAAATTATGGCTTATTTTTAACAGCCTTGACAAAAGGCCACTAAAAATTTTAAGCGGCCTGCCGTTACCATTTAGAGGCTTGGATTAAAAACCAAGGCCAGCATATTTATTTTTAAACTTCGAGACACGACCGCCTGTGTCCAGAAGACGGGACGTACCACCAGTCCACGCTGGATGTACAGATGGATCAATATCAAGCGCGAGTTGATCGCCTTCTTTTCCCCAAGTGGATCTCATTTCCACTACCGTACCATCAGTCATCTTAACGTTGATAGTGTGATATTTGGGGTGAGTATCGGCCTTCATGCGTTTGTTCCTTCAGACTTGGGTTTATAATTTGTAACCTCTGCGATGCGGGCAGATTTACCACGGCGAGTTCGCAAGTAATAAAGTTTTGCACGCCGTACGCGACCACGTTTAACGACGGTTATCTTATCAATGTTGGTCGAATAAAGAGGGAACACACGCTCAACTCCCTCGCCAAACGAAATCTTTCTTATACAAAACGATGCCGCGATACCATGACCATTGTTGCGTGCTATACAAACGCCTTCATAGTTCTGAACACGCGTTCGGGTGCCTTCAGTCACTTTGAAACCCACACGAACTGTGTCACCGGCCTTGAAGTCAGGAATATCCGCTCCGAGGGAGGCGATTTGTTCCGCCTCAATTTTTGCGATCAGATTCATTGGTGATCACTCCTATCAATGCTCGTGGTTTATCCACGAAGTGTTTTAATGCCTAAGAGCTCTCGGTCTTCACTGGGTCCGCCGTAGCGCCCACCAGAGGTCAGGTCATCATTTCCTGGTTCGTTTCTTATAGCTACGTGTTTACACTGAAGAAAGCGTCGCATCATTTTTATTCCGACAGATAAACCCGAGTCGGATTTTTTGGTGTATAAGGTGGAAGATGCGGCCGATCAAGAGGTAATGGGCAGCTATCTTTTTGTCATGATGTATCGTTTACCTAAGTAAAAAGTTTTTAAATAACACAAACTGTAAAAGGCAAAGTGGTTAATTCCGCATCAAATTTATTATCAGGTATCCAAAGCACTCTTGAAGTCATCACTGGTATTATAACGGAAGTGTGGTTTTATATTTAAGAGCTCTCATTATACTTTAGAGTCTATAGGAAATGCCTAAACTATCGTTTCCGGCTTGAGTTTGTTTTTGGCACCTTCTAGTTATCAGTTCTTGTAGACTTTGTATTTCGTATTTTCCAAAGATCAGGACGGCGCTCTTTAGTGATTAATTTTGACATTTTTTGCCGCCAAATAGCTATCTCTCCGTGGTTTCCAGACAATAAAATAGAAGGGATTTCCCGACCTTCCCATATTGATGGTTTGGTATATTGTGGATGTTCAAGGAGGCCATTGGAGTGACTTTCCTCAATTATGCTCTCTGAGTTCCCCAAAACATCAGGCAGTAGCCGTACGGAAGCATCTACGACTGCCTGAGCGGCAATTTCTCCTCCAGTTAGAACGAAATCACCTAAACTGACCTCTTTTATGTTCCAGTGTTCAAGGACGCGTTCATCTACACCCTCAAAACGACCGCACAATATGGTAACTCCATTACAGCGTGATAAATCGTGCGCCATTTTTTGATCAAAACGCTGTCCGCGGGGCGACATGTAAAGTATGGGCCAATTCCCATGTGCGTTGCTTTGCGTATCTAACAATGCAGCATTTATGACATCTGCGCGCAAAACCATGCCTGCGCCACCACCTGCGGGAGTGTCATCCACATTACGATGCTTTCCTTTACCATAGTCTCTTAAATCGTGGGTATGTAGTTGCCATTTTCCCGTTTGTAGGGCCTTGCCAGTAAGCGAAGCACCCAGCACATTTGGGAATGTTTCTGGAAACAAGGTTATAATTCGGGCCTGCCAGACCCCAGTCAAATTAGGTTGTTCATCCATGAGTGACCTAGGTTTCATTGTCGGATGGAGTGTCTTGCGTCCGTAGGATTTGTTAGGAGTTGTCATGATCTTGCCTTTGCCATGATTACCGCTTTCACCGCAGTTTGATTAAGTCTGCGTAATCTTTAGAGATAAAAACAAGTAAAACAATCTTGGGCAAGGTGGTACAGTCTGCTGGCCGTAAAATCTGTAATTCCATAAAGATTTTGAAATTAGAGATTTCTTTTTGCCTTAAATAAATTCGTAAAACGACACTTTGACATTTTATATTTACAACGGTGTCCAGTAAGAATTATTCGTCGAAATAAGGTCAATGTGCTTCAGAAAATCCCTGCCGGTGGGTCCACAATAATGCGAGCTAGGATTAAGTCTACTGTCGGTACGGTTTCTAATGTAAAGGGCAGCAAAACTGTTTCTTTTTTTCCAAAAACATTTATCTCTAATAAATCACCTGCACCATGATTTTGCACAGATTTGACAAGACCTAATGGAATACCACCAGTATCAAAAACCTCTATTCCGGTAAGGTCGTTGTGATAGTACTCATGGTAGGTCTGCTCGTCGCGCAAAAAGTTGCGTGCCACGTAATTCGTCTGCTTGTTCTTTAGTTGCAATATTTGCGATGCGTGCGACGAAACCATTTTTGATTGGTCTTACTAGAGCCAGGGTAAAACTTTGTTTTTCATGCTCATTTGTAAGAGGGTTGTAAGACTCTATATCTTCTGGAACTGCGCAAAAGGATTTTATCCGCAACTCACCATGGATCCCGTAAGATCCACTTATTACGCCCACACAAATAATTGCATTATTCACGCTCACATACCCTATCCAACATCATTCCTCCCTGATCGTTGCAAGCTGTAGCTGTTTGGTTACGCTCGATCAAAAGGCCCGCAACAAAAGCAATCATAACCAAGATTACGGTACGAATTAATCCGAACATAGCTACCTTTCTGGTTTGGTTTTTATGATTATTATGTGTGCCACAATACTAACTGATGTCTAGTCGTATGGTTGTGCAAATTGCCGATAAACCCTTCAGCTCGATAAAATTGATCTGAATTTTTGGAACGACGTAATTTTATACTCTATACTTTATACACCTTAGCTATTAGTTGAAGGAGCTTAAAAGCACTTATGGGAGGATTTGTTTTAGACCGTCGCCCACACTAAGTTTTCTTAGGTAATATGGGTTAGGTTCTGAAAAATGATCTGCTAGGCTAAAATCTTGTACCCTCAAAACTGCTACATAAGCGCGAAAATTTTCAAAGTGAGCACGCTTTACTATTAGACCTTCTCTGCGATAGGCGGCTCATCAAACTATCCATATAAGAAATTTGGTTATCATAAAACAAAAATGGCTTTGCGGATTACTAAAGTTGCAACGCCCAAGCAACTTAAAATTTCATGGACGTCGCCTTAAAATATTTTACAGGTTGTTTAGATTAGGCTTATTTTGGTGCTTCTTCTGGTTCCGCAACCTCTTCCACAGTCTCTTCCGCAGTTGGCACTTCTTCAGCTGCCGCAGTTTTTTCTGGTGCTGGCGCTTCTTCTGCTATTGGAGCTGCTTCTGCTATTGGAGCTGCTTGTTCTTCCGCTAAGGCTGTTGCTTTAGCGGCTTTTTCTTCTGCGCGTTCTTTTGCTTTTTTACCTGGCTCACCTTTTTTCATATTAATTCGCTCTTTTTTAACAAGAGCGCCAGCAGCTTCAAGCATCCGACTGATACGATCGGTGGGTTGCGCGCCTTCGCTGAGCCAATATTGAATACGTTCCATATTCATCTTAACCCGCTCCTCGCTGTCTTTTGGTAGAAGTGGGTTATACGTACCAAGTTTTTCAATATAGCGACCGTCACGCGGCATGCGACTATCAGCTGCAACAATGCGATAGAAAGGACGTTTTTTGGAACCCCCGCGCGCGAGACGAATTTTCATAGCCATGATTTTCTTCCTTAAATTTAAGATTTGGCAGATCAGGATCCACCTTCAGATTTGTGTTTTTGATGGTGCTGAATGACCTCAGCGATGATGAAGTTTAGAAACTTCTTAGCAAATAAAGGATCTAATTCAGCCTCATTTGCCATATCTTCGAGCCGAGAGATCTGCTTCGCTTCGCGGGCAGGGTCGGACGGTGGAAGTTCGTGAGTAGCCTTTAGTTCACCTACTGCCTGGGTGTGTTTGAACCGCTCGCCTAATGTGTATACGAGAATTGCATCGAGGCGATCAATACTTTTGCGATGCTCTTTCAGCACTGCTGCTGCACGTTCTGCTTCGTCGGTCATATTCAGTCTCCGATTTTCGCTAAAAGCGGAAACAGTAAAAGCTGTTTCAAACATTCTGTTTGTAGGCAGATCTTAATTGGCTGGCATGGTATCTGGTCAGTCCGAAGCATATTTTCTATTGCTATCGCTCGACCTTTGCGAAGCCGCATTTGAATCCTAACCTTTCGAGTTAACGGACTTCTGTTGAGTAAAAGTCTAATAATTTTTATCATTACAGCGTTGAGCGGATTTATCTTCATTTCTTTTTGCCAAAACCGCTCAGGCTGGGGGGTAAATTCATTCCGCCGCCCATCTGTTTTGCTGCTGCCTCTAATTGTACTTGGTCCATTCCTCCAATATCCGGCATGCCACCTTTGCCAAACATACCCTTCATGGCCTGTTTGAGCATACCACCTTTACCCTTACCGATTTTTTTCATCATATCTGACATTTGCCGGTGCATTTTTAGTAACTTATTTAAGTCCGAAACTTGCATGCCAGACCCGGCCGCAATCCGCTTTTTGCGACTAGCTTGCAGAATTTGTGGGGCTGCTCGCTCTCTCTTTGTCATAGATTGTATTATGGCTATTTGTTGGCGCAGCACTTTGTCATCAAAGCCTGCATCTTGTACTTGCTTGGCCACTTTGCCCATACCAGGCATCATGCCCATCATACCTTCCATCCCCCCCATCTTAACCATTTGTTCAAGTTGCATACGAAGATCGTTCATATTGAACTGACCTTTTGTCATTCGGCGCATCATTTTTTCAGCTTGCTCAGCTTCAAGGGTTTCTTGCGCTTTCTCGACAAGACTAACAATATCGCCCATTCCAAGAATACGGCCGGCGATCCGATCTGGCTCAAAGGTTTCCAGAGCGTCCATTTTCTCGCCTAAGCCTACGAACTTTATTGGTTTTCCGGTGACCGCTCTCATTGATAGGGCAGCACCGCCTCGTCCATCGCCGTCCATTCTTGTAAGTATTACGCCAGTTATTCCTATCCGTTCATCAAAATTTTGTGCTGTATTAACAGCATCCTGCCCTGTCAGTCCATCGACCACTAAAATGGTTTCCCGCGGGTTAGCTACATCGCGCACGGCTTCAACTTGGTTCATTAATTCATCGTCAATTGATAGTCGGCCTGCTGTATCGAGCACATATACGTCGTAGCCACCTAGGCTTGCTTGCGTTTTCGCGCGCTTCGCAATTTGAACTGGATCCTGCCCTTTAACTATTGGTAGAGTATCCACATTGATTTGTGTGCCTAAAATTGCAAGTTGTTCCATTGCGGCAGGACGGTTTACATCGAGTGAGGCCATAAGTACGCGTTTACCATCCTTTTCAGTCAAACGCTTAGCCAGTTTTGCTGTGGTTGTTGTTTTGCCGCCACCTTGAAGGCCAACCATTAGAATAGGCGCTGGAGGGCTATCAATTTTTAACGTTCCAGCCTCACCCTTTCCTCGGAGGGTGTTGATCAGCGCATCATGCACTATCTTAACCACCTGCTGGCCAGGGGTAATAGACTTTGTAACGGCTTGACCGGTTGCCTTTTCCTGAATGGTCTTGATAAAATCGCGAGCCACTGGAAGTGAAACATCTGCTTCAAGCAAAGCGACCCGGACTTCACGCAGAGCTGTCTTGACGTCATCTTCCGAAAGAGAACCTTGTTTGGTAAGCCGATCAAAGACACCTGAAAGGCGTTCTGAGAGATTTTCAAACATAACTCGTTTTCCTTTCAAAACCGCCAAAACTAATGCATGGCCCTACGGCAAAATCCCTTTAAAGGTTTGAAAACGATACTTACCCCCGTGGGCGCAACGCGCTGACGGGGGCGATCTCGAACAACTCTTAAGGGACCGGAAAGTAAAAATTCCGAGCTAGAGAATGATTTTTAGAAAGATTGATAGAGGGTGTCAAGTACTATGATGCTTTGGGCTAAGAGTAATGTGGCATTTAATACGCTATAAATTAACTACATCTGCTATAGCTATACTGCTGTGCTTGTTATGTAGGTAATACCCATAATGTTATGTAATGCATATTGTAGAAGTTAGTGGTCGCGAAGCGGAAGAAGTACTTTATCTAATGAGAATTCAATTTACGATCGTGCTGTTAGCACAAGAATGAGAATATTTGAATTTTTGATGACTATTTCTTGCTGTCTGAGTGATATTAAGCTTGTCGGTACTGTCGCAATGAGAATTAAAGATCAGGATATTTCAATTTAATTTTATACTGAGTTAATAGCCAGACTATTACTTCAATTAGCACGGTCTTTA
>ERZ1048068.3535-NODE-3535-length-10226-cov-10.666601_pt1 | contig 10226 bp, 9 predicted proteins | sample MGYA00383098_ERZ1048068 | MGnify/ENA primary metagenome ERZ1048068 (study PRJEB29581, sample SAMEA5548368) | metagenome | biome: marine; feature: coastal; material: water | depth 1 m | study: Short-term variability in the microbial, nano- and picoplankton... | reverse complement strand
TTATTATTATTATTATTATTATTATTATTATTATTATTATTATTATTATTATTAGCCATAATATTATTTAAATTATTAGATAATGAATTGATAAAATTATTATTTGACATTCCTTTTTTTTTTGAGGCAGACATATATAATATAGAGAATATTATTATTTTTTTCTATAAAATAAACAATAATTATTTGCAGAATTAAAATTAATAGATTCTACTTTTATAACCACATTATCATCAAATTTATACCACTTATTATGATTTTTACAATAAGAATAGTAATGTCCACCTAAACTACTCCCAAAATGATTACAAATACTATATAAACTATATTTATTTCCATTGATGTGTAAATCAGATACTTCAATATCACAATTAATTTTATGACCTTTATTATCAAACCGATTCAAACATAAAATTAATATTTGTGGATAAACAACAATTTTAGTTTTCTTCCGAACGACATTATACTCATTTGTTTTGGGATTGAACCATTTATTATCTCCATCTAATAATTCTTCTTCTAAATATAATTTTAAACAATCCTTTACAGTAATATCCTCTTTATGTTTGGGAATAGGTAATGAAAAGAAACATATAGGTTGAAAACTATTGGATAATTTTTTGTTTGTATCTATATCTAAGATAATAGTTTCTATTTGACCATAAAACAGTTCAATTATTTTGGAATATTTTTTTTTATAAAAACTTTCTAAACTATTCTCTTTAGGAGTATAATCTAATGGTTTCCCTAAAGATTCATGTAATACATCTAATACAAAAATAATAAATTCTTGTATATCATTTTGTTTATATGAAGAAAATCCAAATGTTAACTTATCTTCATTGGCAATTTTTATCATTAATTTAAATAAACTATTCGGTGAAATAGTACAATTTTCTTCCCATAATCCATTTAATAATCTATGCCATTGTTTAGAAAATTCCTTGTGTTTATACTCTGATGCTTCATAATATGATTCCCATTCCTTTTCCAAAAAAAAATCAGTTAATTCCAAGGTATGACTCAAACACTGAATCGCTGAATTTATATAGCATGTATTACCTAAATTAACAATTCCACTAAGACCTCTATTATTATATTTTCTAACATTAACAACTGTTTTTTTAGGTTTAGACATTTAAATACGGTTATTTTTTTTTATTTAAATAAATATATTTATTATTATAATATTATGTATTCAAATACTACTATTAATGATAATTTTAATAGAGTATTCTCTATTTTAAATAATATCCGACAAACCCAAAATATGATACTAGATACATTATACGATTCAAATCAAACTAATGTTCCTCCTAATTTATTCCCACAACCACCAAGAACAAATTTTTTTGGTAATATGAATCCAACCCCATTTAATTCTAGTCCATTAAATAGAGCTCCTATGAATACTAATCCATTAAATAGGGGGACATTTAATACAAATCCAAATCCATTTAATAGAAGAACACCAGTGAATACTAATTTCCCAAGAAATAATTCTTTAAATCCACCCACACTACCACCTACAACTTTTACCGATAGAGCAACAAATGTTGAAATTTCTTTTGTAGATCCTAGAACTCCAGAAAATACCATGCTTACTGGAATATTTAATAATTTATTCGGGCAACAAAATGAAACGACTCCACCAGAATTAACATTTACTGAAATTTTAAATAATACTGAAATAGATTTAAATACAACACAAATAGGAGAAATGTGTACTATTTGTAGAGCACCTATGGAAGAAAATACCATCATAAAAAAAATAAAAAAATGTAATCATTGTTTCCACCAAACGTGTTTAGATAATTGGCTTAAAAATCACACTACTTGCCCTAATTGTCGCCAAGATATTCGCGAAAATGAAACTGCGGAAGAACCTGAAGCTTCAGTAGATGCTTCTACTGTAGACCTTTAGGTAATCATAGTTAGCATGTAATCATAGTTGCACATACACTATCTATAATTATTTTAAATTTATCTATATACTCTGTCGTTTCTGTCTTATTTATGTCTAATAAGTCAAAATTCACGGCAAATTTCGCCAAAAGTATTATATATACCATAATACAACTCTGTAATGTCAATATAATAAATAAAATAAAATATATGATTCTAATATTACAACTTGATATAATAGTAGTTTTTTCACCATTTATTAAAGGACTATAATTCATTTTTTTTCTTTCATTATTTACATCTTAAAACTTTAAGTTATTCTATCTTAATTTTATAATAAATATCAAAGTAAACTTAAGACAAGTCAAGAATGGAACAAATTGATTGTCTTAAAATTTTAATAAGAATCACAAATATGTCACTAACATTTGCAAAAACCTTACTCGATGTCCCCTACATATGGTGGACTGGAAATGAAACCGAAGAAGATGATATGTTTTATTGTGATAAAATACCTTCATTAGAAACATTACATAAAAAAGGTATCAATTGTGCTGGATTTATTAATCTATTAATTTTGTATAGTGGAAAAACAATTAATCATAATCATATTGTTCCCAGAGGAGGTACAGGATTTTGGTTTGTCGAATTTAGCGCGCGAAAAGTCTTACAAAAAATAGATTACAACAAAACATATCCAAATGGAACCCTTCTATTTAGAACCTATAAAGATGTTGAAGACCAAGGACATTTTGCCGTAATCTATGACAATTCAAATAATAAAATCATACATGCTTATGCCGATCATGGTGTTGGTATAACCGATATGGTTAATGAATATGCACCAGTTGATTATTATGAATATATTGTAGAATCAAAAGACTGGTTATTTTAAAAATGTTTAAATTTTAAAATGTTTAAATTTTTATTGGAATAAAATTGAATGAAAAAAAGTGTTGTTAATTTAGTAACATTACTATCGGAAGTGCCATAATAATAATGAAATCCCCAAAACTATTTTTGCCAGTTGAAATGTGGTCTATTATTTTAAAGTTTGTAAATCTAAATGATATTCGCAGTATTGTTTGGATAGCTCATTTGGATAAAAATAAAGTGTTGGTTGAAATCGCCAAACATAGTTATAAACAGCACTTGTATTTTACACACCCATTATTGTTTACTATGTTCAATATCTACTCCAATATTAATAATATTAATAATAGATTAGACTATATTAATTACAAAGCAGACATTTATCAATTAAGCATTACAATTGATTATCATAGCAAAAAACTATGCTATAATGCTTACCACCATTGGTCCAAATTCTTGGAATCAAATATACAAAAAACAAAATTCTTCAATATCTGTAAACTAGTATTAGAGTTTCATACATTACAAAAGTTAAATATGGAAAGAAAACATACACTAAACTATTTTTAAAATTAATTTATTTAAATACTTTACACTTTATATTTTTAGTTATGATGGATAGTGACTATTTATGTCATTTACAAAAAAACAATATGAATTTATTTAATAGTGAGATAGAAACTATAAAGTATTTAATTGATACTAATTATGATAAGTGTCTTTATTTTTTATTAACTCATGTTCCAGATGATATAAAAAGTTTATCTGATGATGATGAATGTAAAATCATAGAAACTATAGACCTTGTTTCAACCTATAATTCAACATTTTTATCACCTTTTATTCATACTTCTAAAATAGTAAACCAAATTTTCAAAGATAATTTATATCGTTTTTTTTATAATTCCGCTGAAAAATTTAATCTAGATGCCATAAATTTCATATTAGCAAGCGACACAGAATTAAATTTTTGGGATTGTAGTGAATATATGGACATCAAACATTTTTTATCAAATACTATGTTTTCAAACAAAAACTCTAAAGCAACTATTTCCACATTTTTACATTTACTTTATAATACAAAAATAACCTATACCAATTATAATAAATTATTTAATCACTTAAAATATGATAGTCAGTATTATGATTTCTTACTCAATATCTATAATGTGAATAAACAAAAAAGCAGTTTTCAATTAACAAATTATTTATTATCTGGAATAACATTGGTTGAGTATGACTATGAACTCATATTTACATTAGAAATATTGTATACCCATCTAGATACCGATTTTTTATATTACTATTTGAATCACACTAATATCACAACTATAGATTTTTATTGTATTTGTTTTGAAATCATGACTGAATGGTCTAATTCACTCTACGAATTTTTTAATGATTCTTTTACTAAAGACAAATACAATCTGTACTATATCAAATTTACTAGTATATTATTTTCACACGCAGAAAAATTATTTAAAAGTCATCTTGATGTAACTAAAGTGATTAATTCAATCAATTTAAATATATTGGTATGTAAAGATACCTTCTATCCACTATTTGTATCTATGTCTAAATATTTAGATAGTGATATCTATAATAGTTGTGATGATTCGGGTTATTCTATTTTGCTGGATTGTGCCAAATATGGTAATTTCAATCTATTCAAATTTATTTTTGAAAGAACAAAACCTAAATATTGGTATTCCTATGGAAATTGTAATAATAAAACCAGCGAAAACATTTTAGTTTTATCGGTATATAACAAAGATACCCGACTATTTAATTATATTTTGAATTCAATTAATAAACATGAATTAGAAAAAATGGAATACGACTTAAGCTATACATTTGCCTATATTTTTGATAAAATGTCATATATTTCAACAACTAAATTAATGCGTAAAATCGATTATTATTATACGTTTCGCAATAATACCCAATTCATAACTGAAGTGGCACTAAAATCAAATAGTGTAACTGTTTTTAATAGTCTTTATAAAAAATATAAATTTAGTATAGAAAATACAGATATAACAACCAATCATAGCAATTTATTTAATGATAAAGACGTTCTCGAAATTATTTATAGCAAACTCATTATACATCCAGATACAATAATAAATAAAGATATGAGTAATTTTTTATATCACAATCTAATTAATAATTGTTTAAATTCATATCATAATACATTTATTATAAATTATGCCTTCAATAAAATTAACTATAATTTATTATTAGAAACGTACATCATTAATAATACAAATACCACTAAAAAAATTTGTAAACATTGTAAAGATATGGACTATTGTTATAATTCTAATTTAACCTTCTTTTACAATAAATTAATACTTATGAATCCTAAACCGATTGTTAGAATATATAATTTACCTAATAAACAATTAATTAGAAGTATTTTTATGACTGGAATCTATAAATTTATAACACTCTACAAATTATATAATTTTGAAAACACCTATTATCATACATGGTTAAGAACAATAAGTTTTTTTAAAAAAGCAATCCAAAAAAAAAAGAATTATTATAAAAAAATACATAGTTTTAAACAACACCTGATAAATAATGATATCATATTAAATCCAATACATATTAAAGCTGTCCATAAATATATTGGAAAACAATATTATTCAAAACTTAGCGATAAACCCAAACATATTAATTTAACTCATTTTATGACTCTTTTAGATGATGATCCAATTTTTATTACCGAAAAAGCAGATGGTATTTCAGATACTATAAGTATTACCGATTTATATCCACCTATTACAAATATCAAACCTATTATTAACTTTAATTCTAGATTAGTTTTTAACTGCGAAAAAGTCTCTATAAACAATATTACAATTCATTTTATATTTGGTACTATAGAATTTATACACTATCTTAGAAGTATTCATCCTTATACAAAAATGTTAAAATGTGAAGCCTCTTTTAATATCAATTCTGAACATTTTGATATGTATAAATCTAACGAAACTACGGCATTCATGAATTTCATATATGATCACTCTGGAAATAAAAATGCAACTGACTATAAATTATGGTGGCCTAAAATGGTTTGGACGATTTCATCTACCGAACTTCTAAATAATTATAATTATATTAAAGATTTGGAAAATAATATTTTTCCAACAGATGGGTGGATCATAAATAGTAAAACAAATTTACTTAAACTAAAACCAAATCATAAATTAACGATTGATTTATTATATAAATCAAATACAACACAATTTTTAGATTATGAAGGCAATTGTTATCAAAATGTAGTGCTTTCAAAAAATAATAGTTGTATACAAGCCGATACTATTTTTAGATGTTACTATGATTCATCAAATTCTATATGGGAAGCAAAAGAGATACGCACAGACAAAAAATATCCGAATTATTACACAATCATTGATGAAATAGGACATTACTTAAAATATCCGTGGGAACCAGAAGACATTAAGACCTATTTAAATCCAAATTATTACCATTTTAAACAACTTAGTATTAAACAACACAATTTTAAAACACATACAAATCATATCCATAAAAAACAATTTAAACGTTTAATAAAAAAATACGTACATTCAAATGATACATCTCTATTAAATATTGGGTGTGGATATTCATTTAAACCTTCGAATTTTAAAAACATTACATTTAAAAACTATGTAGGAATAGATAGCGATTATACTATTATTAAATCATTAAAAAACACATTAAAAAACACATTAAAAAACACATTAAAAAACAATACTGTGTCTTCAACAAAAAAATATCATCTATTAGATTTTAGTAAAAGGTGGAACACCCAATTAAATAAATTTTATCCACCCATTGAATTGGGTACATTTGACTATATACTATGTTTAAATACAATCCATAATGCCTATTTACAATTTGATTATTTTTGTAAGAAAGTCACATCAATTTCTAATACAAATTGTACATTAATTATTAAATTTTTAAATAGACATTCTTTAGATAAGCTCTTTCGCTACCAAAAAAGAATAATTCTTGAACGAAGTTGGGTATCCTATGAAAGTCCAAATCAAATTAAATATTACTATTTTTATTGCCACAAAACACCTATTATTGAATATACATTCACCGATACTGACATTAAAAATGAATTTGTTAAAAACGGATGGAAATTAATAGATCACGTCATACCAACCTATACAGCAACACTATGGGATATTTATCTAACATGTTTTGAAACTCTCGTTTTCACTAAATTATAATATGTTTAATTTATTTATTATTTTATTATTTTATTATTTTATTATTTTATTTATAAATAAAGGGGTTTCTAAGCACTTAAAGAACTAAAATTAAATGAATTTATTAAAATATTAAAATAGATGGATCCAAAGGAATATATAGATCTAACTATAAACACCACTACAAACGAACACCTTAATACTATTATTGATGCCATATGCCAACTTATACCAATGAAATTTATTAAGTTTATAGAATTGCCAACAAATAATTACGTTTATCTTTATATTACCAATCATAATTATGTTGATAATCTAGTTGACCTATTAGATAACCAATTAACAATTAATTCAAATATGAGATATTTATTAAAACTTTATACTAAAAACGCTGAATTTCCAAGAAGAATTCACATTAATAAAAAAGGTCATAAAATAGAAACTAAAAAAGCAATTAAAACATTAACAATATAAATTGAAACAAAGTTTATATAAAATTGATTTATTTATTTATTTATTTAAAATGTATTTATTAGTATTTTATAAACTTTTGAAATGTCTACCCACTTTGTAAACAAAATCCCACCCAGAGATTCGAATTGGTGTATTCTTGAAGCTTACACTATGGAGGACCACGTTATTATTCCAGAATTTATCAAAAAACTATATGAAAAAGGGTGTCGTAAAATCTATATTAGTTTTGGACCACGCTATGTTGAGCTTCAACAAAAATATCAATTAACGATGAATGATTCCGATTATGATCTATTAAAAAATGTTCTATTTGAATGTGTCATTATAGATAATGTGAATTGTATTCATGGCGATATGTGTAAACTACTACCAAGTAAATTATATATAAAAAGTCAAAATATAGCATTCAAATACAATGATACATGGGATTCTATCCCCTTTTACGATCCCCATACTACAGACCATTCAGATGCCATAACTTATTTTAAAGAATTTGATAGTTTTAATAGAGCACCTTCATATATCTATTCAAAATGGTATCAACGAGATATTATTAATATTGTAATGGGTCGAAAACAAGAACCTAGTCCAAGGGATAAATATGAAATGGATCTTAAACAAGAACGAGACCATTATAAATTCGGTCATATTATCCAGATATTTCGAAAATATGCGGTTAATAATTGGTGTTCTATTAGTAAATCAGTTTCGGGTGATGCTGAATTTGAACCTATTTATCTTTATGAAGCACGAACAAGAGTTAATCATATTCCAATAACCTTTACTTATAAAGAAAAAAAATATAGAGGTGGGTGCGTTATCAAACCAATTGAAAAATTTGAAAGGGTAGAATTTGAATTGATATTTGGGTTTGGTCCGAGATGTCTTAATTTTACAACACAAGAAACTAGATATTTCTATAAACAGAATATGGGTCTTCTAAAAACACATCCCAATTCTATTTATAAATTTTTTGAAAAATTTATGGATGAACCATTTGACAAAGAATTATATAAATTTATGATTTGGATTGGTATTAATTATCTTGGTGTTATGAATAGTCATAAAGAATACGAATGCATCGAAGAACTAAGAGTGGCAATGAACCAAGAAACTTTATCTAAAGAAGAAATTGATTCTATTATTTATCCTTATAGTGTATCCTTATAGTGTATCCTTATAATTTATAAATACAAATAGTCATATTTATCTACATTTATATCAGAACTAAAATGGTCTTGTATAAATTTTTTTAATTTTTTACCTGTTTTTTCTTTTCCATAATGTGTTAAATAATGGTGTCTAGGTTTTAAGTTTTTATAGTTTTTTAAAATGTATTCTATGCCTTTTCCTATATCTTTTTTATCATTGAAAAAAGCACCTGTTTCATTGGTCACATATTTCCACCCACCTAATAATTTTTCATTTACTAAAACTGGTAAATCGCAACTTAATGCCTCGGTTAATACTCTAGGAGAGGCATCAACTTTATTTGGTAGTAATAAAAATTTAGATTGTCTATATTTTTTTATTAATTCATCTTGCGATAAAAAATTTGTAGTTTCGATTAAACCATCACATTCTTTCGGTAATTTACACCCCTGACGTCCAACTAACATACCCTTTAGTTTATATTTACCGCATAGTACTTTTAAACATTTTAAGGCTAGTTCCCAATTTTTATTTGATGCAACCCATCCAAAACAATCATTTTTTTTGGTTTCATCTGTTTCGCTGTCTTTCGGACATAAATAAATAAAATCATAGATTTTTTTTTCATTTGGATCTGGGGTAAAGCTTTCCGTATTACAAAAATCAGATTCAGATATTAATGTCTTAGGTATTCCTTTAGTAATAAAATTATCAGGATTTCTAAAACAATGTAACCAACCTTTTACAACTTTCATATAGTCGTATTTCCAAGCTTTATCATCTGGATTATTTAAAGAGTCTAATTTATTTGATGTGATTTTTGGAAATTCGCTATAACTTGAGATACCTAATATCAAAAATCCATCTTTTTTATAATTTTGATATTGTTGCCAAGAATTATCTCGTGTAAATGGATGGGAAAGTAAAACTAATTTTAATTGTTCACCTGTTTGTGTTTTAGTATCATAACCATACACATTTACAAAAGGTCTTTCATGTCCTGTTGGAATACCAAAGTATTCAACACGATTATTCTTAACAATTACACCGATTATTAATAGTATAAGAATAATTATTAATATTTTTTTGTACATAATATAATATAATTTAATATTATAATGCCATTCATTAAATATAAAAATAAAGATAAAATTAAAAGTAAAAAAAAAACTCTTGAACCTTTTTTTTCTAAAAAATCCAAAAAAAATACTCAAAAAGGAGGTGAAACTGATAATAAATCATTAGCAGATATTCCTAAAATTGAAACAGCAACTGGAATATATAATTTATTACAAACTGACAAATATAAAAAACGAATAGAAAAGTATGATACAGATAATAACACCAAATTATTTAACTATTTTTGTAATTTATTCCATATGTTACGATTAACTGATAATCAAGATGATAAATTACATGAAACATATAGAGATATATATAAAGCCTATTTAAAAGACGACAAGGTAAAAAAGGATGCCAAAATAGATGAAAGTCAAATAGATACACTTTGTGGTTCCAGTGCTTCTGTTCCTGGGGTTCCTGGGGTTCCTGGGGTTCCTGGGGTTCCTGGGGTTCCTGGGGTTCCTGGGG
>ERZ1048068.3532-NODE-3532-length-10230-cov-5.647764_pt1 | contig 10230 bp, 7 predicted proteins | sample MGYA00383098_ERZ1048068 | MGnify/ENA primary metagenome ERZ1048068 (study PRJEB29581, sample SAMEA5548368) | metagenome | biome: marine; feature: coastal; material: water | depth 1 m | study: Short-term variability in the microbial, nano- and picoplankton... | reverse complement strand
ACAGAGACAGCACAGGATTTTGATAGAAAGGTCAACCCGCTCCTGTGGCGGAGGCGCGCCCATCCCTTGATTGCACTAGTTGTTTCCGAAGCAGAAATCTTTACACTCTGGCTTGTTTGAACCTTTTCGGATGAAGTCCGCGTTTACCACAGCAATGACGCTCGCTTTGACCGTGTTCGTTTTCCCGACGGAAAGTGCGCGCGGGGAGGAGCCGTTTGACTATGCGGAAGCGGGAAAATTCTGGTCGTTTCAACCACCGCAGCCTCATCCTCTTGCCAAAGTGAAGCAGACGGATTGGCCTCGCAAAGCGATCGATCATTTTGTCCTCGCTCGAATCGAGGGAGCCGGGATCGAGCCGAATTCTGGGGCCGACAGCCGCATGCTTCTCCGCCGGGCGAGTTATGCGCTGACCGGTCTGCCTCCGAATTGGGAGAAGATGAAGGGTCTAAACTTCGAGCAACAAGTCGAGGGTTTACTGGCCTCGCCGGCCTTTGGCGAACGCTGGGCTCGACTCTGGCTTGATGTCGCTCGCTATGCCGAGGACCAGGCTCACATCGTTGGAAGCAACAGCTCCCTCACCTATCCGAACGCCTATCGCTATCGTGACTGGGTGATCGATGCGCTTAATCGGGACCTCCCCTACGACGATTTCATTCGTGAGCAGTTGGCGGCTGACCTGATTTCTCCCGAGGACGAGAAGCGCCACTTTGCGCTGGGGTTCATGGGCCTCGGGCCAAAATACTATCGCCGGGGTGACCTCGCAGTGATGGCGGACGAGTGGGAGGATCGAGTCGATACACTGACCCGCGGCCTGCTGGGCCTGACCGTATCCTGCGCGCGTTGCCACGACCATTTCTACGATCCGATTCCGACGAGCGACTACTATGCTCTGGCTGGAGTCTTCGCGAGCACCGAGATGTTCAACAAGCCGATGGTCGAAGACTGCGAGATGAAACCGGACGGCAATACCAAGAAGCCGGACGATGCCGACCATCTCATTCGTGAGGCAAAAGAGATGAAGAATCTTCCCGTCTATGAGCGCGGTGATGTCACGGCGCCGGGAGAAGAAGTGCAACGGGGTTTCCTGAGTGTGCTCGGGGGAGGGGAGCGTGTTTCTTTCACCTCGGAAAACAGCGGACGACTCGATCTTGCCGAAGAAATCGTCGACGCGAAAAACCCGCTGACAGCGAGGGTCTGGGTAAATCGGGTCTGGGCCGAACTCTTCGGGCAGCCTCTCGTCTCAACGACAAGCAACTTTGGTAAGCTCGGTGAGAAGCCGACACATCCGGAGCTTCTCGATGATCTTTCTTACCGTTTCATGCAGGAAGGAGACTGGTCGCTGAAGTGGCTCGTGCGCGAGATTGTTTTATCCGCGACCTGGAGGCAATCAAGCGATCTTGTTACTGAAAAGGTCAACGCTGACCCCACCAATGAACTTCTCTGGAGAATGAAGCGCCGCAGGCTGCCGGTCGAAATGTGGCGGGACTCATTGTTTGCTGTGTCCGGCGACCTTGATCGCACGGTCGGCGGGCCATCGTTTTCGGCAAGCGATCCGGAAGCGAACCGCCGGGCGATTTACGTCGCAATCAGTCGCCTTCAACTCGATCCCATGCTGGCGCTCTTTGACTTTCCCGATCCCAATCTCCACAGCCCGAAACGCGACCAGACAACAACACCGATTCAAAAGCTGTTCGTGATGAATCATCCTCTGCTCGTCGCTCGCGGAGAAGCTCTCGCCAAAGGACTGAACGGAACTCCCGATGAGTCGGTCGAGAAGATTTACCACCTGCTTTTTGGCCGCATGCCCAGTGAGGCAGAAAAGGACCTCGGCCTGAAATTTCTCCAGCAATCTACTCTCGCAGACTATGCTCAGGCCCTGCTGGCCTCGAATGAGTTTGCCTGGCTCGACTGACTCAACCTCACCATGAACTCTTTTCTGACTCGACGTGCAGCCCTTGCCAAACTTGGCAGTGGATTCGGTGCGCTTGGCCTTGCCGGTGCGCTCGACGATGCGCGTCTCCTCGGGGCAGAGAAACCGCATTTTGCACCAAGGGCGAAGCGGGTCATTTTTCTGATGATGAATGGCGGGCCCTCCCACGTCGACACCTTCGACTACAAGCCCGCTCTCGCCAAGCACGAGGGAATCATCCCGAAAGAACAGGCTGCCCGGAAACAGAAAAGCAGCGGTTACATGCCCAGCCCTTTTGCGTTTTCCCGTTGTGGAGAGAGCGGCCTTGTCATGAGCGAGCTTTTCCCCGAGCTCTCCCAACATGCGGACGATCTCTGTGTGATCCGGTCGATGCACACGGATCAACCGAACCACGAACCGGGTCTTCTCATCATGCAGTCGGGCAATCCGCAGCCGATTCGCCCTTCAATGGGTAGCTGGATTTCTTATGGGCTCGGGAGCGAAAATCATAATCTCCCTTCCTACATTGCCCTGACGGCCGGGCGTCCTGTCGTGGGTCCACAGCTCTGGTCGAATGGATTTCTTCCCGGCCAGCATCAGGCCACCGCCGTCGACACCAACGAAATGGCGGTCGATAAACTGATCGCGAATCTGAATCATCCGCATCTTACCCGGACCAAACAACGTCAGCAGCTCGACCTGATTGGTTCCCTGAATCGCATTCACCTGGAGCAGCGGCAGAATGAGGAGCCACTCTCGGCCCAGATCCGGGCGATGGAACTTGCCTACTCGATGCAGGCGGAAGCGTCCGACGTTTTTGACATCGCAAAGGAGCCGGCCCATGTTCGCGAGCGCTACGGTGACACGAAGTTCGGTCAGAGCTGCCTTCTCGCTCGTCGTCTTTCGGAATCCGGAGTTCGCTTTGTTCAGGTCTACTACGTTGACAAGAAGAACAAGCAACCTTGGGACAGTCACAGCAAGAACAACGAGCGCCACCGCACGCTCTGCGCGGATAGCGATCGCGCGACGGCTGCCCTGCTTCAGGATTTGAAGGAGCGCGGACTTCTCGAAGATACCCTTGTCATCTGGGGCGGTGAATTTGGGCGAACGCCGTATTCTCAGCTGGGCAAAGACAAGGATAAAGCCAAGGCTGGGCGCGACCATCACCATACCGGATTTTCCATGCTGCTCGCAGGAGGAGGCATCAAAGGGGGAACAACCTGGGGGGCGACCGATGATTTCGGAATGCACGCCGTGGAAAACCGTGTACATGTCCACGATCTTCACGCTACGGTTCTCCACCAGCTCGGTCTCGATCACGAAAAATTAACCTACCGATATTCCGGACGCGATTTTCGTCTCACCGATGTGCACGGAAAAATTGTGAACGGAATCCTCTCCCACACCGTTTAAAAAACCGTGCTATAGTTTTAACCCTGAACTTTTTCCCGATGAAACATTTTCTCTCTGCTCTCTTTTTCTGCCTGACTTTTTTCGCTGTTACCTGGCTCCCTGCCGACGAAAAAAAGGATGACAAGATCATTCAAGTTCTCGAAAAAGAACCCGAGCAGCCCAAGGCTGAAGTGAAGAAAACGGAAGAGGAGTGGAACAAGGAACTCACTCCCGAGCAATATTACATTCTTCGTGAGGCAGGTACGGAACGCGCCAACGGAAAGGTCTACGAGGAATTTAAAAAACAGGGCGGTGGCACCTACTACTGTGCTGGTTGCAACGCAGAACTGTTCTCTTCGGAAGAGAAGTTCGATTCTCATTGCGGATGGCCTTCCTTTTACGATCCTTCCAAGGCGAAGAACATCAAGACCTCGGTCGACTTTCATCTCGGCTACCCGAGAACGGAAGTTCTTTGTGCGGTCTGCGACGGACATCTCGGGCACGTTTTCAAAGGAGAGAAGTTTGAGGCTTTCGACGGCAACAAGACCCCGACCGGAAATCGCTATTGCATCAACGGCACCGTGCTGAAGTTCGTTCCCTTTCCAGACAAGAAGGACGGAGCGAAAAAGAAGGCAGAGAAAAAATAGTCGGACGCACTTGCGTTTCGCAGCCTCATTGCCAGACCGCCTCCCATGTCGCTAGGATTGCAGCATGATGGCTCGTTATTTCTCTTTCCCCCTTGTCGCCGCAGTAGTTTTTTTCTTCGCGACGACGACATCTGCGATTGATGCGGGCCGCTCCCTCTACATCGAAGGATACACGGGAGCGATTTCCTATGCTCCCGGTGACGAGTTGGCTTTGCACCTTTCTTCGACCTCATCGGAGTGCACTTTTAGCATCTCGCGAGTCGGAGCAGAGACCACCACGGTTCTGAAAGACGAGAAGGTTGAGAAACTGCTCGAGTATCCTGTCCCCGAGACTGCATCTGCGAAAGGTTGCAACTGGCCGGTTGGATACCGGATGAAAATTCCCGCGGACTGGAAAACAGGATACTACGAAGTGCGGATGAAGATTCGCGATTCCGGTGGCCGCTTTACGCAACGCAATTCCCGAACTGCCGAGAGCACCTGTTATTTCGTTCTCCGGGCGGCAGAGCCGGGAAAGAACGGCCGCATCCTCCTGCAACTCGCGACCCATACCTACAACGCCTACAACAACTGGGGTGGATCAAGTCTCTACGGTTATCACGGTCGTGCCGGGCTCCAGGGGCATGAGGTCTCTTATGCGCGTCCGCCAAGGTCTCAGTATTCCAAATGGGAACTTCCTTTCGTTGCCTGGGCCGAGAGCAATGGATACGCGATCGATTTTGCGACGAATCACGATCTCGAGATTCGTCCGGAAATCGTGAAGCCGTATCAGCTCGTGCTCAGTCTTGGGCACGATGAATACTGGTCCGGCCCGATGCGTGATACGATGGAAGCCTTTGCCGCCGATGGTGGAAACATCGCTTTTTTCTCCGGGAACACCTGCTGCTGGCAAGTTCGTTGGCAGGAGGAAACGCGCTCTCTTCTCTGTTGGAAACAGTGGTTCAATCAAGATGAGGTGTATTCCTCGACCGCAGAGACGATTCCCAGTCTCGCTTCGCTTTGGGGCCACCACCTCATCGATCGACCCGAGAATGAACTGACTGGAGTCGGATTTCTCCACGGCGGTTATCATCGCAGTCATGGTCAGCTCATGGATGGAAGCGGCGCCTTCACTGTTCATCGCGCCGATCATTGGCTCTTCGAAGGCACCAATTTGAAAGCAGGCGCGGAATTTGGAGGCAAGGACACGATCGTTGGCTACGAATGTGATGGATGCGAAATCGAATGGCGCGACGGCCTCCCTTTTCCGACGGGGAAAGACGGCACGCCGGAAAACTTTACGATTCTTGCGACAGCGCCGGCAAAGTGGGCGCCCGGAGACAGTGCCTGGTATGAGAAGTGGCCGGGACCGGACCACTCGGGAAATGCGGTTCTAGGGCACTATACCACAAAGGGTGGGGGAACCGTTGTCACGGCAGGGACAACCGATTGGGCTCACGGGCTCAAAGGAAGCGACCCAGCCGTCGTAGCGATCACGCGCAACATTCTCGACAAGCTCGGCAAGTAAGACCGCAACAACACGACTTTGCGCTTGCGGGGTCCTGACAGCGTCGCGACCGTAGAGACGCATGTCGCGTTTTCAGCTCAGTTCCGAATTTGAACCCAAGGGGGATCAGGCGCAGGCAATTGCCAAGCTGTCGAAATCGCTTCACGCTGGAAATGAACACCAGACTTTGCTTGGGGTCACCGGATCGGGAAAGACCTTCACCGTAGCGAACCTGATCACGGAGCTGGGCAAGCCGACGCTGATCATGTCGCACAACAAGACGCTCGCAGCGCAGCTCTACAGCGAGTTCAAGAGCTTCTTCCCGAACAACGCGGTTGAGTATTTTGTCTCCTACTTCGATTACTACCAGCCGGAGGCCTACATTCCGCGCACCGATACCTACATTGAGAAAGATTCTTCGATCAATGACGAGATCGAACGACTTCGTCTTTCTTCGATGAGTTCGCTGCTGACGCGACGTTATCGTCGTTGCAAGTGTGTCCTGCATCTACGGCCTAGGTTCTCCCGATGATTACAAGGACATGATGATCCCGGTAAAGGTCGGTCAGGATCTCGATCGAGATGATTTTCTCAAAGACCTCGTCTCGATTCTCTACGAGCGAAACGACATCGAATTTGGTCGAGGAAAATTCCGAGTCCGTGGCGATGTCGTCGAAGTTTTCCCGGCCTACCTGGATGACGAGGGCATTCGCGTCGAGTTTTTCGGAGATGAAATTGATCGCATCACGCTTTTTGATCCGCTCACGGGAAACAGTCGCCATCAACTCGACGATGTGACCTTCTACCCGGCAAAGCAGTTCGTGACGCCGAAGGACAAGATGGCGCGAGCGATCAATGATATCCGCGCCGAGCTAACGGAGCGCATTGAGCATTTCGAAAAGAACCAGCAATACCTTGAGGCCCAACGTATCAAGCAGCGGACCGAATACGACATCGAGATGATGCAGGAAATGGGGTTTTGTCAGGGAATTGAGAACTATTCCCGTCATCTCACCGGTCGTCCTGCCGGAGCCAAGCCGGGTACATTGATCGATTTCTTTCCCGATGACTTCTTCACGGTCATTGATGAGTCCCACGTCAGCATTCCCCAGATCGGTGGAATGTATGAGGGGGATCGCTCACGGAAAACGACCTTGGTCGATTTTGGATTCCGCCTCCCCAGTGCGCTCGACAACCGCCCCCTCAAGTTCGACGAATATATGGGCGCGACGGGCCAGCGACTTTACGTCAGCGCGACGCCTGCCAAATTCGAAATCCAGAATTCGACAGCGGGCCGCAAAGGATACATTCCCCACAAGCGAAAGAGGATTGGCGAAGAGGAACTCGTCCCTGAGCGACTACCCCGCATTTCTGGAAGCAAGCAGCCCATCGAGAAATTCGACCCCACGAAAAAAGGTGCGGACCTCATCGTTGAACAGATCATTCGCCCGACCGGATTGCTCGATCCGACCCTGACTTTGCGCCCGCTCAAGGGCCAGATTGATGAAACGATCGAGCTTTGCCAGCAGCGCATTGAGAAAAACGAGCGCGTCCTCGTCACAACACTCACGAAGCGGACGGCCGAGGATCTCACCGACTACCTCCGCAACGTCGGACTGCGAGTTCGCTACATTCACGCTGACGTCGATGCGATTGAGCGGGTTGAGATCCTGCGCAGCTTGAGAGCAGCCGAATTTGATATCCTTGTCGGAATCAACCTGCTTCGCGAAGGACTCGACCTCCCCGAGGTCAGCCTTGTATGCATACTCGATGCCGATAAAGAGGGATTTCTCCGCAGCGAGACGAGTTTGATTCAAACGGTCGGTCGTGCTGCTCGTCACGTGAATGGCGAAGCGGTTCTGTTTGCAGATCAGGTGACCGATTCGATTCAAAGCCTGATTTCCATTACCGAATACCGCCGTCGCGTGCAGCAGGAGTACAACGAAGAGCATGGCATCACGCCTACGACCGTTGTCCGTAGCGACCAGGAAACACTCCGCGTTTTTCAGAGAGGAAAAGAAGTCGAGCAATCCCTCGTTGCCGAATCAGGTGAAGACATCGATACCCTCGCCGTCATTCGCGAGCTGGAAGAAGAAATGCAGGAAGCTGCACAAAAGCTCGAGTTTGAACGCGCTGCATTGATTCGAGACCAGATCAACAAGCTGAAGAAAGAAAGTGGGGAGGCTCCCCTTAAGGTGAAGCGAAAGAAGGTGAAGTACTAGTACTCAGTCTCAATTGACAATTCAACAATCGTCGGAAAAGGCGATCATCAATATCAGTGGGGAACACTGGGAAGAATGGATCGAAGGGGATGGGCTGAAACTTTTGACGCCTTCCGAAAATCCCCAGACTTTCATCCGCGTTCACTCAGACAAACCCATCCACCTGCCGGCAAATCTCTCCCTCCAACAGATAACCTCCAATATAGCTTCCAAGCCCTGTCCGCGGAATTGCCCGTGGACAGGGCTTTTTCGTGTCCGTATCATTCTGCCGTGAACTACGACGAATCCATCGACTGGCTTTACAGCACGCAGAATTTCGGCATCAAATTGGGGCTGGAAAATACGAAGCGTCTCCTCGGCGAGTTTTCCCTTCTTCCGCTGCCGGAGGGAATGAAAGTCATTCATGTCGCTGGAACCAACGGCAAAGGTTCGGTTTGCTCTTTTGCCGAGCGCATCCTGCGAGATGCCGGCGTGACCACTGGGCTCTTCACTTCTCCGCATCTCGTCACCTTCCGCGAGAGAATACGCGTCTGTGGGGAAATGATTACAGAGGCCGACGTTGCTCGCATTCTCACTGAAATTCACGAGCATATTGCGGATTGGGAAGCGCATCCGACCTTTTTCGAAATCAGCCTTGCTCTGGCGATGCAGCATTTTCAGGAGAAAAACTGTGAAGTTGCCATTCTCGAAACCGGAATGGGCGGGCGGCTCGACTCGACCAACGCGATTCCGGCCAATGTCAGCGTCATCACTCCCATCGGACTCGACCACCAGCAGTGGCTTGGCGATACGATTCGGGAAATCGCCGGAGAAAAGGCAGGAATCCTCAAACCCGACACACCCGTCATCGCTGGCGATCTCCATCCCGAAGCTCGCGATGTTGTGGGGCGTCGTGCCCTCACGCTGGGCATTCCCTACATTGAGGCTCATCCTCTCCCGGAGTACTGGCAACTTGGACTGCCCGGTCCACATCAGCGCGGAAATGCTGCCCTCGCCGTCGAAGCGGTTTGCCGCGTAGAAGAAGATCGCCTGACCCGCGACGGAATTCGCGACTCACTTGCGAAGACGAGCTGGCCCGGCCGTTTTCAGATTATCGAAGATCGATTCGTTCTCGACGGAGCTCACAATGCAGAAGCTGCCGAAATGCTGCGCGAAACCTGGAGGGAGAATTTTCCGGAAAAGAAAGCCCACCTGATTTTTGGAGCAGCCGAATCCAAAGACGTCGCCGGAATTTTTCGCGAACTTCTACCGATTCTCCAATCCGTCACCTTTGTTCCTATCAAATCCGAGCGGCGCTTTTCGACGGATGAAATGAAAGCCGCGCTGATCGAAGCGGGAGCGGCCGATCTACCGACAGCGAGCAAAGGCTCGCTCGCAGAAGCTCTCGAAAAGGCATCGACGCCCACACTTGTCGCAGGCTCTCTCTTCCTCGTCGGCGAAACACTCGGAATTCTGCAGGAGAAAAACTTCGAAGTCAGCCTCCAATGATCTATCTCGACAACAATGCAACGACCCGCGTCGATCCCGCAGTCCGCGATGCGATGCTCCCGTGGCTTGATGACCACTACGGCAATCCCTCGGCCGGGTATCGCTTCGGTAAAGAATCACGCAAAGCCATTGAGGCAGCTCGCGAGAAAGTTGCTGCGCTGATCGGTGCTCATCCCGAAGAAATCGTGTTTACGAGCGGTGGAACGGAATCCAGTAACGCAGCGATTCGATCCGCTCTTTCCTACACCCCGGAAAAGTCCCTTCTCACCACCGCCGTTGAACACAGTGCCGTCTTCGAAATCGCGGAGTCTTTAGACGAAGACCCAACAGTGTCAGATCAAGGACTCAACCCTGTTCAGTCGTCGGGTATACCCTGTTTGGTCGAGTGGAAGGAAGCTCTGGTCTCGGAAAAGTATGGCGTCGCCTCGATAATCTGGGCGAACAACGAAACCGGGGTGATCAGCCCGATTGCAGAGGCCGCCGAGATAGCTGCTGAACACAAGGTCTATTTCCACACTGACGCGGTGCAGGCCGTTGGCAAAATCCCGGTGGATGTCGGGAATATACCTATCCATGCCCTGTCCCTCTCCGCCCACAAGATGCATGGGCCGAAGGGGATTGGTGCCTTGTATCTGGATCGCCACTCTCGTTTTCATCCGAGCGCACTTGGCGGCGGACAGGAAAGCAACAGGCGTCCCGGGACGGAAAACGTTCCTGCGATTGTTGGACTCGGTGTCGCGGCCGAGCTGGCTGCGAGTCGTCTCGAGGAAGCGGCAAAGATTTCCTCCCTGCGGGATCGCTTCGAAACAAGAGTCATCGACTCAGCGGAAGGCATTGAGGCGAACGGAGCCGGAGCAGAACGCCTTCCCAACACAAGCAATCTCTATTTTTCCGGTGTCGATGGCGAAGGCTTGCTGATTCTCCTCGATGAGGCTGGCGTCTGCTGCTCTCCCGGTTCGGCTTGCAGCACGGGTTCCGTCCAACCGAGTCGAATCATTCGCGCGATGGGGCATTCTTCGTCACGCGCGCGAAGCAGTGTGCGGTTTTCTCTTTCCCGACACACTACCGAGGAAGGAATTGACGAAG
>ERZ1048068.3529-NODE-3529-length-10232-cov-3.985949_pt1 | contig 10232 bp, 9 predicted proteins | sample MGYA00383098_ERZ1048068 | MGnify/ENA primary metagenome ERZ1048068 (study PRJEB29581, sample SAMEA5548368) | metagenome | biome: marine; feature: coastal; material: water | depth 1 m | study: Short-term variability in the microbial, nano- and picoplankton... | reverse complement strand
TATTCTTGTGGATGCGAATGACGGCTACAGCCTGCAGGATACGATTGATTTCTTCAAAGGCGTAAAAGATGTCCCCATATACTGGTTCGAAGAACCTTTTAGGGAAGATGCTCAAACATCCCGAAAACTTAAAAAGTGGATGCAAAAAAATGGACGCGAGGACACATTTTATACCGACGGTGAAAAAGATCCTGATCTGGAACTCGTGAGAGAACTGATTGCTGATGGTACTCTTGATATGCACCTAGTTGATATTCAGGGATACGGATTTACCAAGTGGAGAAGATTGATCCCTTTTTTAAAAAAGCATAGGGCGATGGCCAGCCCACATACCTGGGGGAGTATGCTCAAAACCCATTATGTTTCACACCTGGCGGCAGGTCTTGATAGTACGGCGATCATTGAAGGGGTCACCTGTCTCTCAGATGATATTGATTACGGAGATTACAAAATCATTGATGGGAAACTCAACGTATCCGACGCCTCGGGCTTCGGGATGAAGCTTCTGGTCTAAGTCTTAACCCGTAATAAAAAGGTCAGCCTTTCCCAACTTCAAAGAAAGGATTCTTTGATGATTTAGTTGCGGTGTACGATGAAGAACTATTTGTTGATTTCTCATTCTCCTGCCCCCAAAACTCATCAAACATGAAAATCTTTTTTGCTCTTCTTTTCTTACTCGCTTCTCTCAGCCAACTATCCGTTGCGGCAGAAAAAGAATCTTCGGAAGAGGAGATCTCGGAGAAAAGACAATCCTTCACTTTGGCTGTGTTACCGGACACGCAATTCTACTGCGACACCCGTCTGAAGCTTTCCAAGAAGTGGGGAAACGGAGATTTGCGCCGTTACTTTTTTGATCAAACCCGCTGGGTTCGTGATAATCAAAAGCGGCTCAATATCGCTTTTCTGGTGCATGAAGGAGATATCGTTCAGGCGGACGCACCGGAGGAATGGGCAATCGCAAAAGAGGCGATGTCCTTACTGGACGGCCATGTGCCCTATTGCTTATGTTTGGGAAATCACGATATGGGTTTCCAAAAGTCGAACAATAAATACGGCGGGGATATCGCCGTGAACCGAAGCACTCACTTCAATAAATATTTTCCTCGTGAAAAATATGCCAAGACCAAGGAATTCGGGGGAACCTTCGATCCCAATCGGCATGATAATTCGTGGTATCATTTCGATGCGGCCGGAATGAAGTTTTTAATCGTATCGCTCGAATGCAAACCACGCGACGAAGTCCTGGATTGGGCAAACAAAGTGATTGCTGAACATCCCAAACATCGCGTCATCGTTCTGACTCACGCCTACATGAGAGCGAATGGAAAAAGGTTCGAAAAATTAGGATACAAGATCAAGGGAAACGCGGGGGAAGCGATCTGGCAAAAATTGGTCAGCAAACACAAAAATATCTTCATGGTTCTGTGCGGGCATGCAAGTGGAGAGGCTGTTCTTTCTTCCAAGGGTGATCACGGCAATCAAGTTCATCAGGTACTAAGCGACTATCAAGGTATGCATAACGGAGGAGAATCCTGGCTACGCTACATGGTTTTCGAACCAACCCAGAGCACGATCAAGGTCTACACTTACAACCCTGCCCTGAAGAAATTTCGTAACCAAGCTTCCAGTCGTTTCGATTTGAAATATGGAATGAAGCCGACTGAATAAAGTATTATCACTCTAAACTTCAATCAACTGTATAAGGGGAACAGATGGATTCTTTAACTCAACTAGTCTTTGGAGCCGCTTGCGGAGAAGCGATTCTGGGTAAAAAGGTTGGAAGGAAGGCACTTATCTGGGGAGGTGTACTCGGGACTTTACCCGATCTTGATGTCTTCATACCGCTTGGCAGTCCGGTGGATGATTTTGTTTCCCACCGGGGATTTAGTCATTCCCTGTTTTTACTGGCAATCCTATCTCCACTGATTGCCAGGTTGATTACAACCATACATCAGAACTCGAAACATTTATATATCAAATGGGTTCTCTTTAGCTTCGTTGTACTGGAGGGAAGCGTACTTTTGGATCTGCTAACTATATATGGGACTCAAATTTTTTGGCCTTTCGACACCACCCCGCATGCCGTTCCTTCACTATTCATAATAGATCCCCTCTTTACCCTTCCGATACTGATTGGAGTGCTTGCCGCCCTATTTTTGAAAAATCATCGACTGAATACCGTCGGGTTAAGCCTGAGCCTAGCTTACCTGATTTTGGCACTGGGTACCGGAATATTTGTTAAGCAAAAGATGGAAGTAAAATTAACCGAACAAGGGGTGAGTTACTCCAAGTTTGTCTGTTCCCCTGCACCCTTTACCACACTGCTTTGGCGAACAGTGGGGATTCATCAAGACCAGTATTTTGAAACCTATTATTCTCTCTTCGATGGAGACATTCCCCTTTCAATCGATTTCTACCCCAGGAACCTCGACTTGATGAACGGGATCGAAGAACATGCACCTGTAGTTAAATTAAAAAATTTCACTAAAGGGTATTTTTCAATGTCTGACATCAATGGATCCATTGCTATGACCGATTTGCGGATGGGCTCCGAGCCAAATTATGTTTTCCAATTCAAAGTCGCAGAGATTAAGGAAATAAAGAATTCTCCGATTAAGGCCGTTCGACTGAAGGCCATTCTTGACTGGAGCCAGTTGCCATGGCTTTGGGAAAGAGTCTGGAAGCACACAGCCCAATTGTAAGGTATTTTATTTTTAATCTGCTCACGATTAGAAAACCTCTGATCGTCTAGTGCTAGGTATCTCCAACAGGACTTAATGTAAGTTTTTTTAAAAAAGTTTTATTTTTTTGAATCCAAATTCTTAAAACGAACGAATACTTCTGTAGTATCACAAATCTTGATACACAATTTAAACCTAAATTAAACAAATGAAAAAAATAATACTATCCGTAACTTCACTCCTAATGATGGGCACCTTGTTAATTGGTGCTCCAAAAAAAGACATTGTCGATACCGCTGTAGAAGCCGGCAGTTTTAAGACTTTGGTCACTGCAGTAAAGGCTGCTGGTCTTGTTGATACTCTCAAAGGCGAAGGCCCTTTTACCGTATTTGCACCGACAGACGAAGCTTTTAAGAAGTTTTGGCCCGAGACTCTAAAAAACCTGCTCAAACCCGAAAATAAAGATAAACTACAAATGTTGCTCACCTATCATGTCATTTCCGGTAAAGTAAAGGCCAAGAAGGCCAAGAAACTGGAAACAGCAGAACCCGTAAGCGGTGGATCCTTAAAGCTTTCAGTAAAGGGTAAGGACTTATTTATCAATTCTGCAAAAGTAGTGAAAGCTGATATCAAAGCCTCAAATGGAATCATTCATGTGATTGATAGCGTGCTAATTCCAAATGTAATGAAGGATGCACAGAAAAAGACCAGTAGCACTAATCAAATAATCAAACAAGCCATACATAAGGGTGTGCCGATGTTTAATTCCGGTCACCATGCACAGACTGCGGCTCTCTACATGAAAGCAGGTAATGAAATCCTTGGACAATGCTCATCCTCCGCCTGCCCTGTATCTGCCAAAGCCATCAAAACTGCCATGGACAAAGCCTCCGCTGAAAGTTGCCCTACCTCCCAAGCATGGATTATGAGAAAGGCGTTTGACCATGTTATTGCTTCAAATAATTAATTTTCAAAAACTAAAAAAGGCGGGCCTTCCTAAACGAAGGTCCGCCAAAACTTTCTCTTTCCGACTAATATTTCAGTTATCTAACTCCTTTCTCATTATTTTTACTCATGATAACCTTTCGAACATTTCTCCTGTCCACTTCTTCGATTATATTCCTTCTTTCTTCTTTCTTGCATGCAGCTAATCCAGCTGAAGCAAAGACTATCGGCCGAACCATTCGTGAAATCCCCGAGCTTTCCAGTTTCCTGCAACTACTTGAAAAAACAGGAATTGGTTCTTCGTTGTCTGAATCTGTAAACAGCAGATATACCGTTTTTGCTCCAATAGATTCCGCATTTAAAAAACTTCCTCAGGGCGCGGTTAAAACTTTACTTGATCCACGGAATGATGACCGATTAGAAGAAGTATTTCGTTTTCATGTGAAGGAAACAGCGGAGGCTCCCATCTTTATCGAAAAATATTCGCTACTTCGTATGACGACGCGTCAATTTGTATCGGTTAATTACAAGAAAAGAACGATCGGAGACGCAAAATTTACGGGGAAGATTATTCCCTGTTCAAATGGAGTCATCTATCTCATCGATACAGTCCTTACTCCCACGACAGATGACCTCTTTCAGCGTCTCCAAAAAGACGGAAGATTTACCATTTTCACCAAGGCAATCACTGCCAGTCGTCAGGGAAAATTATTCCAAAACATGCATAGTTTGTACACTACCTTTGCCCCGACTGATGCCGCATTTAAAAAACTCCCTACTTATGTTCTTGAGTCCTTATTCCTTCCCGAAAATGATGAACGGTTAGAAGACATTATCAAGCACCACATCACTGAAAGTATATATGCGTTTGGTAAGTCTTCCGGTGGTAGACGCAGTCTGGGTGTGGCAGATGTTACTCCATTCAGTGCATTTGGTCAGCAGTTAAACTATAAATTTGATGGTGAACGGGCAACTATTGATAGAGCGAAAATCATAGAGACAGATATTCCCTGTGCCAACGGAATCATTCATGTCGTTGATTCCGTAATCCTACCTGCTGAACATAGCCTGCTAGAAATACTAAAAAGAGAAAAGAGGTTCAGCACATTAGTTCGTTTACTCGAAACCACTGGGCTTGACCTTCCCGTAGCTTCATCATCATTTTACACAGTTTTTGCTCCAGTTAACAAATCATGGGAATCAGAACCCTACGCGTCCTTGATTAAAAACCCCTCTAGTGCCGACAGAGAAGCACTTTTTGGTATATTAGCCCGTCATGTGATTACAGGTAAGCATGTCAGCGAAAACTGTAAACCATACAACAAACTAAGAACAATACATGGAGCTCCAATTTACCTTACAAAAAACGATTCCACATCTAAAATTAGCGGTATCAAGATCCTTGAAACGGACAACGAAGCTTTCAATGGTTTGATTAATGTAATCAGTTCCATAATCCCTGACCCGATGGAATTACCTGAAGGAGACATTACAACAGTAGATGCGATTCTCTTTATTCAAAAAAGCTTAAAGGAAGGCTCTAATCTTTACGAACAAGGCAACTATGAGGCAAGCTGGCGCTCGTTCACCAAAAATGGATATGAATTCCTATCAAAATACTCTTCATTTTGTTCCTCATCGCAAAACAATAAGCTGAAGTCCGTCATTGTTGATGATCAACCCGTTTCCCAATTCGCAGCGGAAGCATGGAAATCTCGAAATGTTTTTCGTGATATACTGCGCATACTCGAACAAAAGGATGATAAGATCGTCGATTCCTACCTCATGCAACTACCCAACAAGGAGAGATTTGGGCGATGACATGGATACTTTAAAAAATGATTTGAGTTGATCCATATGATGGTAAGAGTAATCTTTTGAGTGTTCCTCCAAATGCATTTTCGAGACTATATTCTTTTTTCAAACATTCGATCCTTCGAGATTGCTCTGGGAATAATGCCGCCATCGGAAAGCCAAGGCTCAAACAAGACTTATCTCCTCCCCTTGGTTGCCAAGGGAGATGAAGCAGCAATGAAAAAGTGTATTGATTCATATGGCTCGCTCGTATGGAGTATTGTCTGCCGCCGAATCAATGAGCGAGTAGACGCAGAAGAGGCTTGTCAGGAAATTTTCACTGAGGTCTGGCGCATAGCGAGTCGGTTTAATTCGAAGGTATCCAAGGAGTCAACTTTTATTGGCATGATCGCAAGACGCCGATCCATTGATTGGCAACGCAAACAGAACCGGCTTCCTGCGTTATCCACATTAGAGAGCCTGCCCGAGCTTTCTTCTTCCAATGCCCAATCAATTCATTCACTAGATAGAAACGAAATTTGGGAAAAGCTAAGGACATTACCAGAGGATACACTAACATTATTTTCCCTGCACTTTGAGAAAGGGATGACGCACGAAGAAATTTCTAAAGAAACTGATATTGCCTTAGGAACGGTCAAAACGAAACTTCGTCGTGGGTTGATTGAAGCCCGAAAACTACTCAAAGAATTCAGTGACGGGAAAGGAGTCTCCCTATGAGCAAAGAAAATACATTAAATCGTTTCGACGAGTTAGATGCTGGTAGAATTTTAGGAGACCTCACTTCTAATGAAACATCAGAATGGCAACTTTTGGCTAGGGATAATGAGAATTCAAATTATATCGACCTCGAGCTTCTTGCCACCGAATTGGAACTTCAGTTCACACAACCTTGTGATCTATCCAGTTCACTTTCAAACAAACTTGCTGATACGATTCCTGCTTTTTCGAATAAAAATAAGCAAAAATCTGCTACTCAAATAATTTCCATCCTTCCATGGCTGGGATGGGCAACTGCCGCATGCCTGCTTGTTTTATTCAATATACCAGAATCTAGTATTCCCTCAGCTGTGCCTGAGCTTACGTATGCTCAAAAACTTGACTCCCTAACCAAGGAAGCTCCAGAAACTCAACGGTTGGCTTTCTCACCAGCAAGTGATCCATATAATAATATTAGCGGAGAAGTAATATGGAACGATGAACGCCAAGAGGGATACATGTCACTAGTGAATTTACCTGTTAATGATCCGACTCAAAGTCAGTACCAACTTTGGATCGTCGACCCTGAACGGGATGAGCTTCCTGTGGATGGGGGGGTTTTCGATATTTCTTCAGGAAGTGAAACGGCAGTCATTCCCATCCGTAATGCCCTAAAAGTCTTCAAGCCAGTCGCTTTCGTGATCACCTTGGAACAACCGGGTGGTGTAGTGAAATCGAAACAGGAAATCGTTGTCGCTCTAGCTAAGTCTTAATTACCCTAGTCATCCTTGATTAGAAAATCTCGCTTTTTACTGAGAATCGAATAGACGCCTCCTTCAAAATATCTAGGTTAAAACCTAATGAATTGGCTCACCAAGTTTCTTATTTTCCTCACTTTAGGAGGGAACATGAATACAGATTCTTGGGCAAAAAATAGGCTCAGTAATGACCTGAGGACCCCGGTTATGACAAACGATATTCCAGGTCCTGGCAAAAGGGTGAGACAGGTTGCAAAGGAGTACCAAGGTACACAGGTATATCACAGCTTATACCTCCCGACTGATTGGAAACAGGGTAAAACTTACCCTGTTCTCGTTGAATACACGGGAAACAAATTTCCCGCTAGCGGATCAACCGGAGAGGTTAATGGGGCCAACTTAGGATACGGTCTGAGCGGAGGAGAAGGATTTATCTGGGTCACCATGCCCTACATTCAAAAGGGTAAGAAAGAAAATACAGTTACTTGGTGGGGAGATCGTCAGGCCACCATCGACTACTGTAAATACAACCTCCCCCGAATCTGCGATGAATTCGGAGGAGATGCTGAAAACCTCTTCATCTGCGGATTTTCCCGCGGTGCCATCGCCTGCAGTTATATCGGATTAGCTAATAATGAAATTGCTCGCTTGTGGAAGGGAATGATTACTCACGATCATTTTGACGGACAGAAAAAATGGGGCTACCCGGAAAGTGACCGGAGTTTTGCTCTTAAGCGCCTCACTCGCTTTAAAGGGCGCCCTGCCCTTGTATGCGGAAATGCCAATGATTATATTAAGGGATATCCAAAGTTAGCTGACTTCACCTTTCTGCCTGTACCCGTGACTACAATCTTTAAAATCCCGGAAGGTCTAGTTATTAACTCGCATACTGACCTTTGGGCACATCGGGACAGTCCCACTCGGAAAACAGCGAGATCATGGCTCATTCAACAAGTAAATTCAAAACATGAATAAACATTTAAACTTCAAACTTTTCTTACTGCTCATTATTTCCCCTGTTGCAAACTCTGCCGAATATTCGAGTCAAGCTTCCAATCCCCGAGTCAATAATGAGAAGCCTGAAAAAGGAAGCCAAGCCAAACGCATTCATCCGCATGCCCTCAAGCTAATTTTAAATGAAAGAAAGCAGGAAGCTATCGCCTATCTCAAGTCGACTACAGACAAGAAGGTAAACCCAGAGCAGACCCAAATGCTGATTGACCTTGCGCTCGACAAGCCAAATGCCTGGAAGTTCGATGCCGAGACTTGGCCTTGGAAACGTACCCTACCCGACACCTCTCTAAAGAAAGAAGCTCCGTCCAACAAGTTCACCATCGCCTTCGGTGGTGGGGCTGGGTATGTGCCCCCGCACGAGCGGATGTGGGATACCATCAGGGCTATCGACCCACGGGCTCTTCTATTACTTGGAGACAATGTTTATATCGATGACCCCGAAACTCCGGAGATGCAACTCTTTCACTACTACCGCCGCCAAAGTCAGCCCGAATGGGCAAAACTGGCAAGAAAGGTCCCGATCTACGCTATCTGGGATGACCATGATTTCACTACCAACGACGGTTGGGGAGGCCCGGCAATCGAGTTGCCTAGTTGGAAGCGGAAGGTGTGGGAAATCTTCAAAGACAACTGGGATAACCCCTATTATGGTGGCGGGGAAGAACAGCCAGGATGCTGGTTCGACTTTTGGATCGGGAGGGTCCACTTCGTATTGATCGACGGGCGCTACTACCGCGAATCACCCGAGGGGGAAAATCCATCTATGCTCGGATCCGCTCAAATGAAGTGGCTCAAGAAAACACTCAAAAAACCGGCAACCTTTACCGTATTATGTTCTAATGTTCCAATAACACCGAAGGTAAAACCCGGATCCAAGGATACTTGGGATGGTTATGACCACGAACGACAACAAATATTTAAGTTTATAGCTAAGGAAAAGATTTCCGGAGTCGTAATACTTTCCGCCGATCGTCACCGATCGGACGCTTACAAAATCGATAGCAGGATCAAGGGAATGTACCCGCTCTACGAGTGTCAGTCATCAAGATTGACCAACCAGCATGTACACGGACTGATCAAACACTCCCTATTCGGGTACAACAAAAAACAATCCTTCGGCCGGGTCGACTTTGACCTCACCGCTAAAGATCCTACTTTCAGGTATACAATCATAAGCATCGACGGAGAAGCGGTTCATTCCCTTGAACTCAAATTAAGCGAACTACAGATCCAGTAAAATCAGGATAGAGCTGACTCGATCACAGTTCCATTTTAAAACGCCATAACATACCATCCAATTGGAGTAATCCGAATCAAATCAAAAAGACAAAATGACTGATTTGCAAAGAAAGGTTTTGCCTCATCTCTCCAACTTACTGCAAAGTTCTTCAAAATTAATATTATGAAACCAAATATTGTACTGCTCACCTGCGCAACTTTTCTCACCTGCCTGAATTTGGTTTTTTCCGAATTCAAGGATAAACAACCCAACATCATTCTGATCATGGCCGACGACTTGGGCTATGAAGCCTTGTCCTCCAACGGGAGCGAATCCTGCCAATCACCAAATCTGGATAAATTGGCCCAAGAAGGCATCCGTTTTACCAATTGCTTTTCCAACCCCATCTGTACGCCCTCCCGAACCAAAATCATGACCGGCCAATACAATGTCCGAAACTATGTGAAGTTTGGCATGCTGGATCGTGGACAGACCACCTTCGCCCACCAACTCAAGGCAGTGGGTTATGCAACTGCGATTGCAGGCAAGTGGCAACTGGGAAATCAACCGGACTCGCCCCAGCATTTTGGCTTCGAAAAATCCTGCCTCTGGCAACATACACGAGGTGGACGTTCCAATGAAAACGGAAAAAGAATCGACCGGCGCTTCGTCAACCCGATGCTTGAATTCAACGGAAAAGAAAAGGATTTCACATCCGGGGAATACGGGCCACAGGTGTGCACCGATTTCATTTGTGACTTTATCGAGGAGAACAAAAAGAACCCCTTCCAGGACTTCTAGAAAAACAGGAAGATCGAGGAATACTGTTCCACAGGCTAGCGCAGTAGCTTTAAAAGAATTAATAAATCAAGCCTTACCAGAAGTAATGCTTTTAAAAATGAGGTCTCCCGCCCTGAGAAATAGAACAGGAAGATTTAGACAAAGTGCAGAAGTAACAAATGTTAATATAGGGCCAAGAGGAGGAACTCAAATAGATTATACTTACATGAAAGACCCTTACCAAACTTTCGAACCAGGGGGAAACATGGGCAGTACTAGTAGAGACCCTAGAAGATTAATTGGTGGCTCAATTAGAGAAATAGC
>ERZ1048068.3527-NODE-3527-length-10238-cov-8.839635_pt1 | contig 10238 bp, 10 predicted proteins | sample MGYA00383098_ERZ1048068 | MGnify/ENA primary metagenome ERZ1048068 (study PRJEB29581, sample SAMEA5548368) | metagenome | biome: marine; feature: coastal; material: water | depth 1 m | study: Short-term variability in the microbial, nano- and picoplankton... | reverse complement strand
AAAATTAAAGTAATTCTGCTCCTAACCCTTCTCTCACCAGTTCCATTTCTGATTCGGAAGCGTCAATAACTGTAGTCCCTATGTTTTCCCCAGCTTCACCGTCTATGATACAGTCAACTTTGCCTTGCCACACTTCAAATATTTCTTCAGGCTCTGTGAGATACTTTTGAATCTCGTCTTCAGCGTGAATAGAAGAAGATACGAGTGGATTACCTAGTTCTTCTATGATAGCTTGGCAAATAGCATTATCAGGCACCCGTATACCAATAGTTTTCTTATTCTGTCTAAAGATTTTAGGAACGTTACTATTTGCCTTTAAAATAAAGGTGAATGGACCCGGGAGTACCCTATTCATCAGTTTATAAGTAGTATTAGAAATTGGGGTTGTGTACTCACTAAGATTACTCAGGTTAGTACAGAGTATGGAGAGGTTTGCTTTGTTTGGTTTCTTACCTAACAGTTTGCAAATCTTATCCATCACGCTTCGGTGATTAAGATCACCTACTACAGCATAGATAGAGTCCGTGGGAATAATAGCAAGCCCTCCTTTACGAAGGACTTGTACTATTTCTCTTATTGTCTTTTGATTGATGTTATGAGGACGTAGTTCAATAAATTCACTCATAACATTTAGTAATTAGGCTAAAACAGCCTTTACTTTATCCGCAGCGTCTTGAAGTACTATAGCAGATTCTACTTTAAGGCCACTTTCGTCAATGATTTTCTTCGCTTCTTCTGCGTTAGTTCCTTGTAACCTTACTATGATAGGTACATCTATTTCGCCGATTGACTTGTAAGCTTCTACTACTCCATTAGCTACACGGTCACATCTCACGATTCCACCGAAAATATTGATAAGGATAGCTTTAACACTTGGATCTTTTAAAATGATACGGAATCCAGCTTCTACAGTGGTAGCGCTAGCTCCTCCTCCTACATCTAGGAAGTTTGCAGGATCTCCACCACTCAGTTTGATAATGTCCATAGTTGCCATAGCAAGTCCTGCACCATTTACCATACAACCGACATTTCCATTAAGTTTGATAAAGTTTAGATCATGTTTCTTAGCTTCTACTTCTGTTGGGTCCTCTTCTGACTCATCGCGAAGAGCTGCATAGTCTTTGTGTCTGTAGAGAGCGTTATCATCCAAAGTAACTTTACTGTCCACTGCGATAATCTTGTCATCAGATGTTTTGAGTACAGGATTGATCTCAAACATTGCCGAATCTGTTCCGATATACGCATTATAAAGTGCATTTACGAACTTGACCATTCCTTTGAAAGCAATACCGCTTAAACCTAAGTTAAACGCGATTTTACGTGCCTGAAAACCTTGCAAGCCTAAGGCTGGATCTACAAACTCTTTGTGAATTTTTTCTGGAGTGTCGTGAGCAACTTGCTCTATATCCATTCCACCTTCGGTAGTGTATATGATAACATTTTGGCCAGTAGCACGGTCAAGTAAAACGCTCATGTAGTACTCATCTGGCTCATTAGCTCCTGGGTAGTACACATCCTGTGCAAGAAGTACCTTACTTACTAATTTTCCTTCCTTACTAGTTTGAGGAGTAACCAAAGTCATTCCAAGAATGTCATTTACAACTTGTTGTAACTCATCATCATTCTTAGCGAGCTTTACGCCTCCGCCTTTTCCACGTCCACCAGCGTGTATCTGTGCTTTTACCACCATCCAGTCAGTACCCGTTTGCTCACGCAATTTAGCACCTGCAGATAACGCATCTTCTTTTTTATCTATTACTATTCCTTCTTGGATAGCAACTCCGTATGATTTTAGAATCTCTTTTGCTTGATATTCGTGTATGTTCATGATGTTTTTTAAGGAGTGCAAAAATAAAATACCTTAGGTGTTACAAAACTATTATGGGTAAAATGTTGGAAGGATAAAGGACTATCTTAGGAATGTAGGTCGCAAAAGTCTTTAAAGCTGCTCTAAGACTAGTGTTGATGGTTGTGTGGAACAACTTTTTGAGGCTTGGCATCCTCAAGTTTACCTACGATATTCACCTCGAATATAAGGTGGATTTCACCAGCATTGCTTTCCATGTTGATTCCTTTAGCATTCAATCCTTGTTTGCCCGTTGAGTCGAAAATAGCGGTTATTGAATCTCTTTGACCGGGGGCTATAGGATATTTTGGGTAGTCAGCTACTGTGCATCCGCACGTAGCACGCATGTTCCAAAGATTAAGATCTTCATGGCCCGTGTTGGTGAAATAGTACATAAATGTGTCTCTCTCTCCAGATTTCATTTCATCCAAATATAGAGTCTTTGCTTCGAAACTGACCTGAGCTCCTGATTGAGCCATTAAATTTACTGAGCAAAAGATAAAAAGTAGTAAAGAGATTTGTTTCATATGTTTACCTATGACCAATATAGTACCAAAAATGTTGCCTAATTTTTTCTCATTTGATTCTTTCGTTCCAAGTATACAATCGTACCATCAACACTCTTCCAAATCACTTTGGACAGAACATCTACATATAACACTGAAAAGTCATATGATTTTTCTTCAAGTACGAATGTTATATGTTGCGTTTGTTGGTTATATTTAAATGGCACTGTTTCATTACCCTCCTCAAAACGAGCAATCATTTCAGAGTTTGTGAAATTCACTTCAAAATCTCTGACTTCTAATGATTCTCCATCATCTGAGACGCTCGTATGGCAAATTCCACACATCTGCATTTCATTTATTTTTGTTTTTTCAGGGATACATTTTGCTACCCAGTCTCCAGCAAGATTTGCAGGAACTTCCTGTGCGAATACTTGAGTAGAAGTTAAAAAAATAAGGCCTATAATAAAAAATAATGTGGAGCGATACTTCATAGTTTCTGGTTCTATTTAGATTAAACGGATAAAAATTGATTTTGGTTTATATGGGATCTACGTCTACTATTATTCTTGCTTGACTAAATTCTTTTCTCTTATTAAGTTGAGCTACAGCATTTGCCAATTTAAATTTCTGCTCACTTATCTGCTTCCCATTATTTTCTACTTTGAGTACATAATGTAATAAGTACCAATTTCTGATCTTACTAACATATGGTTTTTCAGGTCCGAGAAGAGCATTCCCGAAGAATGTAATAAGGTGATTTTTTGTTATTTGTCCAATTTTGTAAAGCTCCAAAGCGTCTTTATGCTTCAGCGTAACTTTAACCAATCTATAAAAAGGAGGGTAGTTATAATCCTTACGCTCAATTAGTTCTCCCTCATACATCGCTGAATAATCGTTCTCTACGATTTGCTGGATTACAGGATGGTCCGGTTTTGAGGTTTGAATGTAAACCGTGCCTTGTTCTTTCCTTCTTCCTGCTCTTCCAGCTACTTGAGTAATAAGCTGAAAAGCTCTTTCATTTGCTCTGAAGTCAGGGAAATTGATCAGATGATCTGCATTTAGAATGCCAACCGTACTTACGTTCTCAAAGTCTAATCCTTTGGCAATCATCTGTGTGCCAATCAACACATCTATTTCACCATTGGCAAATTGGTTTATTAATTTACTGTGAGCATTTTTTAGCCTAGTGGTGTTATAGTCCATACGCTTTACACGTATATCAGGGAGATAGAGCTCTAGTTCATCTTCTATCCGTTCTGTTCCATATCCTATAAGTTCTATGCCTTTGTTTCCGCAAGTAGTGCATTGGGATACCACCTCGTGAGTATATCCACAGTAGTGACAGCGAAGATTGTCTTGGTACTTGTAGTATGTGAGTGATATGTCACAGTTTTGGCATTTTGGTGTCCAGGCACATACATTACATTCTAGCACTGGGACATATCCTTTCTTATTCTGAAAAAGAATGACTTGTTTTCCATTATCTTTTGCACTTGAGATAGCATCTAAAAGAGTATCGCTGAATATACCTCTTACCTTCTTTTGCTTTTTAAGTAAGTGCATATCTATCACCTCTATTTTTGGTAGGATGGCGTGGTCATAGCGTTTAGTTAATTGGACCAGCTCATACTTGCCATGACGAGCGTTATTGAAACTTTCCAACGCCGGGGTGGCACTACCGAGCAGAATATTGGCTTTTTGCTTAGATGCGAGATAAAGAGCGGCGTCTCGTGCGTGAAACCTCGGAGCCGGCTCGTGCTGTTTAAAACTACTCTCGTGTTCTTCATCTACGATAATCAGTCCTAAATTTTGAAAAGGTTGAAAAATTGCACTCCTTGTGCCAACTATGAGAAGGGGGAGGCCCTTTTTTATAGTTTGATATACTTCTACTCGTTCATTTCTGCTAAACTTAGAATGTGAGACGACTAATTTATCTCCAAAATACTTTTCAAGTCGAGATATAAGTTGGCTAGTAAGTGCTATTTCAGGTAGGAGATATAGTATTTGCTTTTTTTGACGAAGAAGTTCTTTAATCAGATGTGCGTAGACGTGTGTTTTCCCGCTGCTAGTCACTCCATAAAGTAGTGTAGGTTTGTTAGCTCCAAAAGCTTTCTTGATTTGGTGATAAGCTTGCTGTTGAGCTATTTCTAATTCTTCTATTTTTTTTTCACCCTGACTAAATTCTAATCTCGATTTCGTTCTATTTTCTTGGACAAAAATCCCTTTTGTGATGAGTGCGTTTATAGCAGCATTTGTGACATCATGTTTTACGAGTTCTGTTTTTTCAGCTTCACCGCTTATGCTATACTTGGAGATGAACGTCATTAAAGCCTTGAGTTGTTTTTTAGCTCTGCGTTCTAATTCGTCAAATAATACATTTAGTTCCTTGTCGATTTGTAAATCGGGATGAATGGAGATGTAATTGACCATTTTAGGTCTGTAGGTATCATTGAGATCGTCTTTCAGTAAAATGGCACCTTTGAGATATAAAGACTTGATGAGTTTATGAATCTGCTTTGTTTTTAATAGACTTTGAGCTTGAGAAATGGTCATTTCAGTACTACTTCTTAAACTATCAATGATGATTATCTCTTTACTATCAAATGTGTCGAATCCAAAATCAAATTCAGGATGAAGAACCATTTTGGACTCACCTTCCATTTTCAGGCCTGCCGGCAGAGCTGCGTTGTATACCAAACCAAGGCTTGTCATATAGTACTTTGATATCCAAGTCCAGAAAGACAGTTGAGACTCAAGAACTATTGCTTCACTATCTAAAACATCTACAATGTATTTAGCTTGGTATGCAGTGGGTGGTTTTTCACCTATCGAATAGATTATCCCAGCCATCACCTTGTTCCTCCCAAACGGAACGCTTACACGTTTACCAACTATAATTTCTTCATTCAGCTCGTGAGGAACTCGGTACGTAAATGTATTTTGGAGGTTTAATGGAAGCAAAACTTCCACGAATAAGGTCAGTCTATTGTCTAATGTGTCCAAATAGTGTAATTATTCAACTAAAATCGCTCAAAGCTAAAATAAATATATGTACTACGAGCTACCTTCGCGTCAGAATAAACAAAAAGGATAAAATTGAATATAATGTCAAAGTTTTTTCTCACAATTCTAGTTTCGTCTAGCCTCGTATTTTGGGGTTGCGTAGAAGAACCTGTGATAGAGATACCCGTTTCTAATGACCCAGCTACTAGTTCACTTTCTGCTCTTGCTGAAGTGATTTCTACATTTGATATAGTAGAGGATGTAGTTTCTCGGAATGAGTTCTTTCTCAAAAAAGATGATTCGTTTTTACCAAGTAGTGTGATTTTTTATTTTACAGACACTTCGTTTAACGATGGAGATGGTTTAGAAGCGATGTTAGATTTCGGTAGTTTAGGCAATGCTCCTCACGGTGTGCTTTGCAAAGACCATAAGTATCGTGCCGGAAAGATTTGGTTGTCTCTAAATAAGCCGTATAATGAAAGCGACGCACAATTGACAATATCTTTCTCTTCAGAATTTCCTTTTTACTCAGGCGACGGTGAGGTTATGAATGCTATGAAAGGTAATCTTACTTTGACAAGAGCCAGCGATAATGAACTTATACTTGAGTCTTCGGATCTTATTTTCACAACAAAAGATAAAGACTATCAATTCCAATCAAACATTTCTATAACGCATGAAGAGGATTATGGAATAGGGCTGATTAACGATATACTTGGTTTTCAAGGGAATGTGGTCATTACTGGTGATTTAGAAGAGGTAAGGCTGAGTACAGTGATGCCTTTGGTAAAGGAGTACACACTGGATTGTGCAAAGCATATTTTAGAAGGGGTGATGGACATTGAAGTATCTTCTTCGAGTTCGGAAATGTCTATAGATTTTGATCCTTATAAAGACGGTGCTTGTGACAATAAGTATGAGCTTACTGTAAATGACAAGTCTGTTATTTACGAATACTAAACTCAGAAGTCCAATTTTATCATAGCATTTTGGGGTAAACAAAATATTCCAACTGGTTTTTGCTTGAGGTAATATTCTTAAAATCGTCAGTGTGACAGGAGATAAATCCAATGCCTGCTGTCGGGACATTATCAATTCTCACATTTGATATTTCATAAAAAGTCTCTGTGATCCCAGGATTGTGGCCTATAATCATCACAAAGTCAATGAGATTATCTACTTGGCTGATTATTTGAATTATTTTTTCAGAAGAAGCAAGATATAATTCGTTCGTGAAAAATGTTTTAACATTTGGGAATAAAGGAGATATAAGTTTCCAAGTTTCCTGAGTTCTTCTGGCATCGGACACAAGGATCAATTCAGCAATAATACCTTTTTCTGCACAAGTTTTAGCCATTATCGGAGCATCTCTTCTCCCTCTTTTGTTCAAACTGCGTTCGTGATCAGATTGATAGGGTTCATTCCAATCTGATCTTGCATGTCTCATAAGGATGATTGTTTTCATAGTTTTCGAATGCTTGATAGGAAACTAATCCATCCAGCTATGAAGCATAGACCTCCAATAGGAGCTAGCATAGCAAATACGTTAATTTCTAATCCGATAATATCTCTTAGTGCGTGGACCATCAGACTAAAACTGAAGAGTACAACGCCTAAATAGATAAAAAAGCTTGGCCACTTACTATACTCTTTGAAAGTATGATAGCACAGATTGATTATAATCAGTGCAATACAATGAATGATCATGTAGCGTAGACCAGTCTCATAAGTATTTAGTTGTGACGGTGTCAGCAGTGGTTTCAATCCGTGAGCACCAAATGCTCCGAAAGCTACATAAAGAGCACAGAGTATTGCTCCGACTTTAATGTGAATGGTGGTTTTCAGCTTATTCATTCTATTTTTGTTCGAAATTAAACTAATCATGAAAAATTCAATACTTGTAGTCATGTCGTGTTTAGTGTTTAGTGCTTGTATTTCAGATATTACTGATACGGTGGACAAAGTACAAAACACTAAATCTATATATTGGAATCCCACTATTGCTGTACCGCTTGTCTATTCTAGGTTGGCTCTTAGAGATCTATTAGATGAAGCTGGAGATATAGATTTTTTAAAAGTTGAAAGTGATGGGAGTCTTAAGTTGGTATACTCAGATGAGTATATTTCACAAACAGCGGAAGAAGCTATAGATTTAGAAGATCAGAGTTATGGTGAAACATTCACACTATCTGCTTCAGAGCTTGCTGCATTAAATTCGTCAGGAACTGTGACTTTGATATATGAAAGAGAGTTAACTTATATATTTGGACCAAATGAAACAGATAGAATAACTTTTAAAGCGGGTGATTTAGTGATGGGATTGACTAGTACGCTTGATCACGAGATCGATTTTACATTTAGGCTCTTAGATGCCACACAAAATGGCAACGCGTTTGAGCCAACTTTAAATTCTTCTTCCTTTCCACATAACGTTGCTGAGAGGACAGATATAGCGGGATTAGATATAGACTGTACCCAAGGAACATTGGGCCACTCTCAGTTGAGAGTTGAAATAGAGATGACTATTACTAAAGGTGGAGGTGCAGTGAAACCGGTAGAAACCATTTCATACACAGCAGAATTGGAAAATCAACAGTTTCAATTTATGCAAGGCTTTTTTGATACTCAAAACTTCTCAAGTGCAAGTAGCAGCTTAGATTTAGCATTTTTTGAAAATAGTACAGGTGGCAGTTTTACACTAGCTGACCCACGTATTCAAATGATTTTTAGCAATTCTTTAGGCTTTCCTGTGCAAGCAAGTGTTGTACAATTTGATGGTACAAATTCAGAAAATAACACCGTTGGACTCACGGGTCTCCCAGACCAACTGCCTGTTCCTATTTTATCCTTAAGCGAGGTTGGTCAGGTTAAGGTTGATTCATTTTCACTAAACAAAGGCAACAGTAATCTTGCCGATTTTATTAATAATCGCCCGTCTGATATAGCATATGAAGTGTCAGTAACTTCACCAAGTGGCTCTGCAGGAAGACAATGGGTTTTAGACACTTCTAAACTTGGAGTGAAAATTAATGTAGAAGTGCCCTTTGAAGGAACAGCTAGAGACTTCTCTATAGAAAGTACGGAATCCTTTAACTTGGAGTTAGAAAGTACACAAGAGTTAAAAGAAGTCCTGATGAGACTCTACACAGAGAATGGTTTTCCTATCGATGTAGCCACTCAAGTGTACTTTGAAGATAGTGTAGGAAATGTCCTGATTGATTCATTATTTGACTCAGACAATCTGATCCTTCCTGCTGGGCAGTTAGATGGAAGTGGACGTGTAATTTCCGCAAATCCAAAAACAATAGATATCACCTTAGATAACGATAGAGTAGAAAGAATACTTGATGCCAATCGATTGAGAATAAAGGTGTTTTTTAATACTCCTTTTGATAACGGGACTCAACCAGATGTTAAGTTCTTTGATGATTACGATATACTCATTCAACTAGGAGTACAAGCAGAAATATTAGTAGAGCAAGACTTATAAGCTATGAAAAAGACATTGTTACTAATAGTTTTTACTACTCTAATTCAAGGAATTTCTGTAGGCCAAAATAATTTGACACTTTATAACATGGAGGTTTTGCCACAGAACTTGTTGCCAAACCCTGCCAAAACTCCTGATTGTAAATGGTACATAGGAATGCCAGCAGTATCTTCTATTGATTTTCAATTTGCAAGCAATGCCTTGGCATTTAAATCTATAAATGATGCGATTGTAGAAAGAAGTGGTGGAGATGGTTATTCATTTCAGCTAGGGAAATTTGCTCAGACTCTAGATGAAGAAACTTTTGTGAATTTGGGTGTAAATGCTGAGTTATTAAATTTTGGATTTAGACTGCGTAAAAGTATGTTTACTTTTGGAATTACAGAAAAAGTGAAAACTAGAATTAGTATTCCAAATGATATTCTCAAATTAGGTGCACAAGGCAATGGAGGAAATAATCTAGGATATAACTTTAATTTCAACTTTGGTTTTGACGTATTACATACTCGAGAATTTGCCTTAGGATATAGTCGACAATTTCTTAATGATAAATTAACTGTCGGTGCGAGGATGAAATATATTAGAGGATTAAATGTTCTTTCTACCGATAAGAATGATTTAAAGTTTAGGACAGATGAGAACAATTTTGCTTACAATGTAACTGCAGATGTTGAATTGAATGCAAGTTCTCCTGGTTTGAGTCTAATTGATGGGGTAGAGGTTGATCCTTTGGCAGTCGGATTAGGAAGCCGGAAAAATAGTGGTTTTGGAATAGATTTAGGAGCAGAATTTGATTTGACAAAACGAATTAGTGTTTCTGCTAGTGTAGTAGACTTGGGTCTTATAAGTTGGAATGAAGATGTACAAAATTTAAAGTCAGAAAATCCTGGTGCTATTTTCCAATTCAGGGGAATAGACTTAAACGATTATATAGGTGATTCGAGTCAAGGTTTTGAAGTGTTACTAGACACCTTAGCAGATGTTTTTAGGCTGGATAGTTCAAATAATGGGTTCAATACAACTCTGTTTAGTGAGTTTTATCTTGGTGGAAATTTCAGATTGACAGATAGGCACCAAGCAGGAGTATTATTCTATGGAAGTTTTTACAACAAGCAGTTATATCCTGGTCTTACTGTTTCTTGGAATTCTAAGTTGACAAGATTCTTTGCTATGAGTGTAAGTTACTCGATGATGCGTGGAAATTTCCAGAATATAGGTCTTGGTTTTGTTACAAATTTAGGCCCTGAGCAGTTTTACTTTGTAAGTGATAATGCTATTGGTGCATCTACGGTTAATGTGAAGAATTTAGGAGGTAGATTTGGTTGGAACCACGTGTTTGGTAGAAAGAAATACGAAAAAGAACAAAGAGTAAAAAGAGGTAAATAAATGA
>ERZ1048068.3525-NODE-3525-length-10242-cov-4.820654_pt1 | contig 10242 bp, 9 predicted proteins | sample MGYA00383098_ERZ1048068 | MGnify/ENA primary metagenome ERZ1048068 (study PRJEB29581, sample SAMEA5548368) | metagenome | biome: marine; feature: coastal; material: water | depth 1 m | study: Short-term variability in the microbial, nano- and picoplankton... | reverse complement strand
ACTAATTGAAAAAGAATCTTCGCCGTGTCTGAAAAAAGAATAAAATGCAATTGTACCTAAAATTACTTGAAGGGCGGAGAGTAGGGCAGCTTCTACGTGGAAGGGTCTTTCGTGATTTGGGGCAGCAAGAAGAGAATCTAAAAGTTTATTACAATTTTTATTGTCAGGAACCGGTGAAATTCCTGCACGCACTCGATCAATGAGCGCTCGGTAGGTATTTACATTGAGTCCCCACAAGCTCAAAAGAAACCACGCACAAAGAATAAAATAGCGAAAATCGTACAGAAAAAGAGTTTCGTTCATTATGTAGCCTTAACCTAAACAAGCACTTGCTTTAAGGCAGTTAGGGCTTTTCTATTCTCCTCTTCTGTCCCAATGGATATACGGACGAATGAATTTAAACTTTCAGGCATTGGTCTTGTTATAATACCTTTTGCTTGTAATGATTCGAAGGTGGACTGTCCATCTCCAACATTGACCAATAAAAAGTTAGCTTTACTGGGAACATATTCTAAATTTAAATTTTTCAGACCAAGTGCCATTTGTTCAAGTCCGTCAGTATTGCGTTTTCGACATTGAGCGACCCAATCTTTATCCTTAAGTGCAGCAATTGCAGAGGCTTGCGCAATCGAATTAACATTAAATGGCTGCCTTGCTTTTTGCAAAAGTTTTACCAATTGTTCACTTCCATATCCGTAACCAATTCGAAGGCCCGCTAATCCATGAATTTTTGAAAAAGTTCGCATTGCCAAAACTTTTCTTCCTTCCTGTATCAAGGGCCTCAAATCGGGCGGATCTTCTAAATATTCTGTGTAGGCTTCATCGAGGCAAAATATTACATGACCGGGAAGGGATTGAGCAAAGGCTAAAATTTCTTCTGGTGAATTAGCGGTTCCCGTAGGATTGTTTGGGCTGGGAAGAAATATTAGTTTGGTTTTGTCGGTAATCGCTCGGTGCATTGCATTGAGGTCATGCACGAGATTAGGCATGGGAATGGAAACCGGCTTCGCACCCATTAATAATGACATTAATTTATATACTACAAATGCGTGTTCACCAACAATTACCTCGTCTCCTTCTTCCAGAAAAACATGTCCCAGTAATTCGATAATTTCATTGGAACCATTTCCCAGAATAATTTGGTCGCTCTGAAGTCCGAGATTCTCAGAAATCGCACACCTCAATTCTGCACCACTACCCTCTGGGTAAAGATGGATATGGTGAAGAGCTTCTTTTCCCGCATCGATTGCGCTCGGAGATGCTCCCCAAGGATTTTCATTGGAAGCAAGTTTGCAGATATCCTTAGGGTTTAACTTATACTCGCGCGCCACATCTTCAATAGCCTTGCCAGGTTGATAAACGGGTTGATCCAGAATGCGAGGATTCGCAAGTTGGGGTAAATTCATGTAATCAATTCTATTGAAACGAAGACATAGACTCAAGGAAAAGGAATGATAAACCTGTAGTTGTTTAAAGCAAAACTTTCTAGTATTCTTACTTAGTGAAAATTGCTGTTTTAGGAGCATCTGGTTTATTAGGGTCTGCGGTATGCAGATCTGTTATTCATCGTGGCTACTCTCTTTTTGCATATTCAAATCGTGAGACTATTACCTTCTCGGACCAATCCCACAGTAAACAACTGCCATTTTCTGATGAGAATAAACTCACCCGAGAGTTTCTGGATCAATGGCCTGATGCGGTAGTTAATTGTGCGGCGATTTCATCACCCGACACTGTGGATCAATCTCCTCAATCGGCCTCTTTAGTTAATGTAGAGGCTGCCTCCAGACTTGCTAATATCTCGGCGCATATTGGGGCTCGTTTCATTCATATTTCAACAGATATGGTTTTTGATGGTTCAAAATCACCCTATCGCTCAACAGATATGCCAAACCCGCTTAGTGAATATGGCAGACAAAAATTAGAAGCAGAAAAAAGGGTCTTATCTGCTACCGATGAAAATTTAGCGGTATTACGAATTACCTTACTCAATGGAAATAGTCCATTAGGCAGAAGAAGTCAGCATGAGAAAATTCTTCGATCCTTGGCATTGGGCAAAAAATTAACTCTCTTCGAGGACGAAATTCGGCAACCATGCTCAGTGGAAAACCTTTCTGATGTAATAGTCGAACTTATTGAGAGGCCGAACTTGAACGGTCTTTTTCATTGGGCAGGAAAGGAAAAAATATCCCGTTATGAATTAGGGATTCGAATACTAAAACGATTTGGAATAAATCCCGAAAACATTGTACGGGGAAGTTTGAAAAATACTGAAATTCAAGGACAACGCCCGCAGCATTTGTCATTTATTCTGGAACCCCTGGCATCCAAGATTCGAACCGTACCCCTATCAATTGAGGAACAATTAAAAGAACTTCAAATCCCAAATGATCTCTATGCATGGTATCGAAAATTTGCAGATAATCCTAATTGTTACCTACCTAGATTTTAGTTTTTATGTCTCTTATTATTTATCCATACATAGCAGAATCTGGCCCAGAAAATATGGCGAGTGACTATTATTTATTTCAGCAAACTATTCAAAATGAACCAGTCTTTAGGCACTATGGGTGGCAACAAGAAGAGATTACTTTTGGATATGGACAAAAGTGGTCTTGGGTCAGCGAACAGGAAGAAATTAAGTCCAAGAAGATTACGAGAAGGCCGACCGGCGGGGGAATTGTATCGCATGGGCATGATTGGACATACATGTTTATTCTGCCACAAGGACACAACTCCTTTACAATTCCTGCACTTGATCTTTATGAAAGAATACATAGCTCAATTGGAACGGTATTATTGAATTTAGGACATGAGACCAGTTTGAAGCCTTGCCCGCAAGCTGGAGAGAAAAAAGCAGGTATACCGGGGAATTGTTTTCTAGAACCTGTCGGGCGGGATTTGATGTCAAAAAACGGAATCAAAAAACTTGCCGGTGCTGCAATGAAAAGAACCAAAAAAGGAATTTTGGTACAAGGCACGATTGAACTTTCAGGGTTTCTAAATTTGGATTTAAATGAATTTGGAGACTCGTTTATTAATGAAATAAAAAACCTGGTCTGTGAGGATGCAAAAGAGACAGATTGGCCAACTAGTTTTACAACAGAACGAGTACCTTATGTGGAGCAATTCTCATCCATTTCGTGGAAAGAAAAAAGAAAATATCCTTAACGGATAAAGGTAACAACATTCTCCACATGCCTGGTTTGGGGGAAGAGGTCGAATGGTTGAACGTCGGTAATTTTATATCCACCTGCTACTAATATTTTAGCATCCCGAGCCTGCGTAGCTGGATCACAAGAAACATAAATTATTTTCTTTGGCTTGAATGCGATGGTTTGTCTTAAAAAATCTTCATCACATCCACGCCTCGGGGGGTCAATTACTAGGGAGAAATCTTTATCATGATTTTCTAATTCTTTAAAAATTGTAGATGCAGTGCCAAGGAAAAAGTCGGCATTTTCAATTCGATTAATTGATGCGTTTGCTCGTGCCCATTCAAAACCCTCACGGCTTATTTCGATTCCGATTACTTTTTTAAAATGCTTTGCAGCTGAGAGACTGAAGAGTCCACCTCCACAATATGCATCCACCAATAAACTGGAGCTGCCGACTTTTGCTTGTTCGACAACATAATCCACGAGTGTGGGCAGGATAAAAGGATTATTTTGAAAGAATTCTCCTGCTTTAAATTGAAAAATGAGGTCTCCCACCTTTTCGGACACTACTTCTTTCGGATTTGTGACCACCCCCTCCATAGTGTCTCGAAGTAAGAGGGTTCCCCCTTTATTCTTTTTTTGGATAAGGTTTAATTGCTCCCGAGCAAGCGGGAGTTCGTGGTTAATTTTATCCGTGGCAATCGGGCATTGGGGCACATCGATAATTACTTTTCGTGAACCATATCTTAAAAAACCAACTTTTCTAGGATCGGATGATCTTGCTTTTTCATAATGGGGGGTAAGCTTCGAGCGATATCCATATTGTTTTGGGGAAGGAATAACCGGAAGCACTTCAATTTGTAATCCACTGATACGTTCAAAATTTTCAAGTACCTGATTTCTTTTCCATTCCAATTGGGTTGAATATTGAACCGATTGATATTGGCAACCACCGCAGGATCCAAAAAGTTCACATTGCGGGTCCACTCGATCGAGCGACTTTTCAATTACTTGAATGCAATCTGCCTCTGAATAATTCTTATGATTTCGAAAAATTCGAGCTTTTACCCGTTCACCGGGTAAAACAAACGCGATTTGAATTACCCAGCCATTGTCTCTTGCAATGCCAAAACCCAAGTTGGTTACATTTTCCACATCAAGAGTTAATTCATGATGGTACGGGTAGGGATGTTCGTTAAAACCTTTTGGTGGTGTATTCATGTCATGAAGTTTCGTAACGGGCTCGCCCTCTTCATGCAAAACCCTTTTTTTAAAGTGATGTCAGACATAATCTTCAGTTTAAGTAATTCCAAGGTTAAGGAATTGATCAAATTACGAGAATCAGCCAGGCGAAGAAGAGAGCAAGGCCATTTTGTGATCGAGGGTTACCCCGATTTAAAATGTATTTTTGAAACCGGCCGAAAGGTAGAGGAAATATTTTTCTGTTGGGATTTAATTAAAAAAGCTAAATTAGAGAAAGAATTCGAAGAATTTGAAAAAACAGGACTTTTATTTACGGAGCTAAGCATAGAGGCATTTACAAAAGCGTCTTATCGAAAAAGTTCGGATGGATTTATATCAGTTGCCAATTCATGGCCTTTATTACTTGAAAACAGTATTGGTGAATCAACACAGATTTGCATTGTACTGGATGAAATTGAAAAACCTGGTAATTTAGGAGCGATTATTCGTACCGCAGAAGCTTTCGGGGTAAAGTCGATATTATTGTCTGATGCTGTGATTGACTGTTTTAATCCTAATGTAATTCGTTCGTCGAGGGGTTTAATGTCAGGTGTGAATATTGGGATGGGAAGCAAAGAAGAAATTAACGACTTCTTGAAGAGGAAAAATTTTATGCTTATTGGAACAAGTGGGAATGTGAAAAATTCTTATTGGGAACAGGATATTATTTCAAAAACGGCATTTGTATTTGGAAGTGAAAAAAATGGGTTAGGAGATTTTTGGTTAGATCAGCTCAATCGCACGGTTAATATTCCAATGAAAGGAAATGCCGACTCCCTTAATCTTCATGCAAGTGTGGCCTGTATTCTTGCTGAAAGTAACCGACGAGAACTAAATTAAATGGATTTAAGCCAGGGAATTGAATCTTCCAGAGCTTGTTTCATATTTTTGATTGGATAATATCCCAAATCATTTTGAGCTGATTGTGCGGAAAACCAATGGTCGTGTGCAAGTTGACATGCAACAAAACGAGTCATTGGAGGTTCTTTTTTGATCAGTAATAACTTGTAACTACTTTCTAGAGTAGCACCTAATAGAAAAGCTTTTCTAAAGCTTAATTTTTGGGTGAGTGGTGGCAGGTTTACTAACTGAAATAATTCGTTCAGCCATTTCCATAATAGTATTGGTTCGTCTTGGCCTATAAAATATGGCTTTCCACCCAGGTTACTATTTTTTATCATCGCGCCCATCGCACAAACATGACCGTGAGTTACGTTATCGATATGGGTTAGGTCGACTTGGTTTTCTCCCGAACCGATGATTCTTAGTTTCCCTTCTCTGTGGCGTGAGATAACGCGTGGTAATAGATGGGGGTCCTTTTTTCCCCATACTAAATGGGGTCGAAGTGCCAAAGTTTGAAATCGACCTGGTTCATTTGCACGAATTACTTTCTGTTCTGCGATGGATTTAGTTTTTGCGTAGGCAGAAAAACTTGAATTTCCATACTGAAGCGACTCATTTCCATTTTTGATTGAGTTTCCTGAAAATACAACACTGGGCGTGCTCGTGTATATCAATCGTGGGATGTTAGATAATTGACATGCGGCGACAATATTTTCAGTTGATCGAACATTTGCGTCATAAAATTCCGAGTACTTTCCCCAAACCCCGGCCTTAGCAGCAACATGAAAAAAGACATCTGTGTGATTCAGGAGAGATTGTGGCAAGGTGTCTTGAGTCAGATCGAAAGTATGGTGAAAGGATTGACCTACAAGATCCTTCGGTGATAAAGAATGCCTGGAAATGGTATGGACTTCGTGGCCATCTGCACGCAATTTTTGAGTAAGGGAAGAGCCAAGAAATCCGGTTCCTCCTGTAATAATAATTTTCATTATTATGAATACTTGGAAGGGTTCTTTAACACAACTGGGGTCCATTTTTTCGCCAGTGATAACCGGTGAATTTTTGCATTATGCCGAGAATCCACAGGAAGTGATTTTTCAAATACGATATAGGGAAAAGAAAACGAAGGGAGGTGAGTCTTTAATGTGGAAAAAACCTGATTTTTTAAAGCGGCAAAATCTTTTTGTTTTATCTCGGGATGAGGCTCCACCACTAAACATGGTTGCTTGACTCGGTTTTCACCAATCCCAATTAGTGCGGATTTCGATATTTCCTTTATTCCATTTATTAGAGGTTCGCATCGCTCGGTTTCCAATGGGCCATCTTCGGTAATAATTCTTTCAACTTTTCGTCCTAGAAACCGAAGGAATCCCTCCCGGTCAAAATAGCCTAAATCGCCCATTCTATGAAAATTCCGTTGTCCGTCATGAAATTTTGAATCCACTGTGGCTCCTGGCATACGAAAATACTCTTGGCTTACTACAGAACCGGAAACACAAATTTCTCCTACTTCTCCATGGGGTAGTTCTTGGGGACAATTGGGTCCGGATTCAAAGGGGGAAAAGTTTATTGGTGCAATGCGCACTGTATTTCCTTGAAGTGTTCGACCCAGGCACGAACCCTGTCCTCGGGAAGTATCCGGGGATAGATTGTTTACATTGATATGATCCGCAGCAGAAATGGGAAGCGCTTCGGTTGCTCCATAGGGAAGAATTACTTTTCCATTTGGAATTACTTTGGAAAGAGCGTGCACTAATGAGGGATGTGCCGGTGCACCAGCCAGTAAAAATCGTTTAACCTTTGGGAGTGTAATCTTTTGTGAAGAACAAGAGGAAACAATTTTTTCCCCAATAATAGGCGATGTGAACGCAGTAGTTATTTCAAACTCTTGAATGGATCGGGTGAGTTTTTTTGAGTCAGCAGTGCTGGGCTTTCTTGGATTCATATCTGGAATTACAGAAGTAACTCCCAGGGCAGGATTAAAAAGTGCAAATATCGGAAGGGTAGCTAAATCTTTTTCTCCCTTTTCAATACCGAAGTCATTTTGGAGGTGACTAATTTGTGCCCCAAAAACTTTGTGGGTGTAGCAAACTCCTTTGGGAGTTCCAGTGGACCCGGAAGTGAATACGATTGCGGCCAAGTCTTCGGGGTGAGTAGTGATTGGTAGTGTCGAGTCGTTATTTTCTCCTTTTTTGATTTCATTCGAGAAAAGATTCGATTGGATCAACACTTTTTTTTCGATTGATCGAAATGGACGAGGTAGGAATTTACTCATTATGTGGATCAAGGAAATTCCAATTAATGCCGTGGGCTTGGTATTTTTTATACACTTGAGAAATGCTTTTAAGCCCATCCCGGGATCAATAATAATCGGAACAGCCCCCAAATAAAAGAGGGCAAAGGCGATAAGAATTAATTGATAGCCTGGCTTTACAGCTAGAAGCACATGATCATTTTGAGAAATACTTTTGTTTTTTAAAAAGTCTGCGCAGATCTGAACTTCGCGATAGAGTTCATGAAATGAACGTGGTTCGAATAAACCACATTTCGCTGAAATAATTGCTAATTGGTCTGGGGCAAGAACAGATGCATTTGCCAAGTGAGTGGCAATATTATCATCTTTTCCGAAGCCAGCCACAGGTAACTATTTTTGTTCAGCGAGCCATCTTTCCACGTCAATGGCAGCCTGGCAACCCATGCCCGCTGCAGTAATTGCCTGTCGGTACACATGATCGGCACAATCCCCTGCCACATAAACGCCTGGGATTTGAGTTTGCACCTGGCTGCCTTGGTCAGGAACTAAATAACCGTTTGAATCAAGGGGCAATATATCTTTAAATGGTTGCGTGTTGGGAACATGTCCAATGGCGATAAAAACTCCCTTGCAGGAGATTTCGGAAAGTTCTTTTGTTTTGAGATTCTCTACTGTTATGGCTCTTGTTTTTCCATCCTCATCGGGAAGAATTTCCTGGATGCCGGAATCCCAAACAACCTCAATTTTATCATGGGCCAGAGTTCTTTCTGCCATTATCTGCGAAGCACGGAGTTCATCTCTCCTGTGCACGAGAGTTACCTTAGAGCAAAAACGGGTTAGAAAGAGAGCTTCTTCACATGCAGAATCTCCGCCTCCCACAACAATGACATCCATGTTTCGATAAAAAGCACCATCACAGGTTGCACATGTGGTTACTCCTTTTCCTCCGTACATTTCTTTTTCACCCGGAATCCCCAAAAGCCTTGGAGCGGCACCGGTTGCTATAATAACGGCTTTAGATTCAAATTTTTTATTCCCAGAAAAGAGAATTTTTGTGTCTCCGCTAAAATCGACTTTATCAATAAAGGCATTTTCAACTCTCGCCCCAAATTTGGTCGCCTGTTTGCGTAATTGATCCATCAGCGAATATCCGTCCACCCCCTCAGGAAACCCGGGAAAGTTTTCGACTTCAGAAGTAGTGGTAAGTTGTCCACCGGGTTGTCTACCTTCAAGAATAAGTGGATTTAAGTTTGCCCGGGCAGTATATATTCCAGCAGTAAACCCCGCACAGCCAGTTCCAAGAATGATTATGTTTTCCATATATAAGTTATTAAAATTTAGCTATTTTGTGGTAACAAGAAGAAAGAAATTATAAAGTAAGAGATGATAAGTTTTTTGATTGAGTGGAGTAAATGAATTGGTTCGATAGTCATTGTCACCTTAAAGGTTTTAAGGATAAAGGTATTGTAGAAGAAATTCTTAGGCGAGCCGAGGAAAATGGAGTTTCCCGAATGACTGCAGTTGGAACATCAAGTGACGATTGGGAAATTTATAAGAATTTATCGAAGCAATATCGAGACAAAATCTTTTATTCTGTTGGATTACATCCCTGCTATGTGAATGAAGGCTATGAAATTGAGATAGAAAAGATAGAATCTTATCTAGGCTCAGAGACATCACCGGTTGCCTTCGGGGAGATTGGCTTAGATTATTTTCATCTGCCTAAGAACCATAATGATGCATTGTCGATTATAAGGAATCAAAAAATTGCGTTTTCGGAGCAACTCAAAATTGCTGCACAATATAGTTTACCTACGATTATACATTCCAGAAAAGCATTTCGTGATTGTATTACAATTATCGAACAATCCGGACTGCCCTGGGATAAGGTTTTATTTCATTGCTTCTCAGAAGGAGTCGACGAAATAAAGGAACTCAATGATCGGGGAGGTCTTGCTTCATTTACAGGAATTTTAACTTTCAAGAACAATGAGTTTTTACGGGAGGCACTACAATCGCAAGGTATTGCAAAATTAATTTTGGAAACAGATAGTCCCTACTTGGCACCAGAACCAAAAAGAGGAAAGCAAAACGAACCAAGCTATCTTCCTCTCATGGGCGAATTTCTTTCAGGTTACTTAAAAGTACCTTTGGAAGAAATTGCACAACAAAGTTATTGTAATGCTAGTGAATTTTATGGCCTTGAATTTGGTTAATTTGAATGGACGGAAACCAGAGGTGTGGATTGCCCCAAAGTTTATTTTGCTTCTTTTCCCATTTGTTCTGCATAGATCGTTACTTTTGTTTCCTCTCCCGAGGTTAGATGCTTTGCTCTTTTAATCGCTTTTGCTGTGGATAATGTTGGATTACTGACAATGTGAGGAAATATATTTTTTCGATTCATTCGTGAAAGTACTCCTGCATTTTTTAGAATTCTTAAAATATCCCGCCTGACTCCGCAAAGAAGGACATGGCAATTTTTCTCTTTTAGATAATCCAGTAACTCTTCCAGTGCCATTACGGAAGTAGCATCCAAATGATGGGCGTTGAGAAGTTTTAATACAAGAACCCGTAAGTTTGGGTCTTCACCAACCCGCCTTATTTGCTCATAAAATAAATCTGCGGCAGCAAAAAATATTTCACCCTCCACATGGACAATAGAAACCTCAGGTTCCGGGCGTCGAGTCTTTCCAGACAACGCCGCAAGTTCACCCTCTTCATTATATCCATATTCAACCATTTCAG
>ERZ1048068.3523-NODE-3523-length-10244-cov-5.041319_pt1 | contig 10244 bp, 11 predicted proteins | sample MGYA00383098_ERZ1048068 | MGnify/ENA primary metagenome ERZ1048068 (study PRJEB29581, sample SAMEA5548368) | metagenome | biome: marine; feature: coastal; material: water | depth 1 m | study: Short-term variability in the microbial, nano- and picoplankton... | reverse complement strand
TGAAAAAAAAATAGAAGGTTTCCAAAAGATTTATAAAGATGATTTGATTAATAAAAATAAAATTAATAAAAAGATTAAAGCAGTTGTTGCATGTGGTAACGGAACTGCAGGAATATTTGCACCTGATATTTTAAGGGGCATAGGTTGTGAGGTAATAGAGTTAGATTGTAAATTAGATTGGACTTTTCCAAAGTATAATCCTAATCCTGAGGATTTAGAAATGCTTCATGAAATAAGCAAAGCAGTAAAAGATAACAATGCAGACATAGGTTTTGGTTTTGATGGTGATGGTGATAGAGTTGGTGTAATAGATGATAAGGGAAATGAAATTTTTTCTGATAAAATTGGATTATTAATAGCAAGAAACCTTTCATCAAAACATAAAAATTCAAAATTTGTAGTTGATGTTAAGTCAACTGGATTGTATTCAAAAGATAAAGTGCTGTTAGAAAATAATTGTGAAACCATTTATTGGAAAACAGGTCATTCACATATTAAAAGAAAAGTTAATGTTGAAAAAGCTTTAGCTGGATTTGAAAAAAGTGGACATTTCTTTTTTAATCAACCACTAGGGTATGGTTATGACGATGGAATTAATTCAGCAATCCAGGTTTGTCATTTATTAGATAATCAAAATAGAAAAATGAATGAAATCATCAATGACTTACCAAATACTTTTCAAACACCTACAATGGCTCCATTCTGTAAAGATGAAGAAAAATATCAAGTAGTTGAAGATTTAGTAAAGCAAGTTACAGAAATCAAAAATAAAAACATAAAGATTGATAACCAAGAAATTTCTGAAATTTTAACAGTTAATGGAATAAGATTTACTTTTGATGATGGTTCATGGGGATTAATTAGAGCATCATCAAATAAACCATCATTAGTAATTGTTACTGAAAGTCCCACTTCAGATGATAGGAAGAAAAAAATATTTGATTTCATCGATGATCTTCTTCAAAAAACTGGTAAAATTGGTGAATATGATCAAAAAATTTAAAATCATACTTGTCGTTAATTTTCTTTTTTGTTCTAGCGTTTTAGCTTTTAGTCCAGAGTATGAAAAGCAAATGTATATTGGGTGTTATGGTAACTCTAAAGTTTATTTGGGAGCAGAAGCTGCTAAAAAATACTGTTTATGCACTATAAATAAGCTAAGCGAAAAATACTCAGATGAAGAGATAGATTTAATCTTTAAAAAAGAACCTGAAGAAATTATGAAAGCGACAGAATTTGCCTCTATTTATTGTGAGAATAATAAATAAAATCTTTAAAAATATAAAAAATTAAATACATATTTGTAATGCAAGATAAAAAAAATTTTGGATTTGGTACTCAAATTCGTAAGTCACCTTACTTTAATTCTACAGTAAAATGGGGTGCAACAGGTTTTTCTGTATATAATCATATGTACATCCCAAGAGACTTTGGGAGTCCTGAACAAAACTTCTGGAATTTAGTCAATGAGGCTATACTTTGTGATGTAGCTGTTGAGCGTCAGGTAGAAATTACAGGTCCTGATGCTGCAAAATTTATTCAATTATTAACACCAAGAGATTTATCAAAACTATCTGTTGGACAATGCAAATACGTTCTAATTGTAAATAATGAAGGTGGAATTTTAAATGATCCTGTTCTTTTAAGATTGGCAGAAAATCATTTCTGGTTATCTCTTGCAGATAGCGATATTTTATTATGGGCACAAGGTGTTGCTGTTAATTCTGGACTTAATGTTAAAATTTCAGAACCCGATGTCTCCCCTCTTCAATTACAAGGACCAAACTCAGGAAAAATTATGGAGACTTTGTTTGGTGAAAGTATTAATGATCTTAAATATTATTGGCTTCGTGAATTAGATTTAGATGGCATTCCTTTAATTGTGTCACGTACTGGTTGGTCTAGTGAATTGGGTTATGAACTTTATTTAAGAGATGGTTCTAAAGGCGATGAACTATGGGAAAAAATAATGTCTGCTGGAAAAGAGTTTGGATTAAAACCAGGTCATACATCATCCATAAGACGTATAGAGGGTGGAATGTTATCTTATCATGCTGATGCAGATATCAATACTAACCCTTATGAACTTGGATTAGATCGTTTAGTAAATTTAGATATTACAGATAATTTTATTGGTAAAGAAGCATTAAAAAAAATTAATAATGAAGGTATTAAACGCAAACAAGTTGGTGTTATTCTCGATTGTGAACCATTAGAAGGTCCCAACACAACGTTTTGGAAAATAATTAAAGATAACAAAGAAATTGGTAAAATTACGTCAGCTGTATATTCACCTAGGTTAAAAAAGAATATAGCCTTAGCTATGGTGGCAATCGATAAAAGTAAAGTTGGTACTGAGTTTGTTGTTGAGGTTTTATCTAAGAAAGTTAATGCGATTGTTGTTGAAAAACCTTTCTATGATCCTAAAAAGAAAATAGCAAGCAGTTAAGAAATAATAAATTATAATAATATGATGAAACCACGTGATTATATTTCTCTATACTTATTAGTAATTATTTTTACAATTGTTTCGGTTAATTTTATGTATCGGTTGTATTTCTAAAATATTTTTTTGGGGCACCTGGCAACAGAACGCCCCTAATTAATCTTTTTCCAATAACCGTATACACATCGTGTGCCGTTTCTTGAACAATCATAGGTATCATGAAGAACTCCATCTTTTACAACTGTTATGTGTTTTGAGCAGGATACTATTAAAGTGCCGTTGGGTAATTCTTCTTTTTTTAGGTGAACTTTACAACCTTGGCCAACAAACATAGTGGGTGTCCAACCCCATCCTAATTTTTGAAGGTATTTTTTAAGAACAACACGGTGTGTACCTGTTCGTGGACTATCATTTTTTTTTTTTAAACTTCTTGCAAGTTTAGTTCTAGATGTTGTTCTAAAGTCTTCATTTGCTTTATAAAGATCATCATACACTTTTTGATAGGGAAGATTTGTCACTATAGCAATAGATCTTACAACGCAATCACCTGCTTTTCCTTTGTAGCCTGCAGCCGCACGACCACCATCATTGATTTTAAGTTCCAAATTACTTTTAGAGAAAAATTTTTTAAAAAAATTCACGACTTGGTTTTATGATCTAGTATTTCCATCATGCATTGTGTTGCATAATTTCGCCACTCAACAGCAGTTTTATCTTTCATGCTATTAAGGTGCTCTTTGTTGCTATCAATATCTTTTTTATGTTTAATTCTGTCTTCACCCTCTAAATTACTTTCCATATTTACTAAATTAGTTTCCATAGCATTAATCCAGCTATTCCCAAGTTCAACACATTTATCATCATTTTTTTCATCACAAATTTGCTTAAAAAAGTTAAAGATAACATCATCAGCTTTTATATCTTTTTTCATTACAATCTTAATAAATTAAGCAGTGGATAAAGTCTAGTTTCAATTATTAAGTGTAGATTAAATTTTAGAGAATCGATTACTGTGTTATTAAGGGTGGCGTAGGGAGACTGAAACCACCCCAACCTCACCAACATTATTTAAAAGCTTTATTTATTTTACTTATCGTTTCACTTAAAGTTTTTTTTGTGTAGGGCTTACCTTTGACTACCCAAACTGAAAGAGGCCAACTACTATCTTTTTTAAATCTTGCAATGATGTGAATATGTAATTGAGGAACTTTATTACCAATTTTTTCAACATTTAACTTTGATGTTTTGAATATTTTTTTCATTAATTTGCTGCAATGTACAATTTCCTTCATTAATAAAATTTGATCTTTTGAATTAAGATCTGTGATATCAGTTTTATTTTTTCTATTTGGAATTAGAATTATCCATGGAAATTTAGAATTATTAATTAATCTAATAGTGCATAATTTTAACTGATTAATATAATATGAATCTTTTAAAAAATTTTTATCAATACTGTTCACTTTTTATAAGTATTTTTTTAATTTATCTGAGAGAATTACTTTTTTCTTATTCATATATTCTTCATGGTTTTTTTCTATATTCTTTAATTCATAAAGATAATTAACCATAACACCAAAAGATCTTTTAAAACCATTTTCAGAAATATTTGCATTGATAATTACATCTTCTACAATTGCACCGTTTCCCAAATGAAATCTACTGACATCGTTGACTGGAAGGCCATCACGGTTTTTTTCATTAACAATATAATGAGACACTAATTTAATTATAGCTTCTTTGTTATCTATTATTCTCTTATCACCAATTTTTAAATCTTTAGATTTTAAAAACATCACATCTTGATCTTTTACATTGCCTATAATATTTTTAATTTTACTTTCCTCCAAATAAGAAAACCAATCAACGAAACCAGGTATAGGAGATAATGTGCCAAAGTTTTTTATATGAGGTAGCTCTTCTTGTATTTCATAAACTACCCTTTTAATGAGAAAATTACCTAGTGTTACTCTTGAAAGTCCCTCTTGACAGTTGCTTATTGAATAAAAAGTGGCTGTATCATATTTTTTTTCATCACCACTAGACTGCTTCATAATCTCTTGTATAGATCTTCCCAAACCGTTAGTTAAAGCTACTTGGACAAAAATAATTGGTTCATCATCAAGAGCTGGATGAAAATAAGAAAAAAATCTTCTGTCTTCACCCAATCTCCTTTTAAGTTCATTCATATCCTTCATATGATGAACTCTTTCATATTTAATTATTTTTTCTAAGATGGCAGCTTTAGTATCCCATGTAATTTTTTTTAATTTAAGAAATCCCGGATTGAACCAAGATTTAAATAAATGTTTTAAATCTTCATCTAAAGATACTAGGTCTCTATTTTCTTTTAAAATTTTTAATAAATCTTCTCTCAATGATACAATGATTGATGTTCCATTTGGAGCCATATTCATCCTCATAAACAGCTCTCTTCTTTTACCTTCTGAGACTTTAAATAAATCTGATAAAGTTTTTTCATTTTGTGAATTTTTATAAACATCAATCGCTTCATTTACTTTCGTAAAGCTTGGTCTATATTTTTCATTAATACTTTTAAAAAATAAAATTTTATTATCTAAAGATAAAGTTTGATATAATTCTGTGACATCTCTTGCGACTGTAATTCCAAAGGCTGCACCTTTGTTTGAGATTAAATCATCACACAGTGACAATATTGAGTCTAAATCATTCTTTTTAATATCTTTTTTATTAAATAATTGCTTACCGGCATCAGCTATTGAAGAGATTATTTGTCTTAAATTAAACATGAGGTTACCTTTTACTATGTGATATTTAGGTATTCAATGAAAGATCGAATAGATACTATGAGTAAAAATGTACCAAATATTCTACTTAATATTTTTTTATCAATTTTATAAACAGCTTTAGCCCCTAATCGTGCCATTATCATTGTAACTGGAACAAAAACTAAAAAGCCTAATAAATTTATATAACCATAACTAAACGGCGTATCAACATTATCAATTATTCTTCCACCCATAATCATTGTTATAGTGCCGCTAACTGCAATTAGAAATCCAACAGCAGCTGCTGTTCCTATAGATTTTCTAATGTCATATCCAAAAGTTCTCATGAATGGCACCATTAAAGAACCACCTCCAATGCCTAATGGTACAGATATGAATCCAATAATAATACCTGATAAGTTTTTTATTATTGAAGAAATTTGTTTTGGATTTTCAACAAGCTTTTCTCTTAAAAAAATAAAAAACAATCCAACCATAAAAGCAAATATTGAAAAAAACAAAACTAAAGCTGGCGTTTTTAAATTTACTGCTAAAAAAGTACCTGCAATTACACCTAACAATATAAATACTCCAAATGATTTAACCATTTTAAAATCTACAGCATCATATTCCATGTGAGTTTTTGTCGAAATTATTGAGGTTGGTATAATAATTGATAAAGAAGTTCCTACAGATAAATGCATTCGTGTAACTAAGTCAAAATCTAAAACGGTAAATGCATAATATAAAGCTGGAACCATAATAATTCCACCACCTACTCCAAGAAGGCCTGCCATGAAACCAGCTACAGCTGCAGCTATACCTAAAACAGCTAATAAATTGATTATTTCAACAATGTTTAAATTTTCCATTAAGAGTTAACTTGATTTGCTTTTTCATTATTTTGAACAATTGTCATTATATGTTTGGCCTTTTGAAAATCAGAGTCTCTTGCCATCATATTATCACTAAGATACCTTTTCCAGTCTTTTGATCCAATTTGTCCATGATATAAACCAACTGTATGTCTCATAATATGATTAACTTTTGTACCTAACTTAACTTCTTTCTCTAAGTATTCTAATAATTTCTCTGCTACCTCTTCTCTTGTGGGTTCATTTTTTGACCCAAAAATTTCTTTTTCTATTTCAACCAATGAATATGGGTTTTGATAGATAGATCTTCCTATCATTACTCCATCGCATTGCTTTAAATGATTTTTAATCTCATCAATTTTAGAAATACCACCGTTAATAATAATTTCTAAATTAGGATTTTCTTTTTTTACTTTATAAACCATACCATAATTTAATTTAGGAATATTTAGATTTTGTTTTGGTGACATACCAGAAAGAATTGCTTTTCGAGCATGTAATATAAAAGTGTTACAACCAACACCATTCATTTTAAGAATAAAATTATTTAAATAATCAAAATCTTCAGTATCATCAAATCCAATCCTAGTTTTTGCTGTAACTGGTATTTTGCAAGCATTAACCATGGAGTTAATACACTCTGTAACTAAATCAGGTTCCTTCATTAGACAAGCACCAAACATATTTTTTTGAACTTTTTTACTTGGGCAGCCTAAATTTATGTTAATCTCATCGTAACCCATATCCTCAGCAATCTTAGCAACTTCAGCTAATTCTTTTTTGTCTGATCCACCTACTTGAAGAGCAAGTGGTTTTTCTTCTGAGCTATAAGATAATATTTTTTTTCTATCTCCATGTATAGCAGATTTCGTTGCTACCATTTCAGAGTACAACATTACATTTTTACTCATTAATCTTAGAAAGTATCTGTCATGACGATCAGTACAATCCATCATTGGTGCTACAGAAATTTTTCGATTAATCTTTTTTTTAGTATCCAAGAGGTTTGCCCATTAATTTATCAGGAAGCCAAGTTACAATTTCTGGAAAAATACATAATATCAATATAGCTAATGCCATCATTATCATAAACGGTATTGATCCCTTCAAAATTTCTGACAAACTTACGTCGGGTGTAATTCCTTTTATAATATAAAGATTTAGCCCAACTGGCGGTGTTATTAGGCCTATTTCCATATTAATTGTAAATACAATAGCAAACCAATAAGGATCAAAACCTAAAGTAGTTATTACCGGTAATAAAATAGCTGAGGTCATTACAATAACAGCTACTGGTGGCAGAAAAAATCCAGCTACTAATAAAAAAATGTTTATTAATAAAAAAATCACCCACTTATTTGTGCTCAATTCAATCATACTTTGAGCTAAAGATTGTGTTACGTAAAGTTGAGACAAAGTAAAAGCAAAAAGATAAGATGCAGCAATAATAAACATTATCATCACACTTTCTTTCATTGAAATTTTAAGAATATTCCAGATTTTTTTTGGTTGATAAATTTTATAAACAACAGCGATCATTACAAAAACTAAAAAAGCACCCACACCTGATGCTTCTGATGGTGTTGCAACACCTCCATATAGAACATACAAGACACCAGCGACAATAGCTAAAAAAGGAAGCACTCTTGGAAGTACTTCTAATTTTTGTTTTAAAGTTGGAGCTTTCTTGTTTCTTAATGCCTTTGCAGAATCTTTATCGATAAAATAACTGTGTATTAAAGCCCATATCGCAAATAACCCAGCCAACATAAATCCTGGGATTATTCCACATAAAAATAATCTTCCAATTGAAGTTCCAGTTGCCATCCCATAAACAATTAAAACAATACTAGGTGGGATTAAAACTCCTAAGGTTCCACCAGCTGCTATTGTTCCTGTTGCAATCTGATCCGAATAACCCCTTTTTCTCATTTCAGGAATACCCATTGTTCCAATTGCAGCACAGGTTGCGGGGCTTGATCCACTTAATGCTGCAAATATTGAACAAGCACCAATATTAGAAATAACTAAACCACCTGGAACTCTCCATAACCATCTATCAAGACCTGTATACAAATCTTTTCCTGCTGGAGAATTTGCAACGGCCATACCCATTAAAATAAACATTGGTATAGACAACAATACAAAAGAATTAAGTCCCGCATAAAAAGTTTCTGCGAATACCTCTAGCATTTGTATTCCTTCAAAAGAAACCAACAATACTACTGATACAAAGCTTAATCCAAAAGCAATAGGAATTCCTGAAAATAAAACTATTAATGTAAAAACAGCAACTATTATAGCAATCGTTAAAGGATCCATTATTTAAAATCCTTATCATTAAATAATTTAATTATTTCTGCAAAATATTGAAGAGTCATAAGGATTGAACCGATTAACATTGAAGAATACGGAACCCATAAAGGTGGATCCCAAACACTACCCGTTGTATATTTTTTTACAAAAGCTTCTTCTGTTATTAAGAAACCATAATAAAACAATACCAAGAAAAACCCTAGACTTAAAAATGATGTAAATATTTTAAGTTTGATAATATTTTTTTTTGACAAAAAATCATATATCCATTCCATGCTAACGTGTGCTTTTTCACTTAATACATAAGCACTTCCAATAAAAGTTGAGGCAACTAAAAGCATTGTAACAAGTTCATTTTGCCATGTTATTGCTCTTTGGAAAAAATATCTCTCTAAAACTAATTCAACAATAATTAAAATCGATAATCCTAGAGCTGCCACAGCAAAAGCTCCACATGCTTGTGAAATAAGATTACAAAATTTTAAATATTTTTTGATCATAAAAAAACCCCTACTTAATTTTCATAAATAGGGGTTAATTATATATTATTTTTATTTAACTGCCAAAGCCATATCGATCAATTTTTGACCACCTGGTACTTTTTCAGAAAAACTTTTATATGATGATTTTTTTGCAATAGCTAACCATGCATCGAAATCATTTTTATCCATATAAGCTAGCTCAACTCCTGCAGCTTTATATGCTTTTTCAAAAGTTTTATCTAAACCTGCAGCTTCTTTAGTCATAAATTTTTCAGCTTTTTTTCCAGCTTTTAATAAAGCTTTTTGTTGTGCGGAATTTAAAGCATTAAAATTCTTCTTAGACATAAGAATAGGCTCGTACATAAACCATAATCCATATTTTCCTGGAGGGGTTGCACATTTAACTTGTTCATAAATTTTGTAACTTACAAAACTTCCTGAACTAGTATTAGCACCAGTTAATACTCCAGTTTGCAGACCAGTATAGATTTCAGAAGAAGGCATTTTTTGAATACCAGCACCTGCAGATGCTAACATTTGGTTAAATGCTTTTCCTGCTGCTCTCATAACTTGTCCTTTTGCGTCAGCTGGGTTTTTAATACATTTAGTTTTTGAAGCAAAACCACCTGCTAACCATGCATCAGATAAAACAATTACTCCTGCATTATCCATAATTTTTCTAATTTCATCCATCATTGGAGATTTGTTAACTCTTAATGCATGTTTATGGTTTTTAACCATTCCAGGCATTAATGTTATGTCAAACTCTGGGTGAAATTTTGCTGCATAAGCTAAAGGGAACGCTGAAATATCCAGTTGACCAGTAGTCATTGGTTTCCATTGCTCTTTAGGTTTGTACAACGATTTAGCTGGATAAATTCTAACATCCATATCAACGTTTGCTTTTTTTACTTCATCAGCAATGATTTGAACCATTTCATGACGTACATCAAATGAACCATCAGCTCTTGGTGTTCCTGGCCATTGGTGACTTGCTTTAAGTGTTACGGCATAAGCTGAACCAATAGTTGTTAATACCAAAACTAATGCTATGAAATATAAAGATATTTTTTTAAACATTATTTTTCCTCTCTTTAGTTATATAAGTCGTGCATTAAATTGAAGATCTTGATAAGAGTCAATACTACAAAATTGTTTAATTAATATGGATGGACCTTTAAAAAACCTATTAGTTCTTGATTTAACTAGAGTTTTAGTTGGACCTTATTGTACCATGATGCTCTCAGATTTGGGTGCAAGAGTAATTAAAGTTGAGGCACCAGAAGTTGGGGATGACTCTAGAAAATTTGGTCCTTTTATAGAAGATTACTCAGCGTACTTTATGTCACTTAATAGAGGTAAAGAAAGTATTGCA
>ERZ1048068.3522-NODE-3522-length-10244-cov-40.394543_pt1 | contig 10244 bp, 14 predicted proteins | sample MGYA00383098_ERZ1048068 | MGnify/ENA primary metagenome ERZ1048068 (study PRJEB29581, sample SAMEA5548368) | metagenome | biome: marine; feature: coastal; material: water | depth 1 m | study: Short-term variability in the microbial, nano- and picoplankton... | reverse complement strand
ATAAATTTCTGAACATTGACCACCAGGTTGTGGCAAGGCATCGATGAGATGGCATCTAAGCTTTAACAACCCTGCTTCAAAGACAGTAAATAACCCTGTGGGTCCTGCTCCAATAATTAAAATATCTGTTGTAATCATTCCTTTAAAAATAAAAATTGAGAGGAAACAGATGTGACAAGCATCTCTGGTTGCATGACAAAAGCATCTACAGTTTAAACAACGTTAATTACCTCTTTAATTTGTGGTGCGTATTTTTTAATCGTTGCTTCTACACCGTTTTTTAAAGTCATTTGGTTTACAGAGCAACCTGTACACGCACCTTCTAGCTGAACTTTTACAACAGTATCTTCAATAGAAAGTAATTTGATATTCCCTCCATCACTCATTAAAAAAGGACGAATTTCATTCAGTGCTTTTTCAACACTACTCAATGTTTCTTGTTCTGTCATACTCTTATTTTTTAACTGCGCTACAGCCGCTCATCGTTGTAATCCTCACTACTTCTGTAGGTGGCAAATTTTTATTTCTTTCTAATAATTCTGAAACCATTTCCTTTGTAATATCATTGAATGATTTTTCCAAAAGAGTCCCATCCTGAAGAGCAACTGGTCTCCCAACGTCACCTGCTTCACGAATACTTTGCACCAAGGGAACTTCCCCTAAAAATTTAGTTTCTATATCTTCTGCTAAATTTTTTGCACCATCTTGACCAAAAATATAGTATTTATTATTTGGAAGTTCGGCGGGTGTAAAATACGACATGTTTTCAACAATCCCTAATACAGGAACATTGATACTTTCTTGTTGGAACATTGCTACTCCTTTTTTGGCATCCGCTAATGCAATATTTTGTGGCGTACTTACAATAAGCGCTCCATTGATTGGTAATGCTTGTACAATTGATAAATGTACATCTCCTGTTCCTGGAGGTAAGTCAATCAATAAAAAATCTAATTCACCCCAATCTGCATCAAAAATTAACTGATTTAGAGCCTTAGAAGCCATCGGGCCTCGCCAAATTACCGCTTGATTTGGATTTGTAAAAAACCCCAAAGACAATAATTTTACGCCATAATTTTCTACTGGTTTCATTTTTGAACGACCATCAACATTTACAGAAAGCGGTCTTACTTTTTCAACATCAAACATAATATGTTGTGAAGGTCCGTAAATATCTGCATCTAGAACCCCAACACTAAAACCCATTTTAGCTAGAGAAATAGCGGTATTTGCTGTAACTGTAGACTTCCCTACCCCTCCTTTTCCAGAGGCGATTGCAATAATATTTTTAATCGATGGAATCTCTTTTCCACGAATTTGATTTGAGGTTTCTTTTTGTACAGGTTTTTCTACCGTTACATTTATTTTCACCTCAATTGCTTCATCAATCGTTGTTTTAATTACTCTCGTAATTTCAGATTCAATTTTCTTTTTTGCCTGAAGTGTTGGATTATTAATAGTAACGTCTATAACCACTTCATTCCCAAAGGTTACTACGTTAGAAACATTCTTATTCTCAATTAAGCTTTTCCCTTCTCCAGGGGCTGTAATCGTTTCTAATGCTTTATAAATATCTTGTTTTTTAAAACTCATTGTTGAGATTTTAAATAGGATTAATTCTAAATTGCAAAGATACTCGTAAAATTAGTTTTAAAGAAATACTCGTCTTAAATTCCTATTAAAGTTTTAAAAAAAATTCTGCAACAAAATTTTCCGAAGAACCAAGTGATAAGTGAATTAAAATGACAGCTCTTTTAGAGGGTTCCAAAAAACCTTTTCAAAGTCTTGTATTTGGTTGTCAATAACAATAATTTGTTCATTTTCTAGAAGCTGCTGCATTAAATTGGTCCCTCCAAAATGATGTTTACCGGTAAGAACTCCTTTTCGATTAACAACCCTATGGGCTGGCACATCCTCTATATGATGGGCTTTATTCATTGCCCACCCTACCATTCTTGCAGATCTAGCAGCTCCTAAATAGCGAGCAATAGCACCGTAGCTAGTAACCCTTCCGTAAGGGATTAAACGAACTACTTTGTAGACTTTATTAAAAAAATTATCTGCTTCTTTCACAAAGTGAAGATATAAAAACCTTCTAATATTTCAATCTAAATTGAATGTAAGTAATTGGTTTTCCTACTTTTAAATATTGATTCTCGTAAAACGTTTGGGTTTCTGTGACCTCTTTGGGAGACCCTTCATTTTTATATACATTATGGTTGGCATTTAAAATCTCATGACCCTCTCCATGTAACAGACCTAATGTATACCCATGCATAAATTCACTATCAGTTTTTAAATTCATGAATCCGTCTTTTTTTAATATTTTAAAATATTTCTTCATGAACTCAGAATTTGTCATTCTGTGTTTTGTACGCTTGTATTTAATTTGAGGATCTGGAAAAGTAATCCAAATTTCAGAGACTTCGTTTTTTGCAAAAATAAAATCGACCAATTCTATCTGTGTTCTTACAAAAGCCACATTGTCTAGATTTTCTTCAATAGCCGTCTTTGCTCCTCTCCAAAAACGAGCGCCCTTAATATCGATTCCAATAAAATTTTTGTTCGGATTTTTTTTGGCTAGTGCAATGGTGTATTCTCCTTTACCGCAGCCTAATTCAACAACAATAGGATTGTTGTTTCCAAAAAAAGAATGCCAGCTCCCTTTGTGGGCGAAGCCAGCTACTACTTCTTCTCTTGTTGGTTGAATGACATTTTTAAACGTTTCGTTTTCCTTAAAACGTTTCAATTTATTTTTACTTCCCAATGTAAAAACTATGCTTTATCTTCTGTTCCTTCTCTTTTAAACTTGTAGGATTCTTTCATCCAATAACGCAAGAGAAATAGAAAAACAACTAGAAAAAGCCAATTAATTCCATTGGAAATCCACCATCCAAATTCTCTCAAAGCTAAATCGGAACGTAATTGATTAAAAGGTATAAATAAATACTCTGTAAATAAAGTACCAATCCATCTAAAAATGTTGCTTGCTATCATATCTTAATTATCTTTACACTGCAAAAATAACAAAAGAAACAATGCTAGCCAATTTTTTGGAGAAATCTAAACCAATCAATTTCATCGTCTATTTAGGACTCTTCTTTTGTCATTTTTTTGGAACAATTACTTCCACACTATATCGGGGCGACTACAACTTATATAAGGCATTTGAAAGCTTTGTGTTGGTGTTTCTTTTTCTGTATATTTTTTTCTTTTTCAACTTTATCGTTACAAAAAACAAGCTTACGTTAGATCATTCCTACGCATTTTTCCTCTTTACCTTAGCTCTAACTCTTTTTTTTTCTGCCCTTTTTGATCTTGAATCAATAACCCTAGTAATAATTTATCTTCTATTTTTAAGAAAGATCTATAGCCTTCGTTCCACGAAAAACATGATTCAAAAAATCTTTGACAGTGGTTTTTGGATTGGTATTATGTTTCTTTTAGAGCCTTTTTCAATTCTTTTCTCCGTGATACTGTATGTCGCTATTTTAACTTACCAAAAAATAACGATCAACTCCATCATTTCTCCTATTGTGGGCTTTGTCTCTCCTTTGATTATCTATTTCACATACCTATTGTGGAATAATTCTCCAGAACAGTTCAATCAATTATTGAACTTCTCTCCGGCAAATCAACTGTCTATTTCTAAAGAAAATTATAGCCTTTGGATCTTCTACTTCTTTTTGTCTTTAACCCTTCTCTCTATTCTCTTAAAATCGCCTAAAGTATTTTCTATCAATAATTTATTTAGGAAAAGTTGGATTCTTTTAATTGTAAACTCAATTATCGCCGTTGTATTTGGCCTACTCATTCAGGATAAAGATGGATCAGAAATTGTTTTCTTCTTAATCCCTGGATGTATAATAATTGCAAATGGATTTGAAGTTATAAAAAAACGACTGCTAAAAAACATCTTGTTTGGAGGGCTTCTATTGGGAACTATTGTTATTTTATATTTCCTATAGTTTAGCTCCAAAAGCCAAATCACCAGCATCTCCGAGACCTGGCACAATATACCCTTTGCTATTTAGTTCATCGTCTATAGCCGCAATCCACAAGTGGGTATTTTCTGGAAAATTATCGTCTAAAAACTGAATTCCTTCTCTAGAGCCAATGACCACTATAAGATGAATTTCTTTGGGAGTTCCTTGTTGCTGTATGGCCTCTAAAACAGCAACTAATGACTGTCCTGTTGCCAGCATAGGATCTGCTAATAACAGTGTTTTATTTTCTACAGAAGGTGCTGCAAAATACTCGACAGCAATTTCAAACTCTTCATTGTTCTTTGGATGGTAACGATATGCCGAAATAAACCCATTTTCTACACCGTCAAAATAATTTAACACCCCCTGATGCAATGGCAGACCTGCTCTTAATACAGAACATAAAACAATCTCATTTGTTGGCAACTGTTCTTTCTGTTTTCCAAGAGGAGTTGTAATATCTGTACTCGAATATGAAAGCTTCTTACTCAATTCATAACCTAGAACCTCACCAATTCTTTGGATATTTCTTCTGAATCGCATCGCATCTTTTTGAATGTTTTTATCTCTTATCTCTGCAATGAAAGTATTTAAAATTGAATTTGAACTGCCAATATGATGTATCTCCATTCCCTTTATTTATTTCACAAATGTAGCTTCTTTGAATTTAATGTAATATCGAATGGCTGAATTACTGGATTTAATAAAAAAATCATTAAATAAAAACTATCTTTGTTCTTCATACTAAACGTTTATTTTATGATCCAATCCATGACGGGTTATGGTAAATCTGTATTACAATTACCAACGAAAAAAGTAACCATAGAAATTAAATCTTTGAACAGTAAAAACCTCGATTTAAACGTCCGAATCCCCTCTTTTTACAAAGAAAAAGAATTAACTGTTCGCAAAAAACTAGCCAGTGCATTAGTTCGTGGTAAAGTAGATTTTTCAATTTATGTAGAGATGACTGCAGAGGAAACCTCAACAACGGTAAATCATGGAGTGGTAAAACAATACCTTCAACAGTTAAGAAATGTGGTTCAGACAGGAAGTTCCGACGATGTTGAATTATTAAAAATGGCCGTAAGAATGCCTGATGCCCTCAAAACAGAACGCGAGGAACTAGATCAAAATGAATGGAATCTCATTGATGAGCATATAGAAATTGCTGTTCGCGAAATCATTCAGTATAGAATGGATGAAGCAGCCTCTTTAGAGATTGACTTTAAAGAAAGAATCGCCAACATAAAAAACTACTTAAAGGAGGTAAAAGCCTTAGACGGAGATCGAATTGAAAACATAAAAATACGTTTAAAAAAGGCAATCGATGAATTAAAAGTAGAAACGGATGAAAATCGTTTTGAACAGGAGTTGATCTACTATTTGGAAAAGCTAGACATCAATGAAGAAAAGGTTCGTTTGGCAAATCATCTCGATTATTTTTTAGAAACATTAGCTTTAGAAAATTCAAATGGTAAAAAATTAGGATTCATTGTACAGGAAATGGGAAGAGAAATAAACACAACAGGATCTAAGGCCAACTTTGCTCCCATGCAAAAAGCCGTCATTCAAATGAAAAATGAATTAGAGCAAATTAAAGAACAGATTTTAAACGTATTATAAATGTCAGAATTCAAAGGAAAATTATTTGTCTTTTCTGCGCCCTCAGGTTCAGGGAAAACAACTATTGTGCGTCATCTATTAAAGCAAGAAAAATTTAATTTAGCCTTTTCTGTTTCTGCTACCTCCAGAGAGCCAAGAGGGTTTGAAAAAAATGGGGAAGATTATTATTTTATATCCTTAAGGGAATTTAAAGACAACATTAAAGCCGATGCCTTTTTAGAATGGGAAGAAGTATATAGAGATAACTTTTATGGAACGTTAAAAAGTGAAATTGAACGAATTTGGAAATTAAAAAAACACGTTATTTTTGATATTGATGTTGTCGGTGGACTAAGAATTAAAAACAAATATCCAAAAGAAACTTTGGCAGTTTTTGTAAAACCTCCAAGTGTGGATGAATTGAAAATTCGTTTGAAAAAGCGATCAACAGAAAGTGAAGACAAAATAAATATGCGCATTGCAAAAGCATCGGTTGAATTAGCAACTGCACCACAATTTGATAAAATCATTAAAAATTACGAATTAGCAACTGCACTAAAAGAGGCAGATCGTTTGGTTCACGATTTTTTGGAGTTAGAATAGAAAAAGAAACCGTTTAAAAACGCAGCATTTTTTTAAGCTACAAATATGAAAAAAGTAGGTTTATATTTCGGGACATTTAATCCAATACATATCGGGCATCTAATCATTGCCAACCACATGGTTGAATGTTCAGATTTAGACGAAATTTGGATGGTTGTAACCCCTCACAATCCCTTCAAAAAGAAAAAATCTTTACTCGATAATCATCATCGTTTTGAAATGGTGTATAAGGCAACGGAAGACTATGAAAAAATTAAACCTTCTGATATTGAATTTAAATTACCACAACCAAACTATACCGTATATACCCTGGCTCATATTTCTGAAGCATACCCAAACAACGAGTTTTGTTTAATCATGGGAGAAGACAATTTGAGAAGCTTACACAAATGGAAAAACTACCAAACTATTATAGAGCATCATCATATCTATGTGTATCCAAGGGTTCGTGATGGAGAAGACAAACATGAATTTAAAAATCACCCAAAAATCCATACAATAGATGCTCCGATTATTGAAATTTCCTCTACAATGATCAGGAATGGAATTAAAAATCAAAAAAACATACAACCACTACTGTCAAAAGAGGTGTGGAAATATGTAGATGAAATGAATTTTTACAAAAGATAATTTCACTTAAAAATCGTTGTATATTTGTTTAATATCAAATGAGTATTTGTGGCCAAAAAAGTTAAAAAGAAAACGAAATTAAAACAAAAACTAACGGATAAATACCGGCTAGTTGTTTTAAATGAAGACAGTTTTGAAGAGCGCTTTTCGTTGAAACTATCTCGTTTAAATGTATTTGTTTTTGGAGGGTTCTTCTCTATTTTATTAATTGCTGCAACAGGAATATTAATCGCCTTCACACCCCTAAAAGAGTATATCCCTGGGTATTCTCCATCCAGTTTAGTAAGAAAAGCCACCAAATTATCCCTAGATACAGATTCTTTAAAAATTAAATTAACCCATTTAGAAAATTACACAACTGCTTTAAAAACGGTTTTATCAGGGGAAGTTAAGCCCGAATATATAGACTCTATTAAAACTAAAGTAAGAAACCGCACTTTTGATGAGCGAGAACTAAACGCCACAAAAAAAGATTCATTATTTCGAGAAAAAGTAGATCGAAAAACTCGTTTTTCACTAGAAAAAAATACAAAAAGTACTATTAAAATTGTCTTTTTCGCTCCTTTAAACGGTCCTATTTCTCAAACTTTTGAAGCTTCATCAAATCATTTTGCTGTTGATATTACCGCCAAAATGGGCGATCCAATTAAAGCAACCGCCGATGGTACTGTTATTTTTTCAGGATGGACCATAGAAACTGGATATGTTCTCATTTTAAAACATGCCAACGAATATACCTCTGTATACAAACACAACGGAAACCTATTAAAAAAACAAGGTGATTTTGTAAAATCCGGGGAAGTCATTGCGACTGTTGGTTCTAGTGGAAAACTGACCACAGGGCCTCATTTACATTTTGAACTTTGGAGTGGCGGTTATGCTGTTAATCCAACAAATTTTATAGACTTTAAATAAATGAGTATTAAATCATTTTTCGCAATTCCATTTGCTACAATAGCGACTAAAAAAGTTTTAAGATGGGCCGAAAAGCCACATAAAACTCAAGAAAAAGTTTTTAAACACCTCCTCTCCAAAGGAAGAAAAACAGCTTTTGGGAAAGATCATAATTTTGACACTATCACAAATTATGAAGATTTTAAAAAAGAAGTTGTTGTTACAGATTATGAGGGCTTAAAACCCTATGTAGATAGAATTATTGCTGGAGAATCTGATGTTCTTTGGACGGGAAAACCACTCTATTTTGCAAAAACATCAGGAACAACCTCTGGTGCAAAATACATTCCTATTACAAAAGAGTCAATGCCTACGCACATCAAAGCTGCTCGAAATGCCTTGTTATTTTACATCGCAGAAAAAAAAGATGCAAGTTTTGTCGATGGTAAAATGATTTTTTTACAAGGAAGCCCCATTTTAAATGATAAAAACGGTGTAAAACTTGGGAGATTGAGTGGAATTGTTGCTCATTATGTTCCTCAGTATTTATTAAAAAACAGATTGCCAAGTTGGAAAACGAATTGCATAGAAGATTGGGAAACAAAAGTAAATGCGATTGTTGAAGAAACCATTAACGAAGACATGTCTGTAATAAGCGGAATTCCGTCTTGGGTTCAAATGTATTTTGAAAAACTTATTGAAAAAACAGGAAAATCAGTATCAGAATTATTCCCGAACTTCAATTTTTTCATTTATGGAGGGGTGAATTTTGAACCCTACAAGAATAAATTTGAAAGTTTAATAGGTAAAAAAATCGATTACATAGAATTATACCCTGCTTCAGAGGGATTTATAGCCTATCAGGATTCACAAACAGCAAAAGGAATGTTACTACAATTAGATGCTGGAATTTTCTATGAATTTATCCCTGCCAATGAATATTTTAATGAAAACCCAACTAGAATTTGTCTCAGAGATGTAAAAGTAGGTGTGAATTACGTGATTATTTTAAATACGACTGCAGGTCTTTGGGGATATAATATTGGAGACACTGTAGAGTTTACATCAACAAAGCCTTATCGTATAAAAGTCACTGGAAGGATCAAACATTTTATTTCTGCTTTTGGCGAACATGTCATTGGAAAAGAGGTGGAAAAAGCTCTAAATGATTCAATCCTAGGAACAACGATCAACATTAGTGAATTTACAGTGGCACCACAAGTGAATCCTAAAAATGGACTCCCTTATCATGAATGGTTTATAGAGTTTGAAAATGAACCTGAAAATTTAGATGCTTTTGCAGCTAAGATTGATGCTTCTATGCAAGCGCAAAATATTTATTATTACGACCTAATTAAAGGAAAAGTTTTGCGTCCACTTGTCATCAGAAAGGTAAATAAAGGAGGGTTTCATGCATATATGAAATCCATTGGTAAATTTGGAGGTCAAAATAAGATTCCGCAATTATCTGATACTAGAAAAATTGCAGATGTTTTACATAATTTTATAATTAAAGATTCATAAAATGGGAGGAGATTTTTTATTTACAGGATTGGCAATAGGCTTAGTAATTGTTTACTTTTACAACAAATTAAAAAACAACAAATACAGAAACAAACGTAAATGAGCACAATTAGAATTACCAAACAGTTTAATTTTGAAACAGGTCACGCCTTGTATGGTTATGATGGAAAATGTAAAAATGTCCACGGTCATTCCTACAAGCTTTCTGTAACAGTTACCGGGGAGCCAATAAAAGACAATACCAACGTAAAATTTGGAATGGTCATCGATTTTGGTGATTTGAAGAAAATTGTTAATGAAGAAATTGTAGATGTTTTTGACCATGCTACCGTATTTAACAAAAACACCCCTCATGTTGAATTGGCGAATGAACTCATAAAAAGAGACCATCATGTTATTTTGGTCGATTATCAACCAACTAGCGAGATGATGGTGATTGATTTTGCTGAAAAAATTAAAAAAAGACTCCCAGAAAACATTAAAATATATAGCATAAAGCTTCAAGAAACTGAAACAAGTTTTGCAGAGTGGTATGCTCATGAAAATTAATGCTTTCTTTAAAAAACAAGTAACACTATTATGAAATCTTAAAACATACACTATGAAATCTTTTAAAATTATAATCACACTGTTTATTTCGGCCCTTTTTATAAACTGTAGCAATGATGTTGAAGAACCAACGATTATTTTATCGAAGACTAATATTGCTGGTTCATACGCCATTACGAATTTAACCACAGACGCAAAAGTAACCTCATTAACAGACGTTGGCGGTGTGTTAGTGCCGCTTGATGTTGCCACCTCTACAAGTAATGGAGATACCTTTCAAATTGATTTTAAGCTTGAAGAAGAAGGAACATTCAAAGCAGAGGGCTTATTTAGAACTATTTCTACAGTAACCCCTGTGGTTGGCAACCCCGTATCAGAGACTTCCATATTGGACATTGACGCCTCTGGAAATTTTACCCTAGACACCACAAACAATACCATTAATTTTAGTTC
>ERZ1048068.3520-NODE-3520-length-10249-cov-4.904159_pt1 | contig 10249 bp, 5 predicted proteins | sample MGYA00383098_ERZ1048068 | MGnify/ENA primary metagenome ERZ1048068 (study PRJEB29581, sample SAMEA5548368) | metagenome | biome: marine; feature: coastal; material: water | depth 1 m | study: Short-term variability in the microbial, nano- and picoplankton... | reverse complement strand
GCTGGTGAGTTCAGTATGGGTGGGCAATATGAAGAGGCTTCGAAAACCTTCGAAAAGATGTTCGATCTTTCCGGTGGTATGGAAACTCTGTTCGAGGATTACGGTGCTCAGGCTGGGGGATTCTACTTTGACTACGGAATCACTCTGCTCCCGCAGCAGCGCTGGAATGATGCCAAGGATGCGTTCACCACCTGCATTACTGCGGACGAAATTGCGGAACGAGTCGAGTCTCCGATCAAGTCCCAAAATCCCCGTGCCAACCTTGCCAAATTCCAGCTCGGTTTCTGCGAAGCTCAAATGGGCAACCCGGGTGAGGCAATCCGGCTTTACGATGAATACATCGCCAGCGATCCGGCACCGGAAGAGCTGAAGCAAATTTTCCCGAGCTTCAAGCTTCGATATGGCGCTGCGCTGATGAAACTGGGTCGCATCGACGAAGGTGTTGGCTCAATCCAGGAACTTTTTGACAATCGCGAGCAGCGTAATATTGCTCCTCAGTTTCTCGTGCAGGGAATTCTCGAGCTCGGACTTGCTTGGATCGAGCAGGCCAACGCTGCGGGGTCTGACGAAGCCGCTTTGGAAAAAATTGCCGAGCGGGCGCACAGCTTTCTTGATAAAAACCAGTCGACATTGACGCTCTCTCCACTCGATCAGTTTCGTTTTGGCTTTGTCGATCGTCTCCGTAAGTTGGGATTCGAGTCAACCAAGGCTGGACTGTATTCTCTAGCGCTTCGCTACTTCGCCTTTGCTCCCACGCTGGAAGATGTGAAGCATGATATCAATCTCGGACTCACTCGTCTCCCGGCAGGGCAGGCGGTTCCTTCGCAATACCAGGCATTGCTCAATCGAATCGAAGCCTACGAAAATGCAGAATTCCATCCTGATGCTGAGACCCTTCGCCTCGTTGCAACCTGTTACGAGCGTATGGGTAACCTTCGTGCAGCGCGAGTGATCTATTGGAATCTGGCCGAGAATGTGGAGGAAACGCCGGATGACAAGCGCGGCGAGATTCTCCACGAAGTGGCACGCCTTTCTTCTCTCATCGCTGATTTCCCCGCGGCGCAGTATTTTGGAGAAAAGTTCATGGCCGAGATGTCGGAGGACCATCCTCTTCGCAACAACGTCTCGACGTTCATGCTACAGTCGCTATTCACGTCTGGCCTCTACGAAGACGTCATCCGCATTTCTGAGCGTGTTCGTGAGCGCTACGATCTGGGTGATGCCCAGCGCGAACTTGCCGACTCGCTCTATCCTCTCGCTCTCTACTCGACCAGCAAGCACGAGGAAGCCACCGAGCCGTTTACCGAATATGTGAAGGCCTATCCAGATGGCGGAAACCGCGAGATCGCGATGTTCCACCGTGGCAGTAACTCGCTGATCCGCGGAAAAATGCGCGAAGCGGCAACGCAATATGAGGAATTCCTTGAAGCATTCCCGGAGTCCGAGCGATTCCTCGACAATGCACTCGCCGACCTTTCGATTGCGCGTTTCAACCTCGAAGACTACCCAGCCTCGATCGAAGCAGCAGATAAACTCGTCGAGAAGCGGTCTGACTCTATCCAGCTTGGCCGCACGCTCAATATCAAAGGCGACTCGTACGCTGTCATGGCAAGCGGCTTGAACCAAAAGGAGCAGGAGGAGCAACGCACTGAGTGGGAAAAAGCCTCTCTCGATGCTTATCTTGCCGCATTCGAAGGGGCGAAGAAGTCTCGTGCCAGCGATCCTGATCGCGATGATTTCCACAAGGTCGTGGGTGCGGAGGCGCTTTGGAAAGCAGCCGATATCTACTACACCGAAGGTGGGCAGGATGGTGGTTACGAGGGTGACGGCAAGGCCAAGATCGATCAAGGTCTTGCGCTTTACGATACGTTTTTCCCTGACTATGCGGAAACCCCTTGGGAGCCGCAGATTTCCGTCTTCTCTCTTGAGTTTCTCGAAGCAGCAGGGCGGGGAGAAGAAGGGCTGACCCAGGTGGAGAAAATGATTCTTCTTCTCGGGAACAAGCCGCCCGAGGAGCAGGATCTCACGCTACTCCGTCAGGCGATTGGATCCTATGCGGAGGCATCTGTTCGCATTCGCGGTGTTGAACCGACGATTGCGACTCTCAACAACTTCCCTGGCATCGATCCTAACAACCAGGCTCTTCTGACCTGGCTCAAGATTCAGCAGGTGATTGTGCTGCAGCAGGCTCAAGGGAAGATGGAGAAAGATTCTGCCGAGTTTGCCGCCGCAGAGACGCAGATTGCCGGGGTCTTCGAAGAGCTCAAGCAATTCGACATCAAGGGGCTCTCGGCTTTCGCTCTCCGCGCTGTTGGTGATTACTTTGCGAACAAGACGGACAACCCTTTTCTTGGGGTGCCCTACTTCGAGGAATTGCTCGCCCGGACCAATCCGGAGGCGGCTCAGTTTAAAGGAACTGCAGAGATGCAGTTGGGTATCATTGAGGCACGATCTGGTGACCCCGGAAAAATCCAGAGTGCGCGTGAGCGTTTCCGCCGCATCATCGATAATCCGGGTGATGACAAGGCCTTGGTCGGTCCAGCCTTGCTGAATCTAGCCAAGCTTCATATCAAGAGTAAAGAGTGGAAAGATGCGCTTGAACCACTGAAAACGATCAATGGAGATAAGAGGATTTTTTCTAAGGAGAAAGCGAAACGAGCCGAGGCAGGATTCCTTCTTGGAACGGTCTTCGATGAGCTGAAAGATCCGGTAAACGCGAACCGCTCCTACATCGCATTGATGGGAGCTTATCCGAGCGAAGCGGACTGGGTCACACAGGCATGGGAGCGCTATATCCCGAACAGCCTCGCTGATATTGCTGCCATGCCCACGGACACTCCGATAGATCAAACCGCGAAGCGGGAACGTGAGTTGGCACTCTACCGCTTGAGTCGCAAGTATCTCTACATGTGGCAGAAGTGGACTGATGAGATTGCTCCGACGGGTGCTCTCCGCCGTCTCCGCCGAGACATTGAAACTATGAAGGCGGATCTGAGAATCACGCCGGAAGAAGAGCAGATGATTCTCCGTCAACTCAACATCGCGCCCGAGGAATAAGCCTCCGAACTCACGATCAAACACACCTTTTTCCCGATGAAAATTATTTCTTCCATCACTGTAATTCTTGCTCTTGTCTTCCTGACGCTTTCTGCAGGTAGTATTCAGGCGCAGAATCCCGTTCGCGAGACCCCAGCTGTCATCGGCCTCGTCGAGGGCGGCAGTCCGCAAGGATACATTCAAAACTCAAACGACCAGGGGATTCAGTTTGCGACTGCTCCCGGAGGACCACCCAGGCCGATTGCCTACAGCCAGATCAAAGGGGAGGGCCTCAACAAGGCAATCCGCTTCGATGAGCGTGTTGATGTACTTGGCGAAGCGCGTGCGCTTTTCTCGGCAGGAAAATATGCCGAAGCTGGAGACGCCTTCGGTGCTGTTGTTCGGAACTACGCGATCATTCTCAGCGTGCCGCAGAATTTTGCCTCCGAGGCACTTTTTTATCAGGCAGAAAGCTACCGCCGTGCTGGCCTTTACGCAAAGGTCGCTCAGGTTGTGAACATGCCCGCTGCGGCAACAATTGAGAGCAAACTGAATGATCGCTACGAGCGAGACTTCGAGTTTCAGAAGCTCTGGGGACTGCTCGGTGAGAATAAGATGTCCGATCTTGAGACGGCTCTTGGTGTCTATCAGGAGCCCATGATAGGAGATGCTAAACTTCTCGGAGCTCCCAATTTCAAAGACCTTCCCGCTACGGAATTGGCTGAGCTGGCTTTTCTGCGCGCCAAGGTGTTCGATGCCAAAGGGGAAAAAGAAAAAGCACTCGACGATTACTACCGCACGTTCACCCTTGGCTATGGCAACAATGTTCTTCTCGCAAAGCTAGCGATGGGTGCGGTAATGCAAATTCACAAGGTAGACCCTGCATTGGAAAAAGAGAACAAGCAGGCGGTATCTCACATGCAAAGCATTGCATACCAGTTCAGCAAGCGATTCGGAAAAGATACGATGCCGCCGGATTATCAGCGATTTGCGGAGCGTCCTCCGATGGCACAAATGAAATCTGAGGCCAAAGAGGAGCCTGCTCCGGAAGGTGAGGAAGCAAAGCCTGAAGGTGAAGGCGAAAAGCCTGCCGACGGAAAAGCCGGGAAGCCTGCCGAAGGAGCAAAGGAAGCAGCTAGGGAAAACAAGGAATGAAGGGCTTTTTACGCCCTTCGTAGTTAAACGCCGAATTTTTACGAAAAAGCCGACCCGTGTTTCTGCAGGTCGGCATTTTTATTGAATTTCGTTGATCAGCTTTCCCAAGTGCTGATATCTGTCCTGATCTTGGAACGGTTTAGCCAGATCAAAAGAAATACAGGGAGAGCAATAACCCAGAGTGTTCCGAATATCATACCGACGAGGACCGCAATATTAGTGATCGATTCAGTCATCTCAGCAGCTGTGGGATCCATGCCGCCAACCGAAGTCTGAATCTTCATTTGCTGCTGAGTCAGGCCGTAGTTTTTGTAGTTTACGAAAATGCCAAAAACGATTTTGAGAACGGCCCAGATCTTCAGTAGAGGAGAGCCAAGGCGTTTCGTCTTCATCAGGAAAATGCCTCCGACTGCCAGCATGATTCCGAGAATCGCCAACCCGATTGTGCTCATCATTGAAAGAGAGCTCAGTTTCTCGATGTAGTCGGCAACATCGGCACTGTCAGCGCCCTGCTCCTCGAAGGTTTTCATCATTATCTTCGTAAACGTGAGCGAAACCGGCGCGATCAGCGCACCGAGAAGCCCGAGTATTCCGAAAATCAATGCAATGCCTCCGATCGTGCGGTTCCAGGAACGTTTCGGTCCGGGAAGATCTGATGGGTCGATGGGTGGAGGTGTAGATGTATCCATAAGCTGAGAACAGGGTAGTGGTTTCGCGCGGCTGCGTCAATTCGTGTGCGCTGATATCGTTTATTGACGCCCCTGCAACTTGCCGTATGGGTGGGGGCATGAGTTACGTCGAAGAGTTGTTTTCGCTGGAAGGACAAATCGCTGTGGTAATTGGTGGTACCGGAGTTCTTTGCGGTGAGATGGCGCTGGGCCTCGCGAAAGCCGGAGCGGAAGTCGCCGTCGTCGGACGGAGCGAGGAAAAAGGTGCCGAGCGTCTGCGCGAAATTGATGCGGCTGGCGGACGCGGTTTTTTTGTCGCCGCAGATGTCGCTTCACGCGAATCGCTCAGTTCACTGCTCGAAACCGTTACGGAACGTTGCGGAAAGGTCGATATCCTCGTGAATGGAGCGGGCGTGAATTCGCCGACACCGTTGCTCGATATCGAAGACGAAGAGTTCGCCCGTATTCTTGATATCAATCTGGGCGCAATTCTTCGCAGTTGTCAGATCTTCGGCAAACACATGCTTGAGCAGGGCGGGGGATCCATCATCAACGTTGGGTCGATTTCCGGACTTGGCCCTCTCAGTCGCGTTTTTACCTATTCGGCAAGCAAGGCGGCCGTGCATAACCTCTCCAAAAACCTTGCTCGCGAATGGGCCGAGAAGGAGGTGCGCGTGAATACGATCGTACCCGGGTTTTTCCCGGCCGAGCAGAATCGCAAAGTTCTCACCGAAGATCGTGTTGCAGCGATCATGGGACATACACCCACGAATCGCTTTGGCGAAGCCGAAGAACTGATCGGTGCGACTCTCTTGCTCGCCTCGAAGCGTGCTGGTTCCTTCATCACCGGGACGGAAATGATCGTCGACGGAGGTTTCTCTGCGATGTCGATTTGACGCAGTCGATTTGATAGAGTTTCAGGCTTTTCGACCGCCCGGAATTCTCACGAATTCCGCTACTTCGGTTCCGGCCAGCTGAGGTGCTTGTGGAGAAAGCGATACGATCCTTCTCCATTGATGGAGTGAGGACCGACGAACCATTCGATCTCGCATTTGTCCTCGATGCCCAGACGGGCCTGATAAAGATTCCGGATCTTCGCGAATTCGTAGGCGACCGTTTCATCTGGAGCGACGCCGTCGAAATGCCCGCGCTCAACCATGAAGGGGCGGGGACAGATCAGCCATCCCATCTCGGCATAGTTGAACGTGCCTCCGAGATTCCACTCGAAGATCTCGTATTCGCCCTTGTTCGCATAACTGTAGCGCAATGACTCCTCATCTGTCGCTGCGTTCTTCCAGACCCATTCATTGAAGTCGGCTGAGCATATCGAAAGACAATAGCGATCTACCAGTGGTGGTATTCGCATCGCAGATTTTCCACCGTAGCTGAGTCCGTAGAAGGCAATGCGATCCCCGTCGACAAAAGGCTGATCGGCGAGCCAGTTTGTAATCTGCTGGTGCTGGGGCACGATGATCGAGAACAGGGTTTTGCCAATCGACTGGGCCTTGAATTGCTGCAGGCGGAAGTAGTCGAAGTATCGGTATCCATTCTGCGGAGCGAATGTGATAAATCCGCGCTCGGCCAATCGAGTCGCAAACGCCTTGTAAGCTTTGTATTTTTCTTCGCTGATGACCTGTTGCGGAGTCCCCTCGAGTCCGTGTTGGCAGACGATGACGGGGCGTTTCTCGCCAGAGGAAAGATCGAGGTCTTTAGGCAATGTCAGGATTCCATAAGCAATAACCGGATCACCTGAATCGTCGTCGAAAACGTTGATGGTGACTTCGTAACTGATAGTTTTCGGTCCCTCTTCGTAAGGGCGCGAGTGAGCATTGAGCGAAGCGAAAGGCAGTTCGAAATCCCCAATAACTTCCGTGCGAAATTTTTCGCGATAAGGTTCGATGGTGTTCTCGAAATTCTCGAGCGAGTCGGTTTTTAGATCTTTGAAATATTCTGTTCGGACCTGAGCTGCCTCGATGAGCAGGAGTTGGTTGTGTCTTTCGATTTCTGCGATTTGCTCGGCCTCATCGAAAGAAAAGCGTTCCGCCTGCGAATTGGCAAGCTCACCCGAATGGGCCGAAAATGGCTCGATTGGCTTTCCTTCTCCGACGCCGAGAGCCTGAAGAAACTTTCCAATGTCTTGTGCCGTTATCGCCGGAGCTGATGTCTGATAAGTGGCAGTGGAAGATGATCCATCAGGGTTGCCGATCAGGTTTTGAAAGCGATCAAATTCAGCTTTGAAAAGGGCGTTGGTCGGCTCGGGATAAATAGAGGGCTTTCCCTTTTTGCCTGTGTAATTCAACGTGAGATCCAACTTGCCCTGCTTGTTTGTGCGGTAGCTCCAATCGGGCTCGCGACCGCCCACAGCTTGAAAGACCCGGGGGTGGATCAGGCTCGCAATTTCGGCATCTCCAAATTCTGTGAGAAGGCCGAAGATATTTCTTTCCACTGGGCCCTGCCACAAGTCTTCGCGGGGCCCGAAGCTACCAGAGGAAAGACAGACATCGATTCTCGGATCGACAGCGGCAGCCAACATCGCAAGCCATCCACCTTCACCGTGACCGATGATCCCAATGGGTCGGTCCTTCTCGTCGTCGGGTCGAGATGCGATGAGCGCATCAACTAGAGCAAAGATTTTTTGGAGCTCGTAGGTGGTCATCGTCCGCCCTTGCATGAAGGCAGAGCGGTGAAGCCATTCGCGGTTTGTCAGGGTCCAGCGGTTTTCCTCGCGACTGATGAGTGCAGGAACCACCACACGGCATTTGGCTAAGGCAAGGTCGAGGGCAAAAGAGGAAGTTTCTTTGTTGTCCCCAGGAAAAGTGAGATTGATGGGAGCTTGATCAGCGTCCGGGATTGCAATGATATCCGCTGGAATCGGTCCGGGACCATGAGTGGACTGAAGGTGCAAATGTTCCAGGAGCAGGCCGCGTCCGTGGACTCCGCCGAAAGCGCGCCATCTTACTTTAACAACACTGGCTCCGGGGATAACCGGAGTATGGGGATCCCCGACAGATCCCGACCACTTCAGGGTTACTTCTTCCGTTCTTTCATCCCGATGCAACCCCAGCATCTCGATAAGCCGCTGGCGGTTTGGTTCAACAGACTTGGCATACGCCTCTGGCGAGGAGTGATTTCGATTCCAGAATGCACTTCTTTTTTCAGCCGCCGCTGCAATCTGCTTGTCGAGGAAGCGATCATTTGCATCAACGAGCTGTCGGCTAATGTCCCCCTCGCGTGTGAGAGATTTTGTTCCCGGGAGCGGCCCGCCGCCTTTTACTTGCGTCAGGATGGGCCAGAGCGGTGCCTCATTTTGGGCGGTCAGCCAGGTGGTTGCGGACAACAAGGCGGAGAGCATTACGAGAACCTTCATCCTGCCATCTCACCAGATATTGCGGTGATCGGCAAAAGGGAAGCAGGACGCGAACGAGGGAATGCACTCCCTATTTTGCCTTGGCAAAAAATGCCTTCGATCAAAGGCTCTCGGGAATTCCCGATTGTCACGGGCCTCCCATTTGGAGTAAACGCATTCTGAAAAGAATCGATCCGCAGGGCGTGCGCAATCAGGCTGTTGAATTGCTTTGCGGTGATGTGGCCTCTCAACGTTTGCCTGCCCGTCCGATCCGTTTCTCCAATCGCTCTTCCTCTGATTACGCCACCTCAGCACAGTAGCGCAACACTTCGAACGGAGTCAGGAGCAGGGACTCCGTTTCGAAAAAATGGATATCGTCCATAGTCCGAACTCAGAACGACAAGCGTTCGATCGAGTATCTTTTGCTTTTTGAGATCGATAATCAGAGTGGAAAGTGCCTTGCCGAGTTCGCTGACTTTGGCCTTCCTTAACTCGCTGTAATCATCTTCGGGTTTCGGATCTCATCCAGGGAAATTCACTTTCACGTAGGCTGCTTTGCTATGCTCAACCAGATACCGAGCGAGGTTGCAGGCTTTGATTTCATCCCCCCCGGTTCGGTTCCTTCATAAATCGTCTCGGGTTGTGTGATGATTCCCCAGCTGCGGAACTACGCCGAGAGGGTGAGGGATTCTTTCTGCGATGATCGACCTGAGCGGTTCCCTGAATCGCGAAGCGAAAATTTTCCTGTAATTCTGGATTCTCCAGTCCGAGCCATTCCGCCCACAGGCCTTCGCGAACGGATAAAAATTCCGGAGTTGCCAGCAGTCGATCCGTGAGGGCATCGAGATCCGTTTCGGCGAGAATCTGAGCGAATTTATCTTCGCGAGGTAGTCGGTCCTTGAGGCGCAGGTGCAGGCGGCACGTCATAGAGAGCGGGTCCGCTGTTGGACGCGGGATGTCTTGCGCTGCGACATCTGCGGCTAGCAGGGAAAAGAGAAAGAAAGTAACGATGCGAGCGACCACGTGACGATTCTAATCCAGAGAACTGGAAGAAGGCAATTGCGATGTGACCTGACACTGTTGAGCGCCGCTATTTACACACTCACATCCCAAGCCCATACCGGAGTAAGGCTTCGGACTCGGACCAGACGTTGGGAGTCTTGCTGCCAAGGATGACGGCGTAGACATTTTTTCCGCCGTAGCTGGCAGAGGATACGAGGCAGCGTCCGGCCGCGTTGGTGTAGCCCGTTTTCATGCCAGTACAGTAGGGGAAAGAACGGAGAACCTGATTCGTGTTTGTGATCGGTTTCGTTGTTCCGTCAGGGAAGCGGAAGTAAAGGCCCTTGGTGCGGATCGCATCGCGGACGAATCCGTTGCGAGCGGAGGCAAGCGCGAGCTTGGAGAGATCACGTGCGGTGGAGTATTGCCCGGGAGGTGTCGGCAGACCGCTCGCATTGGTAAAGTGGGAGTTGTACATTCCGAGCTGACGAGCTCGCACATTCATGTTGGCAGCGAAGGCGGGAACGCTTCCCGAATGATCGCGGGCGAGGGCACGGGCGATGTCATTGCTGCTTCGCACGAGCACGGCCCGGAGGAGATCCGCCTTGATGTAGGCCTGACCGGGTTTGATTCCCATCTTCGTAGGCTCAGCCCAGGTGTCGGGCTCCTGAATCGTCATGGGCTGACTCAGCCCGCCGCGCTCGGCGATCATGATCCCGAGGAGCAACTTCTGCGCGCTGGCGCAGGGAAGGCGGGCATCAGCGTTTTTCTCGTAGAAAACTCTGCCGTGCGAATCGATGAGAATCGCGGCTTTGGCAGTGATTTTTGGCGCATCTTCCGCAGGGGCAGTTGCAGCATGGTTGTTGTGTCTGGAACCTTGAACGAGGCCGGGGTAGCGAGGCCCCGGTTCGGGACGGGTCGGTACAGGGCTTGTAACTCCGTCACTGGGCGCCTGGGGTTCTTTTGTCGCGCAGACAGTGGTACCAATGAGCATGGCACCGAGTCCGGTCGCGCTAGCGATACCGAGAAATCGGGGAGAAATGAA
>ERZ1048068.3514-NODE-3514-length-10262-cov-4.391986_pt1 | contig 10262 bp, 7 predicted proteins | sample MGYA00383098_ERZ1048068 | MGnify/ENA primary metagenome ERZ1048068 (study PRJEB29581, sample SAMEA5548368) | metagenome | biome: marine; feature: coastal; material: water | depth 1 m | study: Short-term variability in the microbial, nano- and picoplankton... | reverse complement strand
GGCATTTCGATTTTCGCCGCGAACACAGCTGCGGGAAAAGCGAAAATAAGCATGATGGGAAAGAATCGATTCATACTATCCAGCGCAGTGTCAGGCACTGCGAAGCGTAGCCTCTTGAGGTTCCTCAGGCTTTACCTGCGGTGCCAGGTGATGTGGCAGATCGAGTAGTTTAGTATTCAGAACACGGCTCTGTTCCTGCAGTTCCTGATGGGAAAGCTTTCTGAGCTTGCGCCCTCTCTTGCGAAGAACCTTAGCGAGCCGAAAGAAGATTTTCTCAATTGCCTCGCCGTATTCAGCATTGAGCAAGTGAGGCCGAGCATGAAGAAGAGCGCGATAGGCATCCTCCTCCGAAATCAGAGATTCCGCAAAGTAGCCGAGCGAAATACCAATCTGCTTTGTGTTCATGTCGAGAATCAGGAGAATTCCGTTTTCATTGGGCCGAGCGTATTCGGCTCCCTTTACCTGTCCGTGATTCAAAAGCCAGAACCCCAATTCGCTCATACTGAGATCGTCGGGCAGAGTGCCGAGATAAGCGCAGAAAAGCATCTGCGGAAATCTGATTTCCAGCTGATCGAGAGCAAACGCGAGCTCATCTCGATCCTGCTTTCGCAAGCAGGCAGCAGCATCATGGATGCGGTCCAAGAAAACCTGGTTCGCACCATGCTTCTGCGCAGCCTCCAGCTCGCTATACCCGCAGGAATAACAGCTCTCCGCCTCGTGATCGACGGGACGCAAACATTTCGGACACTTCATTTCACCAGCAACAACAACGACAATTCAACATCTTTATCTAAATTATCAATATTACAATATTATAAAGGTAATTTAAATAAGTCAAGTGATTAGAGTGCGTTTGGTTGATAGCCGGAAAATGTGGTGCAAATGGGATGCTTGAGGAGTGTCGGTCTGAATCTTGGTGCTTGGTGTTCACCACCGCTCAAACGTCCGATCATACATCGGCATTCCATTTTCCTCCCAGCTCTTCTTTCCTGCCGCGGTATCGTACCACTGCGGATCCTGGTGCGTCTCGCCCCACTTCCGGCCTTCCTCAATCAAATCCTGTAAGTGCTCCCTCTTCGACTTGGCGAGGTCGGTGGATTCCCCCGCATCATTGGCGACATCGTAGACTTTCCAGAAACTGAAGCTCTTGCGATAAGCTTTCCAATTGCCACGCCGTATTGCCAATTCGTTAATACCACCGTGGTGCCTCAGCCAGAAAGTCGGATCAGAAGGCCGAGGGTCCGTTCCTTTCTCCAGATGGACGAACACGTTTTTCCCATCGGGAATCTTTTCCTTCGGTATCTGCCCTTTTCCAAGCGCGGAAAAAGTGGGGTAGAGATCGAGCGCCAGAACCGGATGTTCGAAAACGGTTTCCGCTGCAATCTGGCCAGGCCAATAGAAAAACATGGGCACACGAATTCCGCCCTCCATCGTCGAACCCTTGTCGTCTTGCAACGGAGCATTGTTGCCGGCCTGGAGAATCTTTCCTCCGTTGTCGCTTAAAAATACGATGATAGTGTTTTCCACCATCGAATTCGCCGTGTCTCCATCGCCATTCGGATCGGCTAATGCCTTCCGAATCTGCGCGATCCCCCGATCAACGGCATACATCATCGCCACGTAATTCTGGCGCCCTTCGTAGTCCCGGTAGTCGACGCCGTTTGCGGAATTCTCCGGCTTGTGATCCGGAAACAGTTTCTTCAAATCCTCCGTCTTGCCTTGCAAGGGGGGAATGGGGAGCGTTGTAGGAGAGAAAGAGAAAAAACGGATCCTCATCCGCCGACCTCTTCTGAATAAAATTGACAGCCTCCTCGGAAAGCGCGTCCGTCAGATACGCTCCTTCCGGCGAAAGAATGTCCTCCCCGTTTCGCTCGAGAAAATACTGATAGTCATTCACCTCAGGTTCCACCTTATCCGTCACCGAAGGATAATACTGGTGCCCCCCACCGAGAAATCCATAGAACTCATCAAATCCCCTTGAATTGGGATGAAACTCATCAGCATATCCGAGATGCCACTTTCCAATGCAGCCCGTAAAATATCCCGCCCGCTGCAAAACCGTGCTGATCAAGGTCTCGCTCTGTGGAATTCCCCTATCATTGTAGTCTTCCAGATTCAACGCTTCATTCGGCAGATTTTTCTGCCCCCCAAAGCAATGAGGCATTCGCCCGGACAGCAGCGCCATCCGGCTCGTCCCGCAGAATGGGTGGGCAACGTAGGCCTGTCTAAAAACCGTGCTTTCCTTCGCAAGCGCATCGATGTTCGGCGTCACAACGTCGGTTTCCAACCCGAACAGCTCCGCATTGAAGCCCACATCCGCATAGCCAAGATCGTCGAGCAGAATCAGGAGGATATTGGGGCGTTCGTCCGCGGGAAGAAACGTGGGACAGAGAAATGCGCCAGCCACGGCCAACAGAAACAGCGGAAATCTAAGATTCAATATCATGAGAAGATTTACTTTTACTTCATTCACTACTGCCGATCAGAAAAAAACTAACGGAAGGATCATCAAATGATGAAACGAATCTCCGCATTTTTCATTGCAGCGATTATCTCGCAAAGTCCGGCTGACGAAAAACCACCTGCCACCGACTACTGCGCCCGGCTTGAACACGAAATCCAGGGCCGCAAGCATGGCTTCCTTACCGGCAATGTCAGCTACTACGTCGGAGGATTTCACGCCAGTTGGAAACCGATCGAGGACGAAACTATCGGCCTCACCCACCCTTTCCATCATGACTTACGCAGCCGGGGTGTCGGCCTCGTCGAAAGCGAACTCACCGGCACGGAGCACGCCGGGGTAGGCAACGACTACAACGGATGGGAATTCTACAAAGACACTCGCGTTCTTTACGGCAGCGTCATCATCAACGGTAAAACCCATCAGCATCCCAAGCCAACCAGCATGCGCTGGCGGCCGGATAAAATGATCTGCGAATACGAGATCGATGGCATCACGATTCGGGAAGAAAAATTCATCGGCGCCAACGATGCCGCCTCCTCTATCATCACCGCGAGCGAGCCAATCTCTCTTGAATTTTCCGGTCACAGCTTTTTCCATCGCAAGAGTGTTACCTCGACTGCTTCGATTCAGACTAACACGAACACTATTCTCATCACCGAGGGAGGCACCGTTCAATCGCGTCCTGATCCTGACGGACCGGAACGAACTGGCCCCTGCGTCTACAATGGGATGACAACCTCGCTCCGCGCCTCGCGAGATTTCACAAACCCGGCCGCTACCCGGAAGGATGACCGCGGCGTCTGGCATTACACTTTCACCGTCCCCTGCGATGACCGAGGCACTGCCGTAGCCTGGGCGATGCACGATACCCCTGACACAGCCACCTCTATGTCTGGGGAAATCATTCAAAACCACCGGGAGATGCTCGCCGCAAAAACTGCGGAGATGAATCGCCTTCTCAACGATGAACCCCCCTGGTTCCGCTGCCCCGACCCGAAGTTCGTCGACATCTACTACTACCTCTGGGCACTTCACTTGATGTATTCCATCGAGGTTGGAAAAGGGTGGGAGCAGGAGCTTCATACTCAGACCGCAGTGAACAATTTCCTCGGGATCCATCGCTACGATGCCGCATTCCAGATCAAAGTCGGAGCCTGGACAGCAAACAAGCCGCGCTATGCCTACGGCAATGTTCTGACGTGGAAACACCTCACCGAAAACAATCGTTTCCGCGAACTACCCAACGGACTTCGCATGCTTTCGGATAACAAGGGAACTACATGGCACAGCGGGGCCTACGGCCCAGAAACATCGGAGCACGTTCTAGGCGCCTGGCAAATCTACCAACACACCGGCGATATCACATTTCTCAAAAGCTGTTACGAAGACCATTTCGCGAAACTGTTTTGGGACAGCCCCTCCGAATTTTCGATGAACCAATTCGAAGTCGTGGAGACACTCGAAAATATGGCACGGCTCACCGGCAACGATTCCGACATCGCGCACTGGCAGCAGCTTGTCCGCCGCGACCCCGAACACATCCGGCTCATGTTCGACCAACGATGGGAGATGAACAAAGTGCCCAACTTCTTTCTAGCCCCGGAAAACCGCATGCTGATGACCAACGGATTCTGGGCAATGCGGTCCCGGCATTTCCCCAAAGAATATGCCCGCCACATGGTCGATGCCTGGGCGCTCGACCGAGAAAAAGGATTTTACGGAGACTTTTTCCCTCTCGCGATGGCGAAAGAGTCGATGAAGACATTCGCCACCGATGTTGATCATTCCTTCGGCTACACACCCGACACGGCCTATTTCACGCTCGATGGGATGTTTTGTCAGGGTCTTTCAGAAACCGCATCGGAACTCACTCTCAATCATCTCGCCAACTACAACTGGCACACCGAGTGGAACATCCCTGTCGCCCCCGAAGCCTACGAGCGCAACCTCACGCTTTTCGGCGATCAGTACTCCAATTTCAACGCCGGAAAAATCCTCCTCTATCTCGAAGGACTCGGCGGACTCGAATATTCGGTCCCTGACAAACAACTCAAGATCCGCCCCGCCCTGCCGAAAGCGTGGGACTGGATGGAAATCCGTCTCCCTATCGCTGGCGAGTGGACAAAAATTCGCTACGGCGAGAACGATGTCGAAGTCACCGGAAGTCCTATTCCTTTCGAAATTCGGTAGTAACCCTGCCTGCCCACTGAAGCCTTGGCGAAAGAGGGTTGAGTGACGCACCCAACCCTGTTATGTCCACGACACAACCATGTTTGATTTCATGAGATCGCTTTTCGTAATTTTTATCACCTTCATTGGAGCAATCGCTCAAGCCACCGAGAGACCAAACATCATCCTCTTGATGGGTGACGATCACGGTTGGGAAGAAGTTGGCTACAACGACCACCCTTACGTAAAGACACCCTATCTCGATGAGATGGCAGCGGCAGGACTTCGTCTGGACAATTTCTATGCGCAGCCGAGTTGCTCTCCCACAAGAGGCAGCGTCCTCACTGGCCGTCACCCGAATCGCTATGGAATCTTTCGTCCCGGCTATTCGATTCGACCGGAGGAGATCACTGTTGCGCACCTTCTCCGGGACGCTGGCTATGCGACATCTCATTTTGGGAAATGGCATGTTGGGCCGGTGAAGAAATCCTCGCCTACCAATCCCGAAGCGATGGGATTTCAGGAGTGGTTTTCCCACGACAATTTTTTCGAACTTGATCCATTCCTTTCCCGCAACGGCGGGCCACCGAAGAAGTTCTACGGAGAAAGCTCGGAGATCCTAATTGATGAGGCAATCAACTACATTGAGGAACGGAAAGAGGACCAAAAGCCCTTCTTTACGATCATTTGGTTTGGTTCCCCACATGAGCCCTACAGCGGAATCGAAACCGACCTCGCACTGTATCGCGATTTGCCGGATAAATATTCGGAGACCGAAGTCAACCTGACATCAAACGAGACCGGCCTCCGGGTCAAACGTCCACTGCGAGACGTCCTCATCGAGCGCTATGCAGAGATCACGGCGATGGACCGTTCCATCGGCAAACTGCGGAACGCTCTGCTTACACTCAGGCTGAAAGAAAACACTCTGCTCTGGTACTGCGGCGACAATGGCACTCCCCCCAGTGGACTCCGGGAGTCGCGCTTCCGGGGGCTCAAAGGAAAGGTGTATGAGAACGGCATTCGAGTGCCCGGTGTCATCGAATGGCCAGCTGGCATCCCCTCACCTCGTGTTTCATCCGTGAGCGCCCACACCTCCGACATTCTCCCCACCCTCTGTGCTCTTTCTGACACCGAGGTTCCCGAAGTGCCTCTCGACGGAATTGATCTGGTTCCTCTTTTGCATGGAAAAATGAAGCAGCGCCCCGAGCCTATCGAGATCTGGAATTTCCCGGTAAATGCGAGCACAGGAAAAGGAAAACCCTACATCGATGCGGAGCTACAAAAAGGAACAACTCCGCTGGCCAAACAAATGCGTGGTCTCTACACCCGCAATTTTGTGAACTACCATCACGCTGAAGTAGTGGAAGACAATTTCAGCGGAGCGAGAACAATCATTTCTGGAGACTACAAGCTCGTCATCGATGGTGAGAAAAACACCGGTGTCGAACTCTTCGATTTGAAAGCGGATCCCGCAGAGGAAAACAATCTCGCCCAATCAAAACCGGAAATCGTCGAGCAGATGTCTAAGCAGCTCCGAAAATGGCAGAAGGACGTGCTGAACAGTTTGATGGAGCAAGACTACGAATAGAGCGCTTCTATCGATTCCAGTCCGTTCCGTTCTGTTTTGGACAGGCAGTGTACCCCTGATTGCGGAAATGAAAATTCCTTTCCCCCGTTTCATACTGCCGACATGAGCGAGAAAGAAGAATCCACTGACAGGAGAGATTTCCTTCAGACAGGCCTCCTCGGAACTGCCGGGATGGGACTGGCCGTCGCCTCGACCGCTTCCGTGACAATGGCGGAAGGCGATACCGCATCCAAAAAGCTTGAGCAGACCAATGAGGTTGATGTTCTCGTCGTCGGCGGAGGTACCGCAGGCCACGTCGCCGCGATCCAGGCAGGGCGCACCGGAGCAAAAACGTTACTCATCGAACGCAATAGCCAGCTTGGAGGAACGACAACTACCGGCGGCGTCGCATTTCCCGGATTGTTCGACGCGTGGGGTAAGCAAGTGATCGCGGGGATCGGTTGGGAGCTGGTCAAAGAAAGCGTTGAACTGGATGGTGGCAAACTCCCGAACTTCGCCAAGGTTCCACAACGGCATTGGCAAAACCAGGTCTACACCAATCAATTTCTCTACGCCCTTCTCGCAGAGGAAAAATGCATCGATGCCGGAGTCGAAGTCGCCTACTACGAATTTCCGCAATCCGTGCAGAAAACCAACAGCGGCTGGGAAGTGGATTGCGTAGGATTCGGCACCCAGCGCAAAGTCCACTGCAAACAGATTGTCGACTGCACTGGCGGCGCAGAAGTAGTGGGCATGTTAGGCTTCCCCCGCCTTCGTGAAGAGGAGCGTCAACCCGGCGCCTTTCTTTTCATTATGGGTAAAGAGCATCAGCCTGGCAGAAATCAAACCCACCGCCTCTATGTTCATGGAGCGGATTCGACAAACTCACGGACCGCTACCCAGGCAAACTTGGCTGGACGAAAATCGATTCTTGCGAAGCTCCGGAAGGAAAAGAAACGTCTAATGCATTTGCAGCCGGAGACTGGATTTCGAGAGAGCTACCGCATCGAGGGCGAAACGATCATCACAGTGAATGACTACACCTCTGGTCGCCTTTTTGAAGATGCGATCAGCAACGCCTTTTACCCGGTCGATCTGCACACGAAGACTGGTGTGAAACCGAAACCACTCAAACCCGGAACAGTGCCCACAATCCCGCTGCGAGCACTTATCCCCAAAGGCAGTAGCAATATCATTGTTGCAGGTCGATGCGTCAGTAGTGATCGCCTCGCCAATTCTGGCCTGCGAGTGCAGGCATCATGCATGGGTATGGGACAGGCTGCAGGGACTGCCGCAGCACTCGCAGCGAATTCCGGCACGACTCCGCTGGATGTCCCGCTAGCGGACATTCACGCGGTGTTGCGCGAGCATGGCCAGATCATTCCCGGTAAGTCTTAGAAAAAGCCCAGGTCGAAACGGAATCGTTTACCACCCATTCAGTTCTGCAACTCTGCCCAGAATACCAATCCCGTATTTGCCCTGCCTTTCGCCCGCATTCTCGATATATTTTTTTACAAGCGGATGCGCAGGCTCGCCCATCCAGTCGAGGACATTGTGGAGCATCATTTCATTCTCCGTCCCTTCGAAAAGCAATTGATCGAGACAGGCCATCGCCTTTTCTGACTGCCCCAGTTTGATCAGCGACCAGGCGGATATCATCCGCACTTCGTGGGAATCATCGGCCAGTGCCTGCTCCAGCGTTTCCGCAGCGGGTTTTACTTCGTCGCCAAGAAGGTGCAGACCAACAATAGCCCACCAGCGGATACCTTCATCTCCGTCTGACATCGCACTAACAAATACATCCAGATTGCTCTTGTCACGCGCCAGCGCGAGATCAGCTGCATCGAGGTAAGCGGCGAGCGGGTAGAGTTTTTCGTCCCGCACCATTTCGTAAATCGTCACCTTGTTTTCCTTAGCACGACGAACCCGCATTTGCTCCGGCAGGAGACCGGAGTCAAAGACCTCGAGCTGTTTCTTTCGCAGTTCCTTTTTCAGCAGCGCGATTTTCTCCTGATGCTCTTCGCTTTCGATCAGGTTGTTGACATTGTCGAAGTCACTTTCGTTATCGTAAAATTCCTCGGATACACGCGCGCGGAAAAAACGGCCGGTAACGTCGTTGGTTTTTCCTTCCCGATGATGCTGCTCCCAAGCCGGAGTCGCCTTCGCTTTCCAGAGATAGGCAAGATGCTGTCCCGCCGGCGCGAAGGGCATGTAGTTTTTGTGGTAGGAAAAGCGCTTATCCCGCATCACCCGAACATTGTCGAGACGCTCGTCAGCGCGCTCTCGAAAGGCGAAGTGAAACGGAGGCTCCGGCTCGGCACCGTCCCCGAAGAAAACGCGGCCTTGAAAGGTGGCAGGAATTTCCGCCCCTGCGAAGCTCAACCAGGTCTTCGGCATATCAATAAAACTGACGAGACGATCGACCGTCATGCCCGGCTTGTCGGCAGGATAGAGATGCTTGAATTTTTCTGGAATGCGGACAATCAGCGGGCAGTGGATTCCACTGGAGTAAACGAAGCGCTTGCTTCGCGCCATGACTCCACCGTGGTCGGAGTTGTAGATGACGATGGTGTTGTCAGCGAGTCCGTCATTCTCCAACTCGGCGAGGCATTCCCCCACCTTGCTATCCATGTTTTCGACAGCGTCCGCGTATTTCGCGTAGTTTTTTCGGATCACCGGGAGATCGGGATGATAAGAAAACAGCTTCATCTCCGCTGGATCATTCTTTGTGCCTTCCACATCACCGTGAGCTTTGCTTTCGTGGCTCTCCGTGAAATTGACCACTGCAAAAAACGGCTGGCCGGGCTCTCGTTTTTTCCACCCATACCTGGCACCTTTGCCCAAATCCCATGGCTCTTTGTCTTCGCGCCCGCCGATGTTGTAGTCGGTCTTGCCTGGATTGGAAGTGTGATAGCCCGCCTTGTTCAGGAGATCCGGATAATAGAAAATCTGATCGTGCGGAATTTCATTCCGACTTCGCATCGGCTGGGTGCCATTGGAGACACCATACATTCCCGTGATCCAGAGAGAACGGGTCGGCGCACATACCGCGGCATTGTCAAAGCAGTTGAGATAGCGAAAACCTTCGGTCGCGAGCTTGTCGATATTCGGCGTTTGCGCATTGGTCCCGCCGTAGCAGCTTACCCAAGCAATGCCGTTATCCTCGCTTGTGATCCAGAGAATATTGGGTCTGTCTTCGGCGAAAGAAACCACTGCTCCGAGTCCGATGAACACGAAGAGAAAAATATTTGGTAGTTTCATACTGAGGAAAAATTTCGGGGCACGAAAATAAAACGGAGATTCCAGAAATGCAGAGCTTTTTCATCCTTTTTCCCGGACGTGACTGAAGAGCCACTCGAAAAATTTTGGATCGGAATAGGGACGCCGTCCTGCGTCGTGTCCCATATCTTCGAAAATAATCAGCTCCGCTTTTTTCCCTCCGGCTTTTTCAATGGATTTGAGAATCATCTCGCCACGATCGGCAGGCACGACACGATCCTTCGCTCCGTAGTAGGTCCGCATCGGCAAGGTAGCAAGGTTCTTTCCCCATAGCTCAAGCTCTGTCGTGATGTCCTTCGGCCCTCCGGGGCCAATCCCCCCAACCATCGGCGCAACGGCAGCGAAGTGCTCCGGATTCACTCCCGCCCATGCGTAGGTGCCGTATCCACCCATGCTGGACCCAGTCAGGTAGACCCGATTTGGATCAATGGGGAAGACCTCAAGCAGATGAGCCAGGAGAATATTCAGGTCCGCCGGCACCCATCCGCCTTTGGCCCCGAACTCCATCGGGCTCCTGCCAGCCTGGGGTGCTACTACCAGAGATTTGAAGCCCGCCTTTTGCAGCGTCCGCAACGGGCCGAGTGGAGCACCCTTGACCTTCTGGATATTCATCCCTGTCCCACCTCCTCCATGGAGCACAATGAGAAGGGGAATCTTTTTCCCATCTTCCAGCAGCTCTTCTCCGTGAACCCAGAAATCAGGATTCAGCGAAATCGTTTCGGCTGCCACAGATTCCGGCAAACGGTGAACGGCTCCCTCAGGTGGACGGGATTGTGCCTG
>ERZ1048068.3511-NODE-3511-length-10264-cov-13.202468_pt1 | contig 10264 bp, 8 predicted proteins | sample MGYA00383098_ERZ1048068 | MGnify/ENA primary metagenome ERZ1048068 (study PRJEB29581, sample SAMEA5548368) | metagenome | biome: marine; feature: coastal; material: water | depth 1 m | study: Short-term variability in the microbial, nano- and picoplankton... | reverse complement strand
CGTCTTGGGAGCTGAAATATTTTTCCATCTTTTCTTTTACATTTTTTTGCTTTTTTTCCAGTTTTACAACAATCTCTCATAATTTATATTTTAAAAATAAAAAAATATAAATTAAATCAAATAACAAATATTAAATCAAATAACAAATATTAAATCAAAATATTTATTATGAAAACATCATTTGCTTTCTTTCTTTAAAAGTTTTTGCTTTAGTTCGTTTACCTAAAAATTTAAAATATTTTTTTGTTAAATTATAACGTTCATTCACATTTTTAGCTTTTTTATAACGAGTTTTTTTATGTTTTAACATAGCTTCCATACGTACTTTCATAATCATACCAACTTGCCATATACGTTTATGTGGGTATTTCTTAGTTTTATATAATCTCTCTAGTTTCCCGATAGTATTTTTTATATCATTAACATTTGAATATTTAATACTAATAGTGTCACTAGGATCTTTATCTATATAAACATCAAATGAACGTTTTGGATCATCAGGATTATAAAGAAATTGTGGGTTTTTATGGGGGGACTTGACCGCACCTCCACATATTTTCTTAGTTTTTCCAAGATTATATTTTCTATCCATATAAATCATATCTTGCGTAAAATTTTTACAACCTTTTTTGTCTTTATTTTTGCGATACAAACGAAGTACATTGAATCTAGATTTTTTCATTTTAGCAGCATCACTCTTATTTTTGTGTGTTTTATTTTTTTCTTGATTAATACCTTCTTCAATTGCTAAAATACGTTTATATTGTGGATCATATAATTTATATACGTGTTTTTTATTTTCTTTTGGTAATATTCTTAATTTCGGTAAATATTTATTACTCATTATATTAATAATATATTTATTAATAATATTAATATTAACAATATTATTAATATTAATAATGTTATAAAAAAATTAAACAATTAAACAACCATATTTTTTATATTTTTTATATTTTTTTTAGTTTTATTTTGTATATTTAAAAGTTTTTTATCGTTTTTCAATATACATTCTAATTTTTCTAATACTTCATTAGATGAAATTAAAGCACCTTCACACCAAGCTTGATAATTAGAATAATTCTCTCCACAAATATAAAAATTAGGTATTAAATTAATAATTTTTTGAGAGATATAATAAGAATCTATATTTTTTTTCCAACATGCTACTCCCATAGGCCAATAATGTATTTTCATATATTTACTTTTTGGAACATCAATATTAAAAATAATGCTTAATTTTTTACGTAATATTTCTCTCATTTTATTTTCATTTTTTTTATATAATTTATACCAATAGTTATCTCTTGTAGAGATATTTTCATTATAAGAAGACATAATTAAACCATTATCAGGATTAATTGGTATTACAAATTGTAGTTTTTCATTTGTAGTAGTTTTTCCAATATTTTTAAACCATACTTCGTTATCATTTTTTTCATTATTTTTAATAGTTTTATCATAAATTTCAAAAATACGAACTTTACTAATTTCATTAATACTATTTAGTTCATTTAAATATGGTTTAATAATATTAAATTTAATTAAATCACATCTAGGTAAAGCACATATAATATGCTTACTATATATTTTATTATTAGTATTATTTGTATTATTTGTATTATTATTATTATCTCCATTAACAAAATAATTTATTTCATAAAGAGAATTTTCAATATTATAATTAATATTTTTAACAAAACTATTTTTTTTTAATATATAATTTTTATTTTGAGAGATTCTCTCGATCATCTTATTTATAATACTAGAAAATCCATTTTTCATAATAAAAAATTTACTATTTTGATTATAATCAGTTTTAAAAACATTTATAGCATCATGAGCATTTAAATTATAAAGTTTATTTTTATATTCAAAACTATTTTCCAAGGTTTTATAATCCTTTTTAGAAAAAGTCTTTGAGAGAAACTCAAATAAATATAACTTTTTTAATAGGAATTTAGGTATTTTTTCAAAAACTTTACTATGAAAAAAGTTATATAATAAGTTTCCATATTTCTCTTTAAAATCCGATTTATCACTAACTAAACCAGTTCTATTATCTAATTCCAAATAATTTTTAGTATTTCCTATAGGAAAAATATACTTTGATAATTTTAATTCATTAATAAGTTTAACCATATTTTTATGATGGAAACCAATACGTCCCGCTCCTAAATCCATTACATAATCTTTACCATCAATTTTTTCATAATGACTATAAACTCGTCCACCAAATCTCTCATTTTTTTCTAATAATAATACTTTTAATTTTGGATGGTTTTTTTTAAGATTATACATAGTATATATACCAGCAATACCACCACCAATAATAACTATATCATAATTTTTCATTTATTACAATAATTAATATAACAAAAGAAAAAAATAACAAAAGAAAAATAACAAAAGAAAAAAATATGAAAACTATATATTATTGATCATTTATTATGAAATTTATAATCTTTCATACCATCTTCATATAAATTTACGTTAACAAAACCTTTTTTCATCAAATTCTCACAAGCTATTTTAGAAGCACTACATTTATTATGAGCACAATAACATATAATAGGTATTTCATATAATTCTATTTGTTTTTTATTTAATAAATTATTTATAAATGGATAATGTAAATTAATTATTTCCATAAACCATTTTTCAAGTTCATTAATAGTCATATTTTTAATTTTATTATATGGTAAATTAAAAGTGTTTTCTATATGATCTTTCGCATAGACTTCACAAGGTAATACATTTAAAACAATGTATTTTTTAGATTTTAAATTATTCATGAAAATTTTATAATCAAAATTATTATGAACTAATTTTGTATGAACTTTATTAATCCATTTATCATTATCTTTATTAGAAATTACAAAATGAATATGTTTAAAAAAAGTGGTATTATTTTTACCATTTTTAACAATTGTTTTATAATTTTGTGGTATATTAAATTTAATAGTAGCAAATCCATATTTATCAATAGTTGCTACACCACTATTACTAAAATTTCCATACGCTGTTTTAGCATCATTTATTAATATATTTGAAATGTTAGGTGCTTTAGCAGCCCAATAAAGTATTTTTTTATTCTTATCAATAGTTCCTACATAAAATTTCATGACTTTATTATAATCTTTTGGATATGAATTAGAAAAATTATTATAATTATTTATAAAATTATCAACATAATTAATTTTGTTTAACCATTTAGGTTTATATTTTTTACTAGATTTTAATGTTTTATTAAAGTTGAATTTTAAACAACTCGCACATAATCGTTTAGTCTTATTCAACATGTATTTATTTATATTATATTTATATAAATAAATTATTGAATATATTTATCAAATAATCTATTTTAATAAAATCATAGTTTTCATTATTATATAATATATCATCTCTAAATTCAATATTATTATTTAAATTAGTAATATTATATATCATATTTTGAAAATTTGTATAATTAGCATCAATAATTTCATTTATATATATCAATTGATCTCTGTATTCCATTATATAATTTTTATATAATGAAATCTAAAAAAATCAATTTTACAAATATTAATAAAATTGAAAGTTGTGAAAAATTAATTATCATTATTTGAATTATCATTATTTGAATTATTTGTAGTTTCTATCATAGTAATAATATTATTCATTCTTTCATTTAATAAACTATTATTATGTAAATCTTGTTGTAATTTATTAATAGTAACATCTTTTTCTTGAATTACTTTAATACATTCCTGTATTTGTTCTTGTTGTTTTTGAAGTAATTGAACAATTTGTTGATTATTAAGTTCTATTTGTTGTCCATTTTGATTTAAAATAATTTTACCACTACCATTTGCCTGTTGTTGTAAAGCCATTTTTCTACGTTCTTCTTCAATTTCTTTAATTTGTTTTAATACATCAGGCTTATTAGAAGGATCACCAGGTTGATAATCTTTAAGTAATTTATCAATAATTTCCATATAAAATTCTTTCATTTCTGGTTCTTTAACAAATTCATCTACTGTTCGTGAGGATGTTTTTTGAAATTGATTTTCACCATTTTCTAATAATTTTTTCTTATCAAAAGTATTATGAATATGTGAAAATACTAAAATTGTTTTTTTAGGTTCTAATTGAACAAAAGGAACAGTATAATTTTTCAAAAATGCTTTTTCTTCTGCTAATGCTGCATTTTCATCATATTTATGATCTTTTAATAATTCACGTTTAAAAGCAAATGTTCCAGCAGTAGCATGATTAGGACCATATGGACCGAATTGAAACATTTTTTGAATATGTTTAAACCAAATATAAATTTCACTAGAACCAGCACATAACGCGTTTGGATGTGTTTGTAACATATTAACAGCATGTGAAACACGTTCAACTGGATAATAATCATCGTCATCCATATAAACTAAAATATCACCTTTAGATTTTTCATGCATTAAATTACGTTTTTTACCAAGAGGCATTTTTTCAGTATATTTAAAATATTTTACTTGTGGGATATCTTTAACTAAATCTTCAATTAAATCAGTACCATCATCAATAATAATCCATTCCATTTTATCTTTAGGGTAATCTTGATGTTCAAAACATTTAATAGCATACGGCCAAAAAGGACGTCTATTAAATGTTGGAGTACAAATACTTACAAAAGGAAGTTCAGCTTTGGTTTTAGTTTTACTTTTTTTACCCATATTATATAATATAAAAATTATTATTTATATGTTTTTAACTATAAATAATAATTTTTTAATAATCAAAAATTCAAAAATATTTAACTATATTTTTTAAAACCTTTCACCGTTTTTATTAATATAATTAATGCTAAAATACCAGACATCACACCTACTGTAGCCGGTTCAAATTCTGCTACAACCGAGGAACCAACAATACCCATACAAAATAAAATAGTTAATAAATTACCATGTTCTTTCAATATATCAAAAAATTCTATTTGATTACTTAATGGAATGTAAAATATATTGAATAATAAAGATAAATTCATATATATACAAGCAAATAATGATCCAGCACTACCGACACCTAAACTAATAAATACAGAAACTATTATAAATATTATCATAAACAAATTTTTAAATATATTAGCAAAAAATGTCAAAAATGAATAGTTTAAAGCTCTAACACTACTATTATTAGGATTATTTTCTTTATAAACTTTATATATTTTAATAGGGTTTTGATAATATAACATATTTATAAATTTATAAATATTGAATATACTATAATATAAATCTTGTTCTTCTTGGTCGCCAATTATTAAATGTTTACATTTATCAACAGATGATTTAAACCATTTATTAAAAGTAATTAATATAAAAAATGAATAAATCACAGCAAATCCAGGATTTAAAAAAGTTCCACCTAATAGTGCTGTTAATCCTAAAACTATACCTATTCCAACATTTCCTAATAATAAAAATATTATATTGCTTACAATAGGATTATTTTTAACATTTTTATTATATTTTTTTGAAATATTTGAAAAAAACGAATGTAATATTTTTCTAGTCATTAAAACAGTAATCAAAAAATAAAAACTAAACGATTTTATAATCATAGTTAAAGTAGAATTTGGGTTTAAATTTTCATGAGCATAATCAGCAATATTATATGGAAATACTTTTTTATTGCCTTTATCATCTTCAATAGTTATACATTTAACACCTTCTTTATCATATTCAGAATAGTTACTAACAAATATATTATTGTCATTTTTTCCTCCAGACATGTTACTTCCTCTGGTCATTTTACTTACTCCAGCCATTTTACTTCCTCCAGCCATTTTACTTCCTCCAGACATTTTACTTCCTCCAGACATTTTACTTCCTCCAGCCATTTTACCATCATCGCAAAATTGATATGGATAAAATGATAATCTATTGGGGAACATATAATCTGCTAATGAAAACACATTTTCTTCTTTTCCATCTCTTTGTGCTCCAATATTTTTACAATTACTTTTATAGTAAAAACAATCTATGGATTCACTATATTTTAACCAAAATTCATAACAACAAGCAATAATAGCAGTAATCATTAATGATACTATAGCAACTAATAGCAATTGAAAAAAATTAACAATTTTATTTGGTCCAAAAGCAAACTTATTTACATATATTCTAACAGGTTCTGTATGACAAACAGAATAACTAATATCTTCTTCAGAATCTGGAAATAAATATTTCATCCCTAAATCATGATCATTACTATCAAAATATTTTTCACAAGTTATATTTGTATCATTTTCTTTTATTATACAGCAACCTTCATAATCATCATCATTTATAGCATCTTCACATTTTTTTACATCACTATATGAAACGTCATAATAATCATATTCTTTTGTATAACTATTGTAATTATCATTCTTTACAGGACAAAAACTTGCATCTAATTTTTGTTCTATTATATCAGATTTAAAAATTGGCTGAACCATTATCTTAATATATATAATTATATTATTATGATATAATTATAATCCTATCTAATTTAATTTAATTTAATTTTTATTCTAAATAAAAAATAACAAAAATACTATATAAAAAATAACATTAAAATCTCAATATAAATTTAAGTAAATAATCCAAATAAAATAAAAATTAAAATAAAAATTACAAGTATAAGAGTTCCAGTATCATTTGTTTTTGTTTTAATTAATCCCATAGTAAATCCCGATATAAGAAAAATAGCTAAGATAAAACTAAACACTTTCTTAATAATATTATATGTTATTGAATCAACATGTTTTGCGGATTTTATTAATATCATAGTTGCTAAAATAAATCCCATAATATACGTAGTATTTCTATCAAGAGCTAAAGATGATGAACCAATAATAGTCATACAAAATAAAACTGTAAGTAAATTACTATGTTCTCTTAATATATCAAAAAAATCAGTTATGTTACTTAAAGGAATATAAAATAAATTAAATAGTAAAGATAAAATCATATATATACATGCAAATGTTGATGAAATAATTCCTGTTCCTATAGTTAAAATTAAACCTATTATTATAAATACTGCTATAAAAATATCAGTTATTAAATTACATAAATCTATTACATATATCCATATAGGATATAATAAATTATATATATTATCATATTTGTAATAAAGATAAAATAAAGCAGTAATTAGATTAATTAATAAGAAATAACCATGTTCCATCTTATTAGGTATTACCTGGTAAAATAATAAAAAGAAAAATAAAATAGCAAGTATATTAATTAATAATAGTATAAGAATAGGATAATTTTTTAAAATTTCTTCAGAATAAAAGTTGCTATAAAATTTGGATAAATCATAGATTTTATAATATGAGTCTTTTTCTTCATATGAAGTAAAAATTTTATCAAAATTAATTAATGAAATAAATGAATATATAGTAGAAAATCCTGGATTAGCAAAAAAAACAATTATAGCAATTATAAATGTAAATAAATTAATTAATAAATAATAATAATTATTTGTATTAATAGATAATAAAACACCGGAAATATTGGTTAAAAAAATAAATAAAAATATAATATTGTTTAAAATAGGTTTTTCGCAAAAATTTTTATTATATTTTTCAGAAATTCCTGAAAAAACTGAATGTAATACTTTTCTAGTAAATAAAACAGTTATTAAAAAATAAAAACTAAATGATTTTAACACCATGGCCAAAATTGAATTATTTTCAAAATTAGTGTGAGCATAATCAGCAATATTATATGGAAAAACTTTTTCACTTAAATTTTCATTTTCAATAGTAATACATTTTGCACCTCTATTGCTATATTCATCATAATTACTAAAAAAAGTATTATTATTTTTACCACCTTTCATTTTTTTACCTCCTGTTAAATTATCTTTATTATCACATAATTTGTAAGGATAAAACGATAATTTATTAGGAAACATATAATCAGCTAATGAAAACATGTTTTTTTTCCCTTCTTTGGATAAACCAAAATTTTTACAATTACTTTGAAAGTAAAATCTTTCAGTAAAATAACTATATTTTAACCAAAATTCATAACAACAAGTAATAATTACCATAATTATAAAAAAAACAATCGCAACTAATAGCAATTGAAAAAAATTAACAATTTGATTAGGACCGAAACCAAATGATATGTCTCTCATAGGTTTAGAATGACAAACAGAATAATTAATATCTTCAAATTCAGGAAATGAATATTTCATACCTAAATCGTGAGAATCACTACCAAAATATGTTTCACATTTTATATTAGGATCTGTATCTTTTATTATGCAACAACCATTATAATCTTCATAATCTTCATTATTTTTAATATCATTACAATTCAGAACTTCATCATAAGATACATCACTATAATTATATATTTTAGTTTTAGTATCAAATTTAGTATAGTCTTTTACAGGACAAAAATTATTATTATCATTATTAGAATCTGTATCAGTAAAAAAAATAGGTTCTGTCATAAATCTTAATATATAATTATATTACTATGATATAATTATAATGAAATATTAATAAAAATATTTATAAAAATATTAATAAAAATATTTAAAACATATATTGCTTAATAAAGTATATGAGTTTTAATTTATTAAATAATAAATTTGTAAATTTAGAAAAATATTATGATTTTAAAGATGTTTTAATTTTACCAAAATCATCAAATCTTAATAGTAGATCAGAAGTGAATTTAATTACTAAATTAGAATTTAACAATGGTCAAACTTGGGAAGGTATTCCAATTATAGCTGCCAATATGACAACAACAGGAACATTTGAAGTATATGATGTTCTTTCTAAATATAAAATAATTACTGCTTTACATAAATTTTATACTCTAAATGATTATTTATTATTTAAAAATGAAAGAATTAAAGCACTAAATCCTATAGATCCTAATTATTTTATGGTTTCAACAGGTATAAGTGATACCGATTTTAAAAATTTAAATGAAATATTACATCATATTGAATGTAAATTTATTTTAATTGATGTGGCAAATGGGTATATTAATAATTTAAAAGAGTATGTTAAAAAAGTCAGACAGCTTTATCCTGATAAAATTATTGTAGCAGGAAATATTTCAACAAAAGAAGGAATAAGGGATTTAGCAGAATGTGGTGTAGATATAATTAAAGCAGGTATTGGTGGCGGGAGCGCGTGCACCACAAGAATTCAAACAGGTATTGGAATGCCTCAATTAAGTTGTGTAATGGAATGCGGTGAAGAAGCATATAGCAAATCAGCATATATTATTAGTGATGGTGGAATTACTTGTCCTGGAGACGTAGCAAAAGCATTTGGGGGAGGTGCAGATTTTGTTATGGTAGGTGGTGAATTTTCGGGTCATGATGAAAATCCAGGAGATTTAATTAAATTAGAGAATGGTGAAAGCTATAAATTTTTTTATGGGATGAGTTCATCATATGCTATGAAAAATAATTATGCCACAAATAATAATACACATTATAGGTCATCAGAAGGCAGAGAAATCAGAATTAAATATAAAGGTAAATTAGAAAATACAGTTCAAAATTATTTGGGTGGATTAAGAAGCACTTGTACATATACTAATTCTGTTAATTTAAGTGAATTATACGACAACACAAAATTTATTTTAGTTAATAATCAATATAATAATAATTTAGTAAATGGAAAATAATTATAATAATTATTTATTAATAATAATTAATAATAATTAATATAGTTAATATAATTATTACAGTTAATATAATTATTATAGTTAATATAATTAACTACAATTAATATAATTAAAATATAATATTATATTAATTATGAAAATATTTAATATGAAAATTAATAATAAATTTTGGAATACATTTTTTAAATTATTATTTTTAGCATTTATAATACTTTTATGTATATACATTCTTTATTTTTCTTCAATAAAAACTGTAGAAGGATTCGCACAAGAATGTAATAATTGTAGTATTAATCCTACTAGTGGAAATTGTATACCATTATATGATATGTCTTATACATTATCATTTCCCGAAGATGGTAATGAATTTACAATAAGTTTTGAAAAGATAGATACAAATTATCTTTTTTGTCCTTATGAACCAAATTGTGATAGTAGTGAAAATTATACGGCAAATATAAAAGATAAAAATAGTAGAATAGATACATCTAAAAATAGAATAGGCGAATCAATAGCAGATATTACTTGTTGTTCAGGTTCAACATTTTATCGCGATAATTTAACAAATTATAAAACAGCATATG
>ERZ1048068.3510-NODE-3510-length-10265-cov-12.520960_pt1 | contig 10265 bp, 15 predicted proteins | sample MGYA00383098_ERZ1048068 | MGnify/ENA primary metagenome ERZ1048068 (study PRJEB29581, sample SAMEA5548368) | metagenome | biome: marine; feature: coastal; material: water | depth 1 m | study: Short-term variability in the microbial, nano- and picoplankton... | reverse complement strand
AAAGCAAGTGTAAAGAATACGGATGTGTATTACTTGTTGGAGATGCGACATACCAGCGTACTAAGTCAGACTTCTTCTACTTAAAGATAGACGACTTAGCAGTCAAAGGCAAAACTGTAGGTATTACAATATGGACAGTATTAGATAATAGACGCCCTGCTTGGCGTGTAGCACAACGTAAGCATGAACAAATGCACGAAGCATATCTAGCACAAGAATTTGATGATGCTATAGAATTATGTAATACACTACACAACCACTTTGATGGCAAAATGGGTGCATACTATGACATGTGGATTGAACGTTGTGAATTCCAAAAAACACAAGACCTTCCTAAAGATTGGAATGGTGTGTTTATTGCTACTTCGAAGTAAGTAAGTACTCTTTCCAATAAGCGTTGCGCTCGTTAGTACTAAGTCTCTTTGCTTCGTGTTCCTTTAGTTTTGAAATGTAGTGTTCCATCGGAATCTTTACATTTGCAGTTTGTGCATACATCATTTACACATTCCTCACAATCTGGTCTATAACAGTGGCATCTATGTCCGCAACTCTTACAGTAGCGGACAACGCCCTTCATTTCTTCGTTTTGCCTGTCGTATCGCTTTCGGAAGCAGAATGTTTATATTCGTCAACAAGTCTTTGCAGTTCGTCTTGCCTTTGCGGATTTAGTTTGGCTCTATATTCAAGCACCATACTTAACTTACTGTTTAGTCTAATCATGTCGTTGTCTAGCATACGAATACGATCAACAAGTCTAATTAATGTACCCATAGCTTCACCTATAACTACATCTATTTGATCGGTTACCCACTTCCATATGAAAAATATGAAATATCCCATTCCCATTGCAGCTACAACAGGAAATCCGTAATCACTTATTATCTGTGCTAGATCCATTCTTTTTACTCTCGTGCTTCATTAACAAAGCATTAACTTCGTCTGTTTTAATTAACCAACCGTTTTCGTTAACTACAAAAACATCCCCTGGTTTGTATAACCAATTGTCTTTAAGCGTACCGTCTTTTTGTACGCCCATTACTTCACCAGGCCAATCACCTGAAACTTTAAAGCCTTTACCGCCTGGTATGCTATCAATATTATAGTCGACCCACATCATTTAATCTCTCCTTGCGTCTTCTTTACCTTCATTAGCTGCAATACGATCTATGTTTGGTCTAACGTTCAAAGCATAACTAAGTAACGCATCAATCTTTACAAGATCGTTGTTCATAGTTTGGACACGATTGTCCAGTTGCCCTATTATGTTTTTAAGTGTAGTTACACTGTCAGTAACGCCTGCAAGAATAAATTTAAGTGTAAGAAATACAAACCCGCCTGCCGCTAATGCGCCGGCAATAGGAAAGCCAACTTCACCGATTAATTCTAATACATTCATTCTTGCCCCAGATAAGAGCCCTCACGCTCTGCTTACTATTATTTAGTCAATATTGGTTGACATTTGAGTTATAGTATGTTATTATTATATAATCAATTACTAGGAGAATATACATGATTGAAGGCTTCAAGTTACCTGAAGTAACATTTAAGACAAGAGTACGTGACGAATCTATTGGCGGAGATAATCCGTTCCGTTGGGAAGATAGGACTACAAAGGATTACTTTAGTGGTAAGCGTGTAGTACTGTTTAGTTTACCCGGAGCGTTTACGCCTACATGCAGTACGTATCAATTACCAGGATTTGAAGAAAACTACGATAAGATTCGTAATCAAGATATCGATGAAGTATATTGTATGAGTGTTAACGATGCATTTGTAATGAACGCATGGGCAAAGCAACAACAGATTGAAAACGTCAAAGTTATTCCAGATGGTAGCGGCAACATGACACGTTTCTTAGGTATGCTAATTGGTAAGAATCATCTAGGCTTTGGATTGCGCAGTTGGCGCTTCATGTGTGTTGTTAATGACGGAGTTATTGAGCAATGGTGGCAGGAGCCCGGTATTAACAATGAAGGTACTGATGATGATCCGTATGAACAATCAACACCAGAAAACTGTATGGAATACTTAGGCGCCTAATGAAACTATTAGCACTAAGATTAGATGATCATGATTCTAATATGTGTTTGTACAATGACGGCAAAGTTTCCTACATAAAGACAGAAAGACTACGTCAAGATAAACATCATGCATATAACAACACTTGGGAATGGGCAATGGACTTGGAAGAGTACTTTGGCCTATTGCCTAGTGATATAGATGAGATTGCTATAGTAGCAGATCCGTTACGTTATAACATTGAACATGACAAACCTTTTAGTGCCAAACCTTACTTTGGATTGCAAGGCGCAAAATGTCCTGTATGGCATGTAGAGCATCATTATGCACATGCACTTAGTGCTTGGATGTTTCCTGCTACATCATGGCAGTTTGTATTTGACGGTGTTGGCGAAGTATATAGACAAGGCAAAGAAGTTAAAGGTGTAACTTGGAGTGTGTATAAGAACTACAAAAAAGTTGCACAAAACTTTGGTACATTCTACCAAAGCAGTGACACAGGATCTACTGTAACAAATAGCTTTGGAGTTGCATATGAAAACTTAGCAAGGCATTTAGGACTAGAAGCAGAACACCCAAATGATCTAGCTGGCAAACTTATGAGCTTACAGAGCTTTGGTGAACATGATCTTGAATACAGTAATGAATTAAATCCTGAAGGTTGGCTCAAACATAAAGGACCAATCCTTAGCGATTTAACAAAGTTAGATATGGCAAAAACATTCCATAACAAACTAGCTGATCAAATACTTGACATTATTGAAAAGCATGTTGACATTGGCGAAAACATTTTAATTACTGGCGGATGTGCGCAGAACATAAGTTGGAATACACTCTTTAAACAGTACTTCAAAAAATTAATAGTCACACCTCACAGTGCAGATGACGGATTAAGTCTAGGTGCTATTAAATGGTTAGCTGACAAAAACAAAGTTAAACTAGAGCGTAGTCAGTTTCCGTATTGGCAGCATGACGAAGCCCCAGAAGAACCTACAGAAAAAACTATCAAACAAACTGCACAGTTACTTGCTGACGGTAAGATAGTAGGATGGTATCAAGGACACGGCGAAGTAGGACCAAGAGCATTAGGCAATAGAAGTATCTTAATGAATCCTATGATAGCCAATGCTAAACATATCATTAATACAAAAGTAAAGCATCGAGAAGAGTTTCGTCCGTTTGGCGCAACTATACTTAAAGAACACCAAAAAGACTATTTTAAACTTGACATCTATAACCCTTATATGTTATACTATGATTATGTAATTAAAGATGTACCTGCTATTACACATGTAGACGGCACATGCAGATACCAAACGTTAGGCGATGAAAACAAAGTGTTTAGAAGTTTACTAGAAGAGTTTTATAGAATAACAGGTGTACCCTTGTTGCTTAACACAAGTCTTAACAAAGGCGGTAAACCTATTGCAGGATGTAAACGTGATGCCTTAGGTATTTTGTATGACACAGATTTAGATGTGTTAGTATACGGAGATACAATATATGCAAATACATGAGTATTATAATTGGAATAATTTAATTGATGTTTCCACAAGGAATGTAATGTGTGACGACATTAATAATCTTATAGCAGACGGACACTATTGGAAAAATAGTCCTCCTTATCAAACGGATGTTAACATATTTGGTTTACAGCATGACCGTTGGATAAACTTGAAGATGAGCTTTATTTGGAGTTGCTTTGCATTTATGGGCAGAGAAGCACAAATTAAGAGTGTAAAGAGTTGGGGATACAAAACTAACTTATCAACACAAGAAAATAGAGATACTTACTGGCATCAACATTTGCGAGAAGGTTCGCAAGTAGTCAGTGGCGTATACTATCTAAATGTACCTGACGAAAATGTTGACTTGTCACAATCGGGTACAGAACTAGCACCTAACGGTGTTGACAACGGCGGAAAATATTATGCAGAAATGCGTGTAGGCAACTGGATAATCTTTCCTGGTAACACTTGGCATCGTCCAGGTATTTTAACTTCAACTAACAATAGATATATTGTTGCAGCAGATATGGAGATATAAAATGGCAACAACTGAAGAAAAAACAGAACTAGTAGAAACACTCAAAGGACCACGCTTCTATAATATCCAACTAAACGGATACGGCGGCGAAAGTGCGTATATGACTGTTTCAAAAGAAGCACACGACTTTTGGCAACCTATTTGTGAAGAACATGGTGACTATGATTTAACTACCTACATGAACAGTGATGGCGAAGAAGAAGACGAGTACGAAAACATTGAAAGTGTTCCTGTAGAAGCACAGTTCTTGCATGACGTAGACGAAGACAACTACAAACGTCCTTGGTACGAATCACACACAGAGTTTGAACACTCATATGGTGTTGAATGGGGAAGTGCATACATAGTTGTAGACGAAGTTGATTCAATAGAATACAGTGCAAGTCATGTTGCTAGTGTTATCGAAGGTGAAAACTTATGCGACATGCTCAACGAACTCGATGAAGCAAGTGATTATGAACTTGAACCAGTTAGCATGGATGAAGCATACGATGTACCTGAAGGCACAGAATACATTGCACAGTTGTACTCAAGCGAAAAAGGACAGTTCTTTGACGGTGTTATTGAAACTGTAGGCGAGTTTGATCCTAAGAAACTTAAAATTTATACGCTAGAATATTTGAACGGCGAGGACACGGTTTCATCAGTTGAGTATGACGGAGTTGAAATTGACAACAACGGCGGCGATACCAACGGCAAAGGTTACTCTGCAAGTGTTTGGAAGGTAGACTAAAAGGAGTAAATACAAGATGACAGATGAAAATAAAATAATAACGTATGCAGCCGAAGATGTTTTCCAAGATATCGAAGGTGATGACAAAAATGTATTGATGACTATTCCTCCCGAAATTATGGAAAAAATGGGTTGGGGCGAAGGCACTAATATTGTAATTACTACAAACAATGACGGCACTGTTACTATGACAGCCAAGGAAGAGGATGGCTAAAAATAGTGACGTCTTTGAATTAGAAGGCGTAATAACAGAAGTACTGCCCAACCAAATGTTTAAGGTAAAGCTAGATAACGAACACATAATAGTGTGTTATACAGCTGGAAAAATGAGACAATTCCGTATAAGGCTTGTTGCTGGTGATAGAGTAAAGGTTGATATGACACCTTATGACTTATCAAAAGGCAGGATTACCTTCAGAATTTAGTTGACAATAGCCTAAAAGGATGCTATAATAGTTACATAATTAGCAACTTATAGGCATACAATGAACATCATCACTGTAACAGGCGGCAAAGAATATCAGCGTAAACGTGTTGAAAGCATGGTACATTTTTGTATTAACATGCTTATGCCTCGTATGCGCACGTTAGATATTACAGTGAAATTGTGTTCACCTAAAGGGGCAATGGGCTACTGTTTAGAGCTTGATACCAAACGTCAGTTTGAGATTGAAGCATCTAACAAACTTTCATTACGCAATCTATTAGAAACTATAGCACACGAAATGGTACACGTAAAGCAATATGCTAGACGTGAGTTGCATCCTGCAACTGATGCATGGTGCGGCAAAACATATAATCCTGAGAAAGTAAGTTATTGGGACCTGCCTTGGGAGATCGAAGCACATGGTAGAGAGTGCGGATTGTTTGTACGTTGGGCAGAAGCAAATAACTTAGGCAATAAGAATTGGACATATAATGACTGAAGATAAAATGTACTGTTACCTTTGGGAAGAAACAGAACATCCTGGAGAATGTAAGTTTGGTGAGCGTTGGGTATTTGCAGGACAAGATCCTCAAAAAGAAATACGCTCTCGTATACGTGCATCACTAGGTGTACGCAAAGATATCTTTGACCAAGGCGGTGTGCGTATTGTACACACTTGGGACGTTACTGAAGCATCTAAGCAAGCAGGACGTTATTATCAGCGTTCACGTATGGATGACTATCTACGTGAGTTTATTGGTTACCGCAAAGGTAGCACAGGAGAGATTCACAAACTACACGGCGACGATATGAAGTTGCGTGTAAACAAATTACTTGCTACATTAGGACAGCCGTTGATTACAGCAGGGTTAAGCACTATGCAGTATCAAATAGCAGAAGAAGTTATTGATACATTGCAAAACACTAGCAGTAGAATTGTACTAGCAGAGCTTTGTGCTAGGTTTGGCAAAACTATTTGGAGTGGTGCTGTTGCTGTAGAAATGGATGTAGATATTGTAATTGTAGCAAGTTATGTTAAGACAGTGTTTACAAGTTTTGCAACAGACCTTACAAGTTTTCAACAGTTTGCAAACTATGCACATATTGATACTGGTGATGACAACTACCAAGAGCAAGTTGAATCTGCACTAGCAGAAGGCAAAAAAGTATTTGCATATCTAAGCCTTGCAAACGGCAGTAAACGACAAGACCGCATTGATTATTTGTTTGACAATAAAGTTGAAAAACTCCTTATAGTAGACGAAGCAGACTTTGGTGCTCATAAAAAACAACAAGCACAGCCATTGGTTGACAAAGTAGATGATACAGTGTATACTATTATTATGACGGGTACAAATGCAGATAGGGCTGTTGCACACTGGCCAGTAGACAGTATGGTAAGTGTAACATATCCTGAATTATTAATTCAAAAAAGGGCAGTGGAAAATGCTAACAAAGTTTAACATAAACACAACTAGAGACTTACTAGTTCCTGATTTTGCATGTTACCAAATGGACCTAATGGGTCCTGTAAATGCCGCTATTAATGCAGGCGAAGTTGATGAAGACTTTAGTAACTTGCCTAGTTGGTCAAAGTTTGCAGCCAATCCAATTAAGTCAAAAGGATTCTTTACCCGCACACTACAATCAATGTTCTTAGGTCAAGGTGGTCATGACGAGCTAAATGTAGACTTACAAACAGAAGACTATAAGAGTCAACGTGTAGGTATGATGTTTATGCCTGCTAACACACGTAATGATGTACTAGAACTTATCGGCAATATTACACGAGAAACATTGCCAGGCTTTGAGGTAATTGTATTATGTGGTACTGTTAGACACAACGGACGCAAAATTACAAACCGTAATGCAGAACGTGCAGTTAAAGAGATTGTAGAACAAGGTAGGCCTACGCTTATTATTGCGGCACAGATGGCACAACGTTCGTTTAGTGTTCCTGAGATTACTGAACTTTACCTTGCATATGACAAAGGTGAAAACGGTGCAACACTACAAAAAATGTCACGTACACTTACTCCTGGCGATATAGGAAAAGTTGGGCGTATCTTTAGCTTGAGCTTTGATCCTAATCGTGATGACAAGTTTGATGCAATGATTATTGAAACAGCACAAAATCTTGTAAAGCGAGCAGAAGCAAAAAGTTTACGTGAAGCAATGAGCAATGTGTTAGGCACAATGGATATTTGGAAATGTACACCTGACGGAGCAATTAAGATAAGCAGTGACGATTACCTAAAGGAAGCACTAGAAGTCAAACGTATTGGTAGAGTGTTGGGTAAGATTGTAAACTTGAATCTGTTAACACCAGCAGAAGTTACAGCACTTGCAACAGGTAACAGTCAGTACTTCAAAACTAATAGAGTTGGCAAGGCACAAATGGGAAAGACTCGTAATACTCAAGCCAACGGCGGCACTCCTAATCATGTTAATAATAATGCGCAAAAAGAAATTGCCAAAGCAAGAGAAGTTATTACATCTATCTATGAAAATTTAGATATTATTATACTAGGTACTGGTAGCAAAATTATGGTTGATGCATTTGATCAATTAGAAAATGATATTGATATGCAGAACGCAGTAGAAGAAGAATTTGGAGTTCCGTACAGTACCATTTATGGATTGTTTGAACGCAATGTGATTAGCCAAGACTGGGTTGAACTGTTGTACGACGAGGCATAAGATGTTAGCAAGGTTAAAGTTTGAGATCGATGCTTTGGTAAACGAAATACTAGATTACTTGCCTGAGGCAGATAGTTATTTTGATCCAGCAATCGGCGGTGGACAGTTTGTTAAAGTTATTGAAGAACGTTTTCCAAACGCAAAAGTAAGTGGCTTTGAATCCAATAAGTTACGTACTAATTTTGCTAAAAATAAATACAAGCTACAAGGCACATATGAAGCAAAAGATTATTTAGAGGCACAAGATATGAAGAAGAAAATTATAGTAGGTAATCCTCCTTTCCAGAAAGCAAACAATAAAGCAAAACGCTGGACACTATGGGAAGAATTTGTAAACAAATCACTAGACAATAGTGATAATGTTGCAATGATTGTTCCGCAAAGTCTTACAAGCCCAGGAGCAACTTGGGATAGAATTAAGAAACATTGTAAAGTAATTAACATTGATATTAAGAAGCACTTTGACGTAGGTAGTTTGTTTTGCTATTTTGTTGTAGACCAAACACAAGAGTTTGAAACAACAAAGATTGTTAGCAGTGATGGCGAGTTTGATATTGATATTAGAGACTTGCCTTGTTTACCTAGCGAAGTAAATCGTCATACATTAAAGCTATTACATGATTTGGTCAAGCGTCCAAAGCGGACTTGGAAACGTGGCGAGTTACATACTAGCAACAAAGATAAATTTGATACAAACGGCAAATACGAAGTACTACACACAAATGCACAAACATTGCGTTCAAACGAAGAACACGCTAACAAGGAAAAGTTTCGTGTTGCAGTAACACTTAGTGGTTATCCAAAGTTTGAAGTTGTGCATCATCAGTATTGCAGCCAAGCAACAGTATGGACAGAGTTTGAAACTATGCAAGAAGCAATTAACTTTGCTGATGATTGCAATAATGAACAAATACAAGAAATAGTAAGGACGTTTAAATGGAGCGGATGGAACAGCAAAGAAATAATCTCAATGATATAATTGATCACATTCGCAACCGTAGTTACATGAGCGGTGTAGAACGTGAACAAACAAGAGTTAAGGCTACTGGCGAAGTCTTTACGCCGACTGAGCTTGTACAAGAAGTCTTGGATCAATACGACTTTACTGATGCTGATCAACCATTTATGGATCCTACTTGCGGTGATGGACAATTCTTAGGCGAAGTATTAATACGCAAAATAGAATCTGGCATAGACTTTGAAACAGCACTAAGTATGGTTCATGGTGTAGATCTTATGCAAGATAATGTCGACTTGTGTCGAGAGCGTTTGTTATGCGGACGTGAAGACCTTAGACACATTGTAGAACAGAATATTGTATGTGCTGATGGACTAAAGTATCATTACCGTTTTGATAACAGTCCACTTGATCCAAAGTTTGATGACCTATTTGAAACTATAGGTTGACAACACTTCCGTTTGAATGTATACTGTATATACAATTAGGCAACAGACAGAGGCGCATATGTTTACAGAAGTTAAAAATGGTTACAAACACCCAGATGCAGTTCCAATGAAAACAGTTAGCACACAAGAAGCACTTGCAGTAGCCTGTGCCGCACAACGTGTTAATAGTGGCTACATCAAGGACACTAGACGTTTTTCAGAACCTGACAACAAAACACAGTTTAGCAACAAAGAGATTGTGAAGTTTGCATACCACGGTGATCCAACTTATTTGCCTATGGACTATGTGGCTCCTATCCCAACAGAAGAAGATTATGTGCAAGTTGCTGAAATCCAAAAGTGGATGCGTCGATATGTAATGCTAGGACTTGCAGACTTAGACGGCTTTAAGAGCGATATGATTAAATGTGTATCACAAGATACAGTTCCTATTAATAACTTAGGTCGTGTTGCATTTATTCCTGAGTTTGTAAAACGTGACAAGCACGAAACAGGACTTACAAAAGAAATCCGCATAGAGTATCGTGACAGCCAACACCTAGGCAAAGAGAAAGATGTTGTTGAAGGTGTTGCTAAGATACTTGACAAGCGTTACAGCGCACAGTGGGAGAGCTATAACTACACAGCAGTTATAGACGGCAACTTGATCAGCTTTATGAACAAGTTCGAACACAACGTAGGCGATATGAATCGTCTCAAAGGCAAAGTCAAGGCACATACAAAAAACAAGTTGTTTAGTGCAAACGAAACACGTCTTAATTACGTAAGATTGTACAGGGTATAACACAATGATCTTTACATATAAAATTTATCTCAACGATAACTTTCTTGGTTATGAATACGCAATAAGTGAATATTCAGCTCGTCAAAAAGCCTTTAATATACACGGCAGTGCTAGTAGGTTTACTGGCGCAGGTATGGACAATATAAAAG
>ERZ1048068.3509-NODE-3509-length-10268-cov-6.618134_pt1 | contig 10268 bp, 8 predicted proteins | sample MGYA00383098_ERZ1048068 | MGnify/ENA primary metagenome ERZ1048068 (study PRJEB29581, sample SAMEA5548368) | metagenome | biome: marine; feature: coastal; material: water | depth 1 m | study: Short-term variability in the microbial, nano- and picoplankton... | reverse complement strand
TCTGAAGAAAATGAGATTGAAAAAAAGATGAACAAGCTAAGCAAAAAGTTAGCCTATATTCAAAATACGATGTATGCACATGGTAAATACTCTGTTTTAATGTGTATTCAGGGTATGGACACTGCCGGAAAAGATAGTTTAATTCGTGAGGTTTTTAAAGAGTTTAATGTACGTGGTATAGAATCACATAGTTTTAAAAAGCCTACTGATATAGAGCTTAGACATGATTATTTATGGCGACACTATATTGCTTTACCAGCACGTGGTAAGTTTGGTATTTTTAATAGAACACATTATGAAAACGTATTGGTAACAAGAGTTCATCCAAATTATTTGATGTATGAAAACATGCCTGATATAAAATCAGAAGCTGATGTCACAGATGCATTTTGGGAAAGACGATTTCAAGAAATCAATAACTTCGAGCAGCATATAGCAGATAACGGAACTATTATATTTAAATTCTTTTTAAACCTCTCTAAAGATGAACAAAAGAATAGATTATTACGTCGTCTAAACAAACCAGATAAAAACTGGAAATTTGAAGCAGGTGATTTAAAAGAGCGAAAGCTTTGGGACAAGTACCAAGAATGTTACGAAGATTTACTAAATAAGAGCTCAAATAGGCATGCGCCATGGTTTAATATTCCAGCGGATGATAAGCCAACAGCTAGGTATATAGTCGCCAAAATATTATACGATACACTTAAGGAATATGATGATATTATAGAGCCTGTAATGCCATCTAATGAAAAAGAAAATATTGATTTATATAAATCTCAACTAGAAAATGAATAGAATTTTAGTAGTAATAATAACTTTTTTGAGTATTTCAATTTATGCTCAAAATGACGAGCAAACACTCAAAAATATATACAAACACTCATTAACAAACGGGCAAAGCTATGCTTGGTTAGATTATTTATCTAACACCATTGGTGGACGTTTATCAGGTTCTCAAAATGCTGCGTTAGCGGTTAAGTATACTAAAAACGAACTTGAAAAATTAGGTTTAGATAAAGTCTGGTTACAACCTGTTATGGTTCCAAAATGGGTTAGAGGTTCTAAAGAGATGGCTTATTTTGAAACTCAACTAGGTATCAAGAAAGTAAACATTTGTGCTCTAGGAGGCTCTGTAGCAACACCAATCGGAGGTACAAAAGCAAAAGTTCTTGAAGTAGCTACTTTTGAGGATTTAGCTGGTTTAGGAGAAGCAAAGGTAAAAGGTGAAATTGTATTTATTAACAGAGCGCTTCAGGCAGACCTTATTAATACATTTGAAGCTTATGGTGGATGTTCTTCAGAACGCTATAGCGGTGCTTCTGTGGCAGCAAAATATGGAGCCGTAGGTACAATAGTACGTTCACTAAGTTCAAGACAAGACGATTATCCACATACGGGCAGTATGGGTTATGGAGATTTACCAGTTTCTCAACGTATTCCATCTGCAGCAATTAGTACTAATGATGCTGTAGCTTTAAGCGAAGCTTTAAAAGATAACCCTAACTTAGAATTTTACTTTGAACAAAGTTGTCAGCAGTTTGATGACGTTCTATCTCATAACGTTATAGGAGAGATTACTGGAAGTGAGTTTCCAAACGAATATATGATTGTTGGTGGTCATTTGGATTCTTGGGATTTAGGTGATGGTTCACATGACGATGGTGCAGGTGTTGTTCAATCTATAGAAGTATTACGTTTATTAAAAGAAAGCGGAATAAAGCCAAAGCGTAGTATACGAGTAGTGTTGTTTATGAATGAAGAAAACGGTCTCCGTGGTGGTAGAAAATATGCTGAGGTAGCTGCAGAAAAAGGAGAGAATCACATATTCGCTTTAGAAAGCGATTCGGGAGGATTTACCCCAAGAGGTTTTAGTTTTGATTGTAGTAAAGGTAATTTTGCACAAATAGAGCAGTGGCGTAGTTTGTTTAAGCCATACCTGATTCACTTTTTCGAAAAAGGATATAGCGGTGCAGATATTGGACCATTGAAGAATGATAATATTGTTCTTGCAGGTTTGCGTCCGGACAGTCAACGTTATTTTGACCATCATCATGCTGCAAATGATACTTTTGATGCTGTTAATAAACGAGAGCTAGAACTGGGTGCTGCAACCATGACTTCACTGGTATATTTATTTGATAAATATGGTGTTAATCAAGTTAAGAATATACCGCAGATAAAGGACTTATATGAAAAAAAGTTTTAATTTGATATTATTAGTTGTCTGTTCTTTTGTGTATTCTCAAGAAGAATTAAAAGATAAATTACCCTATTACGAAGTACTTGAATATGCTGAAGAATTTACCGCTGGAACAATGGCCGCTCGTATGGTTGATGCTTTAGGATTTCGTTATTATTGGGCATCAAAGGATTTAAATGAAAAGGATTTAGCTTACAGGTTAAATGAAAAAGGAAGAACTACTGCTGAGACTATAAATCACATTTATGAATTATCTATAATCATTGTCAATTCAACATTACAAAAACCAAACTCTAGAGGTGATAAAGTTGAAATGACATACAAAGAAAAACGAACAGCAACTTTAAATAATTTAAAAAAAGCATCAGATATTTTACATGTAAGTAACGATATATCTCAATTCAAAATTATTTTTGGAGAACAAAAAATACCTTTTTGGAATCAAATTAATGGACCTATTGCTGATGCTATTTGGCATTGTGGGCAGATTGCAGTTTACAGAAGAGTAACAAAAAACCCTATCAATCCCAAAGTGAACCATTTTACAGGTAAAATTAGAAATTAAATGACCTTCTCTATTTTATAAAAAATAATGAATAGTTATAGAATCACAATAAATATTCAGTGCTTAAGAAGTTTGAATACTCGGAATCTAGTAACTCTTCAAGAATTTTATTATTGTATGGGTTGTCTTTAGAAGCTACAAAAGTTCTGATTGAGAAAGCTCTAAGGGCATCGAAAACGCTTAATGTACCTACTGCTGAGTTTTTTCTTCCTGTAAATGGGTAAACATCAGGTCCACGTTGGCATGAGCTGTTGAGGTTTACTCTACAAACAAGATTAGCAAGATTATCGATAAGAGGCCCAAGTTTTTCTACATCTCTACCAAATAAACTGACCTGTTGTCCATATTCAGAATTAGCCATATCGTTTAAAGGTTCATTAATGTCTGTAAAGGATACTATTGGAATAACTGGCCCAAATTGCTCTTCATGAAATAAATTCATTTTATCGTTCACAGGATATAAAACTGCAGGGAAGCAAAAATTTTTCTTCAATTCACCTCCTTTTTTATTCATGATTTTCGCTCCTTTACTTACAGCATCATCAATTAAATCGCTTATGTATTGTGGTTTACTAGCTTCAGGGAGTGGTGTAAGGAAAACGCCATCTTCCCAAGGTAAGCCATATTTGAGCTCATCAACTTTTCTTGAGAATTTTTTAATAAACTCATCTTTTACTAGTTCATGTACATAAATAATCTTTAGAGCTGTACATCTCTGCCCGTTATACGATAAGCTACCAGAGATACATTCATTTATAGTAAGTTCTAAATCTGCATCTGGTAATATTATAGCAGGATTTTTTGCTTCAAGACCTAAAACTAAACGTAATCTGTTTTTATTAGGATGTAAATCTTGTAGAGTTACTGCAGAACTACTGTGACCAATAAGTGCTAAAACATCAACTTTCCCAGTTTTCATAATTGGTGCAGCGATTTTACGACCTCTTCCAAAAAGAATATTAACTACCCCTTTAGGAAAAGCTTCTTCAAAGGCTTCTAGTAGCGGTGCTATAAGTAAAACGCCCAATTTAGCAGGCTTAAAAATAGCTGTATTACCCATTATAAGTGCTGGTATGAGTAAAGTAAAGGTTTCATTTAAGGGATAATTATAAGGACCTAAACATAAAATAACACCTAATGGACCTCTTCTTATGTGAGCATGTATATTAGCTTGTTTGTCAAACTTTGCACTTTTTCTATCTAATTTTTTATAAGCTTCTATGGTATCTAAAATATAATCAACCGTTCTATCAAATTCTTTAGTAGCATCGTTAGTAGTTTTTCCAATTTCCCACATTAATAACTCAATAATTATAGAACGTTTAGTCTTCATAGCTTTTACAAAAATTTCCATGCAAGCTATACGTTCTTTGACCTTCATTGTTGGCCAAACACCTTTTCCTCTTCCAAATGCTTCCACAGCGGAATCCAAAGCTGCTATAGCTGAATTTTCATCCATATCAGGTATCCTACCTATTTTTGTGGGATTTTCGTTTTTGTCAAGTGCTATATTAGAATATACATCTGAAAAATCACCTCTCCAATCTAATAGTTTTCCATCAGTTAAATAGCTAGAACTTTCTAGATATGGTATTTTAATATTTTCTAAATTTTTCATTATTGTTTTTTCTTTTACTAAAAGTAGTATATTATTTTTTTAATTAAAAAATAATTTCAACTTGATTATTAATAATATCCTCAAAAGTTTCCCGCTTTCTAATCAAATGGGCTTCTCCATCATGAATTAAGACTTCTGCTGGTCTATAACGAGAGTTATAATTACTAGCCATTGTAAAACAATACGCACCTGCATTTTTAAAACAGAGTATATCACCTTCATTAATTTCTGATATACGTCTGTTGTATGCAAAAGTATCTGTCTCACAGATGTAACCAACAACAGAGTAAAAGCGCTCACGACCATCAGGATTTGAAATATTAATTATTTCGTGTTGTGAACCATATAGCATCGGTCTAATTAGATGATTAAAACCAGAGTCAATTTGAGCAAATACTGTAGATGTCGTCTGTTTAACAACATTTACTTTTGCTAAAAAGACTCCACTTCACTCACTAAAAATTTACCTGGCTCAAAGGCTAAGGTCAATTCTTTTCCATAGCTAGTACAAAATTCATTTAAGCGTTTAGATAGTTTTTTACCCAATTCTTCAATGTTTGTCTCAATATCTCCTTCTTTATATGGGACTTTAAAACCAGACCCAAAGTCTATAAATTCTAAGTCCTTAAAATTTTGTGCAGTTTCAAATAAAATTTCACTTGCATAGAGGAATACATCAATGTCTAAAATATCACTACCAGTATGCATGTGAATACCATTAATATTCATTCCTGTATTTTCAACGATGCGCAATAAAAGGGGTATTTGATGTATAGAAATTCCAAACTTACTATCGATATGCCCTACTGAAATATTTGTATTTCCACCAGCCATTACATGAGGATTGATTCGAATACAAACAGGAACCTTTGGATGCTTTGTACCAAACTGTTCTAGTATTGAAAGGTTGTCAATATTAATTTGTACACCAAGTTCTGCTACGGTTTCAATCTCTTGTAAAGACACACCGTTTGGAGTAAATATTATTGATTCTGGTTTAAATCCAGCTTTTAATCCTAACTGAACTTCCTGTACTGATACTGTGTCAAGACCAGAACCTAATGAGTTAAACAATTTAAGTACCGAAATGTTTGAAAGTGCTTTCGCGGCATAGTTTAGTTTTAAACTACTTACACTAGAAAATGCATTTTTAAGTCTATTGTATTGACTGATTATTTTGTTAGAATCATAAACATAAATTGGACTTCCAAATTTTTAAGCTATTTGTAATAATTGTTTCATTAATCATCAGTTTACTCAAAGATATTTTTTTGTTGATTATATGATAGTTTTTTTGTTGTTAAAAGTCATGATTACAACAAAATGTTATATATTTAACATTTGCTTTTTTGGTTTCTTTTGACATTTAAATATTAGGGTAAGTAATAGCTATTAATTATTTTTGCGCAAAAGAATAATTTCTGATAATATATGAATTTACACGAATATCAAGGAAAAGAATTACTAAGTAGTTTTGGCGTACGGATCCAACGTGGTATTGTTGCTCAAACTGCTTCCGAAGCAGTAGATGCGGCAAAAAAATTAACTGAAGAAACAGGCACAGGATGGCATGTTATTAAAGCACAGGTTCATGCTGGCGGTCGCGGAAAAGGTGGTGGCGTTAAGTTAGCCAAAAACCTCAAAGAGGTTGAAGATATCGCCAGACAAATTATAGGAATGGATTTGGTAACGCCACAAACTTCAGCAGAAGGTAAACGTGTACACCAAGTACTTGTTGCGGAAGATGTTTATTATCCTGGTGATAATGAACCAGAAGAATATTACATGTCAGTACTTTTAAATAGAGGTACAGGTAAAAACATGATTATGTATTCTACTGAAGGCGGAATGGATATCGAAACTGTTGCAGAAGAAACACCACACTTAATTTTTACTGAAGAAATAGATCCTGCATTAGGATTATTAGGTTTTCAAGCGCGACGTGTAGCTTTTAACTTAGGTTTATCAGGTACAGCGTTTAAGGAAATGACAAAATTCGTTTCTGCCTTGTATACAGCTTATATTAAATCTGATGCTGCTCTATTTGAAATTAATCCAGTTTTAAAAACGAGTGATGATAAAATTATGGCTGTTGATTCTAAAGTTACTTTAGATGGCAATGCCTTATTTAGACATAAAGATTTAGCTGCTTTAAGAGATAAGCGTGAAGAAAACCCAGTAGAAGTTGAAGCTGGAGAGCATGGTTTAAACTATGTTGATCTTGATGGAAACGTTGGTTGTATGGTTAACGGTGCAGGTTTAGCAATGGCTACCATGGATTTGATTAAACAAGCAGGTGGAGAGCCAGCTAACTTTTTGGACGTTGGAGGTACTGCAGATGCAGCGCGTGTAGAAATTGCTTTTGAACTTATTTTAAGAGACCCAGCAGTAAAAGCGATTTTAATTAACATTTTTGGTGGTATTGTACGTTGTGACCGTGTTGCACAAGGTGTCATAGATGCTTATAAAAATATGGGTAATATCGAAGTGCCAATCATTGTACGTTTACAAGGAACAAATGCAGATATAGCTAAGGAATTGATTGACAATTCTGGATTAGACGTTATGAGTGCAACTGAGTTTCAAGAAGCAGCTGACAAAGTTCAAGCTGTTTTAGGATAATAATAGTAAACTTTAATATTGATAAAAAAAAGAGCAACTTAATTGTTGCTCTTTTTTTTGTTTTTATTAGGATTGGTTTTTTGTGCTTCTCCTTTCTTAGGCATTGGTCCACGAAGGTGAATGATAAGGCCGTTTAGAAAATTCCTTAATATTTGGTCACCACATTCCATATACTTTGGGTGATCTTCATTTCTAAAAAATGCATTGAGTTCACTTTTTGATATTCTGAAATCTACGAGTGCTAATATTTTTACCATATCGTCATCCCTAAGTTTGTGAGCAACTCTAATTTTTTTAAATATATCGTTATTACTTAAAGCCATAGTTTAATTATTTATCCAAAGATAAGCATCTTCAAAATGAGAACTCCAAAATTCTTCAATATGTTTACCACTTTCAACACTACTATATTTCTGGTGTTTTCATGGTGTAATTTTATTAAAACATTTTGCATTTCCATTTTTAATACAATGATAATACTTTGATTATTTGATATTTTATCAAAAAACTCATCTACTTTTTATTCTGCAACATAGGAGGCTTCAGCATAAAAAAAATTTGAGCATCATTCATATATTACAAGATGAGCTTAATTAGATTTTTGATAATCTTTAGATAGATAAACATATAATTTTTTACTTGTATTTAGTTGTGGATGCGCTATTGTAAATAGGTTAACTTACTTTGATTCAGTTCTTTGATGCTAAATTTTATTAGAAGATATCAACAAGAGTACTACATATAGAAGTGTGTATTTTATACATTTTATAAGATTGAAGATGATAAACGTGGTATAATACCGTTAAATTACGTCTTTCTTTTCGACAAGATACATCATATAGACGACAATAAAATAAAGTACCTTCTTAACTTTGTAATATAAAATCTCTTAGGAATATCCATTAATGATTAATCGCGTTGAAAAGTTAAGTCTACTATCAGAAATGATAGCATTTGCTCAAAAAGATGACAATATTAAATCTATTGAGCATAAGTTTTTGCTAAGCATAGCACGTCAGTTAGATATCTCTGATTCTGATTTTAATTACCTTTTTCAACATCCTGTAACTTATGTGAATCTAAAATCACATAGCGAGCGTATTGTACAATTTCATAGGTTAATATTATTAATGAATTTAGACTACAAGGTTTCGTCAAAACAGCTTGTGAAAATTCATAATTTTGGATTAAGAATGGGGTTAAGTCAAGATGCTATAAACCGAGTATTGGATTTAATGGATAGTTTTCCAAATAAAATTGTACCGCTAGATTTTTTGATAGATATTTTTAAGGTACAGTATAACTAGTATAATTAGTTCTATTTCACCTTTAGTTTTTCTAAGCGTTCATGATAAGCTGTAATTTCATCTCTGTAACGCGCAGCCTCCATGAAGTCTAAAGCTTTTGCAGCTTGTTCCATTAATTTTCGAGATTCTCTTACTTTCTTTTCTAACTCGCCTTTAGTCAAATATTTACTTTCAGGTTCTGCAGCAAGTTTAGCGTCTAATTCTGTTTTGTAAGTACTTACAGAGTTTTTTGCAAGAGCACTATCCAAACTTTTATTTAAGGCTTTAGGAACTAAATTATGTTTGGTATTGTATGCAATTTGTTTTTCACGACGATACTCAGTTTCATCTATGGTCTTTTGCATACTTTTTGTCATCTTATCGGCATACATGATTGCTTTTCCGTTGAGGTTTCTTGCGGCTCTACCGACGGTTTGAGTCAATGAGCGATTACTACGAAGAAATCCTTCTTTATCTGCATCTAAAATGGCAACAAGAGATACTTCTGGTAAATCCAAACCTTCTCTAAGCAAGTTTACACCAACCAAAACATCAAAAATACCCTTACGTAAATCTTGCATAATCTCAACACGCTCAAGTGTATCTACATCACTATGTATGTAACGGCATCTTATCGAAATTCGACTTAAGTATTTAACCAATTCCTCAGCCATTCTTTTCGTAAGTGTAGTGACTAAAGTACGCTCATCTTTTTCGACGCGTGTTTGAATTTCTTCAATTAAATCATCTATTTGATTTAGACTTGGACGTACTTCTATAATTGGATCTAATAAACCTGTTGGTCTAATAACTTGTTCAATGTAAATACCATCAGTTTTTTGCATTTCGTAATCTGCAGGTGTTGCCGAAACATAAATGACTTGATTTTGAAGCGCTTCAAATTCTTCAAATTTTAGAGGTCTGTTATCCATGGCTGCAGGTAAGCGGAAGCCATAATCTACTAAGTTCACTTTTCGGCTTCTATCACCGCCATACATAGCGTGAACCTGTGAAATTGTCACGTGACTCTCGTCAACAACCATTAAATAATCCTCAGGAAAATAATCTAACAAACAGAAAGGTCTTGTGCCTGGAGCGCGACCATCAAGGTAACGCGAATAGTTTTCTATACCAGAACAATAGCCTAATTCTCTTATCATTTCGAGGTCAAATTCAGTGCGCTCTTTTAGGCGTTTCGCTTCAAGATGCTTACCAATCTCTTTAAAGTAATCGTGTTGTTTTACTAAATCATCTTGGATATTATGTATTGCATTTTGAAGAACATCAGGAGATGTTACAAACATGTTTGCAGGATAGATATTTAAACGGTCGTACTTCTCTATAATTTCTTGGGAATGTGGATTAAAAGCTTCGATTTCTTCAATTTCATCTCCAAAAAAGTGAATGCGGAAAGCGTTATCTGAATACCCAGGAAATATATCAACAGTATCGCCTTTTATTCTGAAGTTACCATTCTTAAAATCAGCTTCAGTACGCGAATACAAACTTTGCACTAGCATGTGCAGTAATTTTGTGCGTGAAATGACTTGGTCGCGTTCTAATGTAATGACATTTTTTTGAAATTCAACAGGGTTTCCAATACCATACAAACAAGAAACAGAAGCCACTACTAAAACATCGCGTCGGCCAGAAAGTAGGGAAGAGGTTGTGCTTAATCGCATCTTTTCTATCTCTTCATTTATGGATAAATCTTTTTCGATGTAAACACCAGAAAGAGGAATGTAAGCTTCGGGTTGGTAATAGTCGTAGTAGGATACAAAATACTCTACAGCATTGTCTGGAAAGAACTGCTTAAATTCTGAATATAGTTGTGCTGCTAGGGTTTTGTTATGTGCCAAAACCAAAGTCGGGCGTTGCACTTCCTCAATAACATTAGCTACAGTAAAGGTTTTTCCGGAACCTGTAACACCTAATAAGGTTTGGTAACGCTCGTTACTTTCAATGCTTTTTGAC